>JABAOC010003626.1_pt7 | contig 10073 bp, 12 predicted proteins | sample 7062161 | NCBI WGS metagenome assembly JABAOC01 (sample SAMN14538625, study PRJNA623070) | marine sediment metagenome | biome: marine biome [ENVO:00000428]; feature: marine pelagic biome [ENVO:01000023]; material: deep marine sediment [ENVO:00002113] | place: India: Gulf of Khambhat ...
CATGGCCAAGGGAAAGAGGGGAAAGCTTTTAAACAGATCGGGCTCCATGTTGGCACTCAAGCTCTTAATGCCTCTGAGTATGGACCATCCGATCAGAATCGCCACGCCAACAAACGCGGCATGAAAAGCAAATGGTTCGAGAGCATCCGGGGATATGGTCGTGATCGAACCGTGCATACGCTTATCTGGAGGAATAAGACCCTTGGTCTCAGCAGGAGAGAGTTCTTTGGGAGACTTAATGATTTGGGTGTATCCTCGTCTTGCGGCCATGTTGATCATGGCCATTCCAAAGACAACAGCGCTGATAACTCCGACCGTTGCCGACATCAAACCCAGATCAGATCCAGCTGCAAACCCCAATTGATCGAAAGCTTCGGCCATTCCTGCTGCCGTCCCATGGCCTCCCGAAAATCCGATCTCGAGAAGGCACCCGAAGAAGGAAGGAACACCGAATACGGGTGAGAGAAGAATAACAGAAATTCCCACACCCACCATATACTGTCCCATTCCCACGAGCCAGCCGTAGCAAAGCTGTGGACCGCCTTCCTTCCAAATAGTCTTGAGGGATGGAACACTAAATCCCAAAANNAGGCAAGCAAAGACAACATTTATCAACCGGCCCGGGTACAGTGACCAGGAGCTCATCATCTCCGACGGGATGACCGTCCCTATATACTTGCCGACAACATAGGGTCCTAGAAACAGGCCGATAAAACCGGCGATGACGGAGGCCGGCAGGAAAAGTTTTTGCAAAAAGTGAAACCGGGAACGAAAGTATTTTCCGACGAGAAGCAGCAGACTCAGCCAGCACAGGTCGATCATCAGCTTTGTGAGCTGATCGCCGGTCAATTCCATTTATTGTGTCCTTTGTTTTTCCTTAGGTGGGTGGAGTTCTTTTTCAGAATGGGCGATAACCGTGGCTGCCGCCACATCGCCGGTGATGTTAATGACTGTTCGCGACATGTCTAAGATGCGCTCCACTCCCAGGATGAGGGCGATGCCCTCCAGCGGAATTCCGACCTGTCTGAGCACGATGACCAGCATGAGCACGCCCATGGCCGGAGCTCCGGCCGCGCCGATCGAGGCGAGTGTGGCCGTCAGGACGATGGCCAGCTGGTCTCCGAGTCCGAGGTTCATGCCGTACACCTGAGCGATAAAAATGGCCGTCACTCCCTGATAAAGAGCCGTTCCGTTCATGTTTATCGTCGCGCCCAACGGAAGGACAAAACTGGAAATCTGCCTGGACACACCGATATTATCTTCCGCACATTCCATCGTGACGGGCAAGGTGGCAGAACTCGAGCAGGTGCTGAAGGCAATCAGCTGAGCCTCGTAGATGCCCCTCCAAAATTTAAAATAAGGATATTTCGTGAATATCGTAACCACCGCGGGATACGTGAAGGCGAGGATGATGAGCCCTCCGATCGCAACCGCACAGTAGCGGACGAGAGACATCAGAATATCCACGCCAAAGGTCCCGACTACGGCTGCGATAAGGGCAAAAACAGCATACGGCGCGATCTTTATCACGATCTCGACGATTTTGATCATGATGTCGTTTATCGCTTCGAAAAACGAGAGGACAGGCTTCATTTTTTTCTTATCGAGGAGAGAGATGACCACTCCGATGAACATAGCAATAAAGATGATCTGAAGCATGTTGGCCTTGACGAAGGAGTCGGCCGGATTGTCAGGAATGATGTTTATGAACACTTCTCCGATTCCGGGCCTTTCCTCGGCCCGCAAGGCCTGGACATCGGCTGTTTCACCATAGCTGGCCTTGAGCTCTGCTTGGACAGTTTCAGGAAGATTGGCGCCGGGTTTCAGGGTGTTGGCGAGGAACAGGCCGAGAGCCACGGCCGAAACATAATAGGCAATGTAAAAGGCGAATGTTTTGCCCCCGATTCGACCCAGCTTGCGCAGATCTCCCAGGCTCGCGACTCCGACAAGAAGAGAAGCAAAAATGAGGGGGATGACAACCATCTTGATCAGACGGATGAAGGCTGTTCCCACCGGCCGAATAACGGCCGCATCCGGTCCGTAGATCAAACCCGCGACAGCTCCAAGGATCAAGCCCACAAAAATCTGGGTCGGTATTCCTGACCGACGGAGGGTGAAAAAAATCAAGACGATCATCGCGGCTAAGAGAAGCAGCGTCTGGAAAATTTTAATACTGACTGTATCAGCCGGCCGGCCTAAAGCTAAGGCAGCAAAACAGAAGGCCGTCGCGATAGCCACTCCGGTGATTCGTCTCATATGGCGGTTCATAGGGTTCTCTCGTCCTCAGATGGCCTTGAATTCTCTGTTCTCATGGCCTGATCCAGCGGGGAATTCATATCACACTATTGTTTAATTCTCGAAAAGAATCAAGCAGAAAAACGTTTTTATAACCAAGCATCTCGCATTGAGCTAGGAGCTTCATGGATTCGAAGGGAGATGATATCCAGTCAGATCAACGAAAGTCAAATTTTCCAGTTTATTTTCTGGCCTTGAAGATAAAATTCGAGGTGCTGTTGAACCGGCCAGAATAAGGAATATATGACTCTATCGTCAAACCGTTGGTTTCCAAGAATGACTGGACGTCTTTAGGATGGGAAAAATGTTTGATAGGGACGAAGAACCAGTCCAGGACGAGTTCTTCCAGTTTTTCTCCTTGGCGTGATTTCTCTCTTTTCTTGAAGAGGGCGACGATCAAGGACAGGCCTTGTGAGAATACTCTTGCCAAGAATACCCAGGAGAACTTTGGGGCTCTAATCAAAATCCTTCTCAGAATCTCGTGGACAAAGGTCCATCTTGTTTTTCTGTACAGGGCAAGGAGGATGGAACCTCCAGGTCTCAACACGCGAAGGAGTTCGGAGAGGCCTCGGTCAGGATCAGTCGTATGATGAACGGTTCCCCAGGCCCAGACGACATCAAAAGACTCATCCTTGAAACAGAGACTCGAGACATCGTTCCTGATCAGTTCGAGAGGTAGAACTCGGAAAGATTCCTTGAGTCTCCGAACTGCCTGCAAACTTTCCTGGCTGATATCGATTCCCACCACAGAGGATGCCTCTTCCTGGGCAAAGATAAGGCTGAAGACCCCAGACCCACAGCCGGCATCGAGAACCCGTTTGCCTTTTACTTCATCGGCTTTGTATAAGGTGTTCCAGTGCCTTTTCGAATCAATAAGATCGGGGGAGAATTTTTTCCAGAGAACGTCGTAAAACTGTCCCACCCTCTCTCTGTTCATCATTGACCCCCATGATCTGAAAGACTCAAAATCATCTTTTTAGAGCCATCCATGCTCTTTGTACCACGAGACACTCCGGGTCATCCCCTGTTTAAAATTCACTGTCGGGGAGAAACCAAGCTCTTCCTCCGATTTCTGGATGGAGACGAGGCTTGGGATGGAGGAAAAAGGCGAGCTTTTCACGGGAGAGAGGGGCTTCTTTCCCGAAGAGAGGAAAAACCTTATCTGCTGCCCAGGCTGCGGCATGGGCGGGTATTTTGGGAAGCCAGGGGCGTGGTATTCTCCTGTCGACAGATTCGGCTATGGTCTCGACCATGGCTTTGACCGAGAGTGTTTCTCCTCCTGCTAGGTGATAGATCTCTCCCCCTCTCCCTTTCTCGGCACAGAGGAGTACCCCTCGGATAAGGTCTTCGATAAAGACAGGAGTTTGGGCGGTTTCTCCTCTGGTGACTCGGATGAATCTCCGCCTCATTATAGCCTGGATCAGTTTGAAGGTTCTCTTGTCGGCCGGTCCGTAGACCCAGCTTGGACGGACAACCACGATGTTCATCCCGTCCAGGGCCATGAGGCGAGCTATCCGTTCCCCCTCGGATTTACTCCAGTCGTAATGAGTTTGGGGCCGAAGAGGATAGTCCTCTGAGGCTTTTTCTCCCTCAGGGACTCGGCCCAAGACACCGGCAGAACTGAAATGGATGATTTTTTCCCCACTCCCTCTTCGCGGGCGGCCTTCAAGACATTCTCTGTCCCGAAGGCGTTGACCTTGAAGAGATTTTTTCTCCTGGTCGATGTTGATCCCAGGGCGGCCGCCAGGTGGAAGAGATGGTCAGAACCTTTGATGGCCGATTTGACGGATGCATAATCGATGATGTCCCCCCTGACAGTGTCACAGTCTAGATGCCCGGGGATGCCCTCCCGGTGGACAAGACAACGAACGGACTCACCTTTGATCATCAGGTGATGAACGAGATGCCTTCCGATAAAGCCCGAAGCGCCGGAGACAAAGACGTTCATCGGTCGACCTTAGGTCCTTCCCTTCGTCGACAGGGCCGAGTGGAGGGCCTTCTTCATTTTTTCGAGATAGTGGGGATATGTGTGTTTTCTGTCTGCCCGTTGTTTCGCTTCCAGGGCGCGCTTGCGGGCTTCAGGCTGAGACAGGGCAAAGGAGAGACCTTCAGCCAGATGATCTCGGTCAGGATCGACCAAGATGGCCGTCTGTTCATCCAGAATTTGGGTGTGGGCGGTGATGCGAGTGGCCACGATGGGTGTCCCCGATCGGAGATAGGAATAGATTTTAAGAGGAATACCATGGCCGGTCAACCGGGGGGAAACAAGGACATCGGCGGCAGAGAGATAATCCGGGATCCGATCCGGCGGCACCTCTTCTATGAATCGCACCTTCTGGATTATGTTCAGCCGTTCGGCTCTCTTTCTCGTCCTCTCTCCATCCTTTCCTCGACTCCCCATGAGGACAAACACGACGTCGGTCGTATCTATCTCAGCCGCCGCTTCCAAGAGAAGGCGAAGTCCTTGATAGGGGCGAAAGTTGCCGGAGTAGAGAATGATTTTCTCTCCATCGGGAGCGAGGTCATTCCGGATTTTTTGTCTCCTGTCCTTGATACCTTCTTGTTCTTTGAAATAGACGAAATTCTCCATCAGGACGGCCTTGTCTCCGAATCCTTTTTCTCGGACATACCTCAGCAATTCAGGAGAGATGACCAGGACTGCGGCGGCATTCTTAAGGGAGAAGCTTTCCAGCCAAAGGAAAGGTTTTCGCAGCCACCGGAGGTGCTCATGCTCGTGTTGGTCCATCTGATCGGGCAGGCTGGAGTGCATATCATACAGATGGGGAAGTAGGTGGGCCTTGGCTAAGATAACACCCAACCAGGAGGCTTCCTCGTGGGTATAGATCAGGTCATACCTGGACTTCCTCATCCTGAGAACAGCCTTGATGAAGAGCAGAAAATCCAGGGGGATTTTACCCAGAGAGGGGCCGATTCTTATCCTTCGGATCAAGAACAGGTTGGGAACTCTGTGGATATTCAGATTCTTGAGCATCACATCCGTGCCCGATGGATAAGTGATGAGATCGACTGAGTGACCGAGGTCAGAGAGAGCCTTGAGACGGAAATAGATGCTGATCGGGGTTCCCCTCGGACTGAAGAAGGGTTCAGGAGACAGCATCAGAATGTTCATCGGAGACTCTGGTTAAGGCTGCTGCTGGTCGGCATCGACGATCTCTTGGATATGGTATATCTTTTTCTCGGCCGATTCATGGTACGAACGGACCATGATCTCGGCCAACAATCCCATCGTGACAAGCTGAATGCCCACGACTACTAACAGAATGGAAAGAAGAAGGAGGGGCCGACCGCTGATTCCCCGCATCAGGATCAGCCTTTGGTAGGAGAGGTAAAGACCGAGAATAAGACCAACAACACCGCTAAGGATTCCGACGAGGCCGAAAACGTAAAACGGACGGGCTGAGTAACTCAACATAAATTTGACCGTCAGGAGATCCAGGACGGCCCTGAAAAGACGTGTCGACCGGTATTTTGATTTTCCGTACCGACGCCGTCTGTGATTCACTTTTATTTCAGCCAGACGAAACCCCATGTTGCTGGCGATGGCCGGGATAAACCGGTGCATCTCCCCGTAGAGCTTGATATTCTTCACCACATCTTTGCGGAAGGCCTTCAGAGTGCACCCGTAGTCATGGAGTTTGACTCTCGTGACCAAGGAGATCAGCCAGTTACCGAGGGCTGAGGGAAGGCGTCTGGTGAAAAACTTGTCCTTTCTCTTCTGGCGCCTACCGCTGACAATGTCGTATCCCTCGTGTATTTTGTCGATGAGAGGTCGGAAGTCTTTAGGGTCGTTCTGCAAATCTGCATCCAGGGTGATGATGATCTCTCCTTGGGCATAGTCGAATCCAGCCGCAAGAGCGGCAGTCTGGCCAAAATTTTTTCTCAGCTTTATGATTTTGACGCGGGGATCGTGTTTATGGATGCTTTTGAGGGTTGTGTAGGAGTCATCCCAACTGCCGTCGTCGACAAACAGGAAGATACGAACGATACACCGAGATCGACACAGACTTCAGTCATTTCTTTATGAAGCAGGGGGAGGTTGTCGGCCTCGTTATAGACAGGAATGACCAGAGAAAGTTCCATAGGTTTTGTTTCCCTCACATCTGCCAATATATCACATAAAAAATCCTCCTATCAACACAGACCATAAGCATCTTTATTTTTGTGATTTGCTCAGATTGACAATATGTCGGGTATAGCTTAGAATTTTTGCAAAGATCATGACTGGTAAAAAGATTTTGATCGTCGACTTTGACTATAACAGTTTGACGTCCATGACCAGCCTGTTCGGGGCCCAAAACATGGACGTGATCACCGCTTCTGATGGAGCGGCGGCCTACGACAAGTTTAAGGCAGAAAAGCCTGATCTTGTGATCCTGGAAGCCATGCTGCCCAAGATGCACGGTTTTGATCTGACCTTGAAGATTTCCCAGGAGACGAAGGGACAGGTGCCCGTGATTATCTGTACTGGCGTGTACAAGGGGCCCCAGTACAAGAATGAAGCCTTGCGGTCTTTCGGGGCCTCTGATTATTTTGAGAAACCGTTTGATGAAAAAAAACTGGTGAATTCCGTGTTGAAGCTTCTCTCCGAGGATATAGACATCGAGGAAGAACTCCCCTCTCCGGATACGGTCCTGAAGACTGTGAGTCAACTGGTCGAGGAGGATTCTCCTTCGACAAAGAAGAAGACTTCTAAAAAAAAATCCATCTGAGAGCATAGGTATTTAGACAATGGCAGATTTATGGACTCGCTGCAACAACTGCCGCCGCATCTTGTACAAGCAGGATATTCTGGACAACTTATCTGTCTGTCCTTCCTGTCACTTTCATTTCCGTTTATCCGCCGTGGATCGACTCCGTCTCCTCTGTGATGATCATCAGTATAAGCTCTTCGACCAGAACATCATTCCTGAGGATCCCTTGGGGTTTGAAGATTCTTTAAAGTACCGACGAAGGCTTGAAGAGAATAAGAAACGCACCCGTCTTCCTGAGGCTGTGCTTAATGCAGAAGGGATGATGGGAGGGATTCCCTTGATCCTCTCAGCCATGGAGTTCGGGTTTATGGGAGGAAGTATGGGCTCGGTCGTGGGCGAGAAGATTACCCGAGCCGCCGAGCAGGCTCTGCAGCAGAAGAAGCCGCTCATCACCGTAGTCTGCTCGGGAGGGGCCAGGATGCAGGAAGGAGCTCTGTCTTTGATGCAGCTGATGAAAACCAGCTCCGCGATTGCCCGTTTTGAAAAATCCCGACTGCCGTTTATTTCTGTGATCACCGACCCCACAACAGGGGGAGTGACAGCCAGTTTTGCTATGCTGGGGGATATCAACATCGCCGAACCCCAGGCGCTGATCGGTTTTGCCGGCCCTCGGGTCATCGAGCAGACGATCAGGGAAAAGCTGCCTAAGGGCTTTCAACGCGCGGAGTTTCTTCTGGAGCATGGGATGCTGGACGACGTCGTTGACAGAAAGGATTTGCGTGACTACATCATCAGAGCCTTACGGCTCCTCCTGAATCGTCCTCGATGAATTACCAGGAATGCCTGAGATACCTGGAGAAGATCCAGAACCTGGGCATCAAGTTCGGGTTGGATAACGTCCGGGCCATCTTGAACGCCTTTGATAATCCTCATCATCGATACCCTACGATTCTGATCGCCGGGAGCAACGGGAAAGGATCTTGTGTGTGCCTACCTGACCCGCCTTCTGACTCTCCATGATTTTCGTGTGGGTCTGTTTACGTCTCCTCATCTCGTCAGACCAGAGGAGAGGATAAGGATAGGGGAGAACCTGATCACCGCTCGAACCTTCAGCAGAATTCTGACCGACTTGGAAAAGACAATCGAGACCCTGATCGACACCAGAGATTTGCTTTCTCCTCCCACGTACTTTGAACTGCTTACTTGTCTGGGATTGATTTACTTCGCCAAACAGGAGGTGGACATCGCTGTTTTAGAGGTCGGTATGGGAGGCAGGTTTGATGCCACCAACGTGACCAATCCTGCCGTAACGGCCGTGACCACGATTTCTGCAGAACACCAGAAATTCTTGGGAGAGACCCTCGAACAGATCGCCTTCGAAAAAGCCGGAATCATAAAAGAAGGGATTCCGGTGGTGTGTGGTGTCAAGAAGAAGAACGCTTATTTGACCATAAAGGCTAGAGCCGATGAACTGGCGGCTCCGTTTCATGGTGTCTTCGACAGAAAGGGATCTTTTTCCGTTGAAAAGGAAAAAGATGGCTATTCTTTTCACTACACATCGGAAGAGGACATCTATGACTATACGCCGAGTCTTCCCGGGCGTCATCAAGGAGAGAATGCTGCCGTCGCGATCGTGGCCGCCGAAAAGCTCAGTCAACGATGGAGAAGGCTGGAGAGGAAAAAGATTGTACAAGGCGTGCAGAGCACACGGTGGGACGGCCGCCTCGAGGTTTTTTCCCGCCGCCCTCTTGTCCTCCTCGACGGCGCTCATAATGAAGAAGGAGCCCAGGCTGTTCGTGATTATGTCCGTCATTTCCATCCGACTCCCCTGATCCTCATCTTTGCGATGAGGAAAGATAAAAAGATCGAGAGCATCGCAGATATCCTTTTCCCGCTGGCCAAGACTGTCATCCTGACCCGATTTCCTTTCCACAAAGGCGCCTCTCCTGAGGAGATAAAGACACGGGTTAGTCGGTATGAGGGCCAAATTCTTCTTGAGCCCAATCCAAAAAAGGCTTTTAAGCTGGCCCTTCAGCAGGCCTCCCCTCATGATGCCATCCTGGTAACCGGATCTTTGTACCTCGTGGGTGAAATCAAGAAATTTTATGCTTAGAGAACGCCCCCTGTGCTTGCTTTTTTAGGGTGAAAATGTTAAATTTTTGCCTCATTTTGACCCCGATATAAAAAAGATGTTGGATATCGATTTAAGTTTGATCGTCGTCTTTATCATCGTCTGGATCTTGTTAGCCGTTCTGACCAGAGTTTTTTTCAATCCCCTGCGGAAGGTCATGAAATCGAGACAGGACCAGATGGACCAGAATAGAACAGCCGCCGAATCTGCTCTCGAGTCGTTCGAACAAGAATCAATCAGGGTGGAGGAACAGTTGCGGGAGGCCAAGGCTTTAGCTCAGACCCTCAGAGAGAAGCTTACAGAGGAGGGCCAAAAGCGGAGGGAAAAGCTGCTGGAAAAGACGAACACAGATTGCCGGAGTCAGGTTGAGGCGGCCCGGGATCAGTTGAATCGGCAGGTCGAAAACCTGAAGAAAGAGCTGGATGCCAAGAGTCAGAGCCTGGCCGAACAGATTGAGAAGAAACTGATAAGCTGATGGCTAGAAAACACGTTCTTATCCTGGTGTTCATCCTGCTCCTTTTCCTCCCGGCGCGGGCCGATGAAGAGCATGGCTCGAGTACGAAGGATTTTTTGGGGAAAACGCTCAATTTTGTCGTTCTCTTCGGTGCTTTAGCCTACCTTCTTCGAAAGCCACTCCTCGATTTTCTTGAAAGCCGGTCAACAAAAATACAGGAATCATTANNAATTAAGGAACGACTGAGCCTTTTAGAGGAGGAAATCGAAAAAATTAAGGAAGAAGGCGAAGCCAGCGGTCTTGAAGAAAGAGATCGAATCATCGGCCAAGCCCAGAAGGATGCGGAACGAATCAAAAGATATACTCAGGAGGAGATCGGAATGCTGACTCGGGTGGGGATGGCAGATCTCCGGGAATACGCCGCGGAACTGGCTACAGCTTTAGCTAGGGAAAAAATCAAACAGGAGATAACGCCCGAGAT
>JABAOC010022632.1_pt1 | contig 10070 bp, 10 predicted proteins | sample 7062161 | NCBI WGS metagenome assembly JABAOC01 (sample SAMN14538625, study PRJNA623070) | marine sediment metagenome | biome: marine biome [ENVO:00000428]; feature: marine pelagic biome [ENVO:01000023]; material: deep marine sediment [ENVO:00002113] | place: India: Gulf of Khambhat ...
GGATAGGGGTTCGTCAAGAAGTGCGGGGAGTGGGATTCTAACCCCATCACAGTGGAGAAATCTCCCGCAACATCCCCTTTTTTGGGATCACAGACTATTCGCTAGCTTTGCACGCATGCAGGTTGGGTGGTGGCAAGAGATAGATAGGCTTAAATAATCTAGTAGACGGCTCTTCTAGAAATCCGCACAATGATCTTTCACATAAGTTTATGGGCATGTTGAACTATCTCTGAAGTTTCGGGAGAAAGGATTATGCAAAAGAATGTGCTTAGACTAGCAATTTTGCTGACTACTGTCTTCATCGTGCTGTTGCCTGTCGGGAGCGTATACGCTCCACCAGTGATAACTCAGCTGACCACCAACACCGCAGATGACCAGTATCCTTCTATTAGCTCTGACGGCTCAAAGATCGCCTTTCAGTCAGAGGTTGACGGCGACGCTGAGATTTTTGTGATCAACTCGGACGGCACCGGTTTGACGCAGCTGACCACCAACACCGCAGATGACATGGCTCCTTCTACTAGCTCTGACGGCTCCAGGATAGCCTTTCAGTCAGAGGTTGACGGCTACTGGGAGATTTTCTTGTGGGAGGCGGACAGCGACAACGACGGCTTAACTGACTGGGACGAGGTTAACGTCTACGGTACTGACCCGCTGGATCCTGATAGTGATGACGATGGGTTGACCAACGGTGACGAGGTCAACATCTACGGCACCGACCCGCTGGATCCTGACACTGACGACGATGGGCTCAATGACGGTCTGGAGGTCGAGCACGGCACCGACCCGCTGGATCCTGATGCTGACGACGATGGAATACCAGACGGGGAAGACGTGGAGTGGCTCCAGAATGCCCTCGACGCTTTACCCAACAGTGCTTTCAAGGATGGAGATCGTGATCGAGGCCTTAGGAACGCCATGATCAATATACTCAACGATGTCGAACTGGCCGTTGCGAGCGGCGATATCGATGAAGCGATGGAATTGTTGACAAACCTGCGACGGCATGTTGATGGTTGCGGTTTGGCACCAGACCCAAACGACTGGATCGTAGACTGCGCAGCGCAGATCGCAATCCGAGAACTCATCGATATCTACATCGCCAACCTATCCTAGCCGCTCTCCACACGAGCAACAGAGAAGGAGAGATATCTCCGGCAAAATCCTCCTCTTTTTCTTCTTGGGACAAGTTTGCGTGGGCCTCTACGCAGCGCGCAGCGATATGTTTTTGCTATAAGACTCATAGGAGGTCAACGGTTTTAAACCTGGTTGCGAAATCAAAAAGCTCTAAGTTTTTGGACTCCAATTTCAGGAGTTCACCACTCAAATTACACTCATTTAGATCGATTTTTGGGTCTCGAAAATGGTGTGCGGGGGGTGATATTCGAACCCCACCATACGTGGTGATGTCCCCCGCATCTTCCCTTTTTTTCTGTTTATTCTGATACATCCAATTATCAAGAGTAGTTTAGGAGGTGACTGAATGTGGTTTGGATACAAATAGATGACGAAGCGTGGACCTTGTACAAGAAGTCATGGGCACTAATGGACGTGAAGACACATGCAGGACTTGTTAGAATGCTAGAGCGCTACATGGAAGAGTCCTCAAAGGAAGTGATTGATTATGCGGAGCATAATTTGCTCAGCGACGAACCCGAGGCCCTATTCCTTAGGGAGGTAGGATTGATGAAAGAGAAGTTGCTGAAGCAACTGGTGGAGCTTGGCTTCAGCCGAGAAGTGGTAGACAAGTCGAAAATCTGGTAAAGCAGAGTATAAGCGATCAAACGAAAGTAGAGATTTCCGCTGAATGCATACAGCTGTGGGAAACCTAGAAAAAAGAGGGATTGTGGAGATGAACTCCATTATTTCACGGTTTCGAATGTGAACCAGCCGATGAGCATGTCTTTTCTGTAGACCTCTACCATGTATGTTTTTGGTTTTCTCCTGATCGTTTGGAAGTTGGTTATGTAGAGTTCACTGATCGAGTCGATTCTGTAGTCCCTAGCAGTGTCGCAGTAGGTGGATTCTTGCAGAACAGGTTCTGGGTAGCCTTCTTCGTGGATTATGATTGTTAATTCCTCATTGTAAACGAAGGGCTGAGCAGGATCAACGGCTTCCGCAACTCTGAGCGAGAATTTGACTGGCATCGTTCTTCCAGCTTTGTTGCTTTCGGAGGCAGGCAACAACTCTATGCAGGCCCAGTTTCTGATGCTAAAGGAAGTAACGTTAGAAGCAATGTTGCCAGCTATGTCTGTAGCTTCTACATAGGCTACGTAAAATCCGTCCGGAAGTAATGTTGTGTCAAAAGGTAGTTCCCACGTGTCATCGGTTGCAAGAGTGGCGGGCATATGTTCAAAGTCGGGTGATATGGGAGTTCCTTGTTCACCGTTTGGTTCTCGAATTGAAAATGTCACGGAGGAAATTCCGTTCTCGTCCCAAGCATAGGCTTTGAGAGTTACTCCATCTTGAAGCGCCACGTTTTCCTGAGGAGTTTCAACTGTCAACACAGGTGGGGTGTCATCTATGACTGGGGTATAAGTCCCATCTGGATTCGGGATTATTGCAAACCGGTGAATGATTTCCTCGTCAGGTAGAATCTCCTGCACCACGGGAGAAGACTCATATCTGTTTTCGTCAGGATCATAGTATACGACGCTGATTATGTAGGATTCGACTCCATCAGTGAACGCTTCAGCCTGCGGGAATGAGTCTAGAAATGCTCCGTTGTCTTGAGCGCTCACAGCAAAATACACGTCGAGATCTTCTGGTACGAAGATCCATTCTCGACCATTGAAAGAATCGCCTGATGCGAGTGCGTCAGGAATGTGGATTTCGTATTCGCCAGTTTCGTAGTTCATCCCAACGTGGCTTCCATCTGCTGAATAGGCGTGTAAATCCAAGTCTGGTAGTGGAGGAATTATGGAAGGCGGCAGAGTGAATAGCTCTTGGATCGCTGACAGAACGTCAGCAAGAGACTGTAGGCTTGCTCCTTTCAGTTTCTGGCTTGCACTCTTTGCTATCGACGTTTTGATCTCAACATTGCCGCCGACTTCTCGCGATTCTTCGAAGGTGAATCTCACATCAATATCTGGGTCAACGTAGTAATCGCTTTGATATGTGAGGACTTGGTCGCCATACCAGTAATCTCCGGACTCCAGAAGGTTCACAGTGTCCGATTTGAAGAGACGCACGTCCACATTATAAAGCAACAGACTTGGAGTGCTTCTAGTGGTTCTTGCCTCAATTATGTAGTAGTTGGGGATTTCATAAGAAACTTTCTTGTATTTGAAAATTGATATTTCGTCGTTTAGTTCCATTGTTTCAAGTGAATTTATCCAGTGGTTTCCATAATTGACCTCTTTGTATTTCAGCCATTGCAAGAATCTTTTGCTGTAGCCACACATATGAGTAGGAGGTTTACCGGTGCACATTAGTCCCCAGTTGCCTATCCATCCATTCTTGTACCTGTCAGGTAGGGAGTGCCCGACCAGAATGCTTCCGAAGGCGTGGCCTAGCTCATGAGCCCACATTCTTTCTCTGCCTCCTTCAGGAATCACCATGGGATTTCTTGCGACATCAGGGTATGGGTCTTCAGCGGTTATGGTTGGTATCAGCAGTAGTCCATGTATCCCATAGTAGGCTGTGGTCATTTTGTCTTTGTTGTGCGTTTGCTGGTAGGAGGTTCCGGAATGAACAATGATGATCGCATCGTATTGATCATAGTTTATGTCTTTGTCCGCCTTCAAGATTGCCTCTATGGCGAACAGTATTGTGAAATCTTCTACGTATTCGATTGGATAGTTGATTATGGGAATAGTGAAATCAACAAGTTCTCTGTCTTTTCCATAGAATAGCTCTGTACCAAATTCTTCTTCTACTTCGATCCCAAGCAGTTGAAGTGGTATTCTCCAGATTTCACCGTCAAGCTTATACCATTGTCCTCCGTTGTCATAGACGTCAAATGAGACAGCCACCGTTTGATAAGAAATGTCAAAATAGTAGTCATGAACCTTTGTGGCGACGTCCTCGTAGGTTCCCTTATCGTTGTCCAGATGGTGATCGATGTCTTTCGGTTCAGCCATTATGACAGCGACGTTGTATTTTGGCTCTTCAATGACGACAGTGGTGTATGTTATACCTACGTCCAAAGGTCCGATGGTACCGCCAGGCCCACTTGGTTGACTGTCGGTCACTCTCAGGCCGGGGCCGTAACTTCCCTTACTTTCCCAGGTAAACCAGGGTTTTGGGTCATTTGAATCGTCAAATTGCCCGTCGTTGTCTAGGTCCCATTCATATTTCACTATTGTCTCATACCAAGGATGATCTTCAGGATACATCTTGCTTTCTGGGTCATAGGATTTTGAACCATCTAGTTGAATTGGTACTCCTTCATGTCCTTCATAAGGTCCGTCTATGTGTGCGACGGGCTTCCATGGAGGTGCAGTTATGTGAATCACACAAGTGTCTGTATCTTGTAGAGCTGGGTCACTGTTGTCAGTCACTCTCAATGTTGCAGTATAGTCCTTTGCGGTTGCATCCCAATCTATTGTGCGAGGTTTACCGGAGAAGATTCGCAATCCGGTTCTTGTAGGGTAGTGGTCCAGCGTTTTTATATTCTCGTCCCAAGGGTCATTGATATAATAAGTGGTTCCTTCGCGTTTAGTAATCACTACAAAATGCCCCCCAACCTCAACTATGGGCGGTCGCCCAGCATCTAATTGATTGTTCACTTCCTCCGAACTGTAGGGTTCTATCTTGCCTTCATATTTGATTTGATTCTGATCTGTGTGGCATTTTTCTGAAACGACAGACCAGTAAATGTTGTAATTCGCGTCATAGCCGAGTCTGCCGATTAACTCATTCAACATTTTTGGATCAGTATCGACTCCATAGTAGGCCATCACCATTGCGGCGGAAGTAAGAGCACATCCTGCATTGGAAATTGTTGGGCCATCTCCTCCAAGTAATTCATTTGCCCATGCTGGATCTCTCTGGCCGAAAAATGGAACATAATAATAGGCGGGATATGCATGCTCCACTTCAAGGTCGGTGCCAGTGTAGTCCCATGTTCCATCACTGTCAAAATCCCACTCATACAGCATAATACTCTTAGTTGGATCCATATGATGAGAGCCTGATGCGTCGAGTTCTAGTGGTATAGTTGGTGGAAAGTTATCTACGTCGGTACCAGCGACTGCCACGGGTCCCGGCTTTGTCACTGTAGGTGTCATGATGAGGATTGCCCAGTCAGTGGCAAGAACTCTGCCGTAGTAGTTTGGCCAGCCATCATCTGCTTGTTGATTGTCCACTAAGTATCTTGCATACTCTGCATACCAGTTATGGGTGCCAACCATTGTTATCTCTGGATTCGCTGTCCTCATTCCCTTCATGACTGCATACATGCCGTAGTAGTTGCCAAACTCACCCCAATGGGTGCCTAGCCAATCGACTGCCTTTGCGATTCTTGAATTATCCGCTGGAAGTCCCACATAGTTTAATCCAATTATTCCTGTGCCGGTTCTGGCAATATTGGAAGCTCCGGGATAACTGTATCCAAAACCACCATCTGCTCTTTGACTGTATGTAAGCCAATATGTATCTAACTCAGGTTTGACGAAGTCTGCCACCGCTATGCCCCAATTGGTCTCTGCTGCTTCCAAAGCCATCATTGGCCACTGGCTGACAGAATTGTCACTAGATCCGTAATTCCAAGCATATCTCCATCCACCTCTTGCACCTCCATAATCGTTCTGTCCCCATGCGCATATATCGACCATGTCTGTCAGAATGTCCATGTAAGTCCTGCCCACAACACCTGCTGGACCCGTATCAGCTGTAAGATCAGGATCACCACTTGCTGCAATAGCCATCATAACCATACCTAGCTCATAGACCTCTTGACCACTGGAAATTCCTATTCCGATATCGTTGCCATTTGTATCAGGATCACCATAAGGGCTACTGGTCCCAGGTCCCCAGGCACTGATGTCTACGACCCTTGTCTGCGAAAACACATAGTTTAGTCCTCGCTGCACCGTTTCAACGTACGGGTTCTCATCTGGGTTGCCGATTGATTGATGACCCTGTATCTCAAAAGCTAAAACGGTTTCTGCAGTCGCTGAAGTATGATAGATATAATAGGATGACCACCTTGCATAATCTATTCCACCACTTGTATATCGGTAAGCTTGCTTATGGAGCCACCACAGTCCATCATCGATTGCCACATTGACCTCGACATCGAGCGTCTTATCTCTTATAGCTATGAAGTAGCTATCCTGACCTACAAGTCCGTCTGCATCTCTCACGTATAACCAAGCGGTGAAGTGTTTCCCCACTCCATATGGTGTTCCATCAGCCATACTCCCGGTATATGTATGCCTTGCTTCAATGATGTAGGGGTTTACGCCAGCTATCCAGTCTGTTGAATAACCATCGCCAAAATCCCACTTGTAAGCCTCCAACGTGCTATCCCCATCTGGATCGTGTGCTGTACCTTTGAGTACAATTTCTTTTCCAAGCCAAGCGTCATGTGGTACACCAAGCAACGTTCCATGAAACGGTACACATATGACTTCTGGAGCAGAGCCTGTAGGAGCTTGCGCTCTAGCAGTTGGCGAAAGAACGGCAAATCCTTGGCAAACAATGATTGCAACAACTAACATTGCTAAAACTTTCTTCATTAGGTCTATCTCTCCTTTCTATTGAAAGTGTCAGAAACGCTTTCTATTATGGCATTTGAATAAAAGCTTTGTGAAACCTTCTTCTATCAGTCATAACGTTCAGAAAAAGGCAAAAAAAGGTTTCAAATGAAACATATTGATAACGGCCCATCCAAAGCGACTATCTTTCCATCCGCAGGTGTTATGAAGGCTCATCAAAAGTTTGCATTGATTATTCAATCCCGGGCCAGCACTAATAGCACTACTGAGGTAGTTCACAGTAGCAAAATAGTATGCATGCACTTGATGGTTTTAAACGACGGTGCAAAGCTAGCCCTCCGCACATGTATGCATAGACATGGTAGAAACCAAGAAATCGCTTGAAAAGATCGGAGACGCAAACGAGGAAATAGAAAATCTTCTCCCGTAGAGGTTCGCCCTTTCGAATTTGGCCTGCAAGCCCCGAATATTCACCAACCGTTACTTTATGTTCAAGCAAATCCTGCACGGAGATCAAAGCCCCGAATACTGATCAACAACTTGAAACATCACCAAAGCCCCAAGAATTAAGCAAAACCGGCTACTGGAGCGTTACGTTCGGGAGTCTTCAATGGAAGTGCTTAGCGATGCTGAAAATCTCTGATCCTTGCATCAGAACCTGAGGCTGTCGTGGGTAAAGAAAGTGGATTGACAAAGGAGAAGTATGCTACAGCTACATCAAATGGTAACACCAAAACAAACATTGCGGAAACGGGGCTGGACGGCGAAAAGAAGCCCGTGGCCACCCGCATTTCCATGTTTACAAGTGGTAATACCAGAAGATGTAGCAGTAGCAGGCGTGTTGTTAGTTGGCGTCCTTGGGTTGTTGTGTTGCCTTTGGTGTTGTGGCTGGAAAAGCATGGTTTCGTTCTCAATAGGGTTTTGAATGAAGCAGTTCTGGATTGAGTTGGAGTTTTGGGTGATAAGAAGCTTCGGTTGCGTGCCAAGTTGTTTCGGTTGTTGGATGAGGAGCGTGAATTGCGGCAGGTGCACCGCGTTATTTTGAGATCTGGCGCTTTTTTGGATTCGTATGCTGAGAAGTTGTTGAGGGGCGGCAGTGTTGAGGATGCTAAGTTTGGCCGCAAGCCGTTGGCGGCGTTGAATAAAGAAGAGGTGCCTGTCATCAAACGGTTGTTGGCGCGTCGGGAAGCCGTCGTCAGGGAGATTTGCGTGATTGAGGAGAAGTTGCTGCCGTCTGAGAAGTATGTTTTGAAGTCTGAGCGTAGGTTAAGGTCACGACGTCGGGACAAACACAAATCCGTTTAGAATGTGCGGACTGGTGAGGAGGAATGAACCATCGTACAGATACCTAAACGTGGTAAGGAGCCTTGGTTGAAGGCGCATCATGTTGAGAACGGCGATCTCGTTGTTGTCACTGCGCCCGCTTATGTCCATGATGGCGGATATGGCGAAAGAACTGTGGTTAAAATCACTGTTAAGCGCACTGGAGATTCTTTTCGTTGGGGCCTGAACGATACGACTAGCGACCGTTGCCGTGAGGCTTGGAGTTCTGACGGTGACTTGTGGACAAAGAAGGTTCTGAAGATTAAGAAACTCAAGCAGGTAGTGCGTGGCGAAATGAAGGAAGTTCTCTATGGTGTGCCGTTCAAGGAAGAACAGTTGGCTACAGTTAAGAGTGGAAGGCAATGGGTGAGTCTACAGTAGTGTCAAACAGAAACGTCGGCTACAGCTTTTCGCTGTCTATAGAGAAGGAGGTTCGCATCGAGACGGGGGCGAAGTATCCTGACAAGGAGGTTGTTCACGTACGTTTGTCAGGGAATGCGGACTCCTTCGACGAGGCGGTTAAGCAGTTAGGAATGGCTCAGACGGAAATTAATGGAATGCTGGGGAAGAAGCTTTGAGGTCTTCGAAATCGTGTTGTCCCTGTGCAGACGCTAAGACTCTCTGCACGGGGTCCCAGATTTTTTTGTGTTTGCCGCAAAACGGGTCGTTGCCGTAACGTTGCAGATGTTTGTGACTTAGAAGGGTGATTTTGAATAGGAGAGAAGGCTGGCTTCGACGTTGGCTGAGCATACTCGAAAATGGTCTTGTAGTCCCGGTGGGATGTCGGATGTCTTAGCCAGTTCGCTCGCCCAGTTACCCAAGTGCCCGGAATGTACGTCGAAGAGAATCTAGAAAGACGGCTTTCGTTACCCCTGCAACGACGGCAAACCTGTTCAGCGTTTCGAATGCAGAGAATGCGGCTACCGCTTCGATGAAACATCACTCAATAAAATCTCAAACCGCACAATTCTTCAATCTCAACAACCATCTACCAACCCCCGGGAAAAAGCAAAACAACCTTGTACAGTGTTGAGGAAAAAGCCATTGGCAACGTTGGAATCGCAAGGTGAACGGCGGGCTGCGGGGGGCCACACAACGCAGGCGGAGATCAAGGGCAAGCTCGTTGACTTCGCTTGGTACATGAAAAAGCAAGGTTACGCTGAGAGCACGACAAAATCTAGAACGAAACTGATTAAAAGGCTGATGACTCTTCACGCTGATCTTTTTGATCCCGAAAGCGTGAAGGAAGTCATAGCGAAACAATCCTGGTGTGATGGAAGGAAATCTAACGTTTGCGACGCCTATGCATCATTTCTCAAGATGCTTGGAGGGACGTGGAACCGACCAAGCTACAAGAGCATTCCAAAACTGCCCTTCATACCTCAGGAGTCAGAGAACGACCAATTGATCGCTGGTTGCAGTCCTAGGATGGCTTGCTTCTTACAATTGCTCGAGGAAACGGGCATGCGTCCGGGAGAAGCTTGGCAACTGCAGTGGACAGATTTAGATACAGTCACGAGAACACTGCGAGTTACTCCCGAAAAGAGGTCAAATCCACGCATATTCCATGTGAGTGTGAAGCTTGCGGCTATGCTTGAAGCACTGCCCAGAAATTATGGTGACAGAGTGTTCTCTACACCAGACATGCCGTTGGACCATCATGCCGACCATTTCCGTCAGCAACGAAAAAGAATCGCCTACAAACTGAAGAACCCAAGGATCCAGAGAATAACCTTCAAAACGTTCCGCCACTGGAAAGGAACAATGGAATACCACCGCACCAAAGACATCATACATGTCCAACAAATCTTAGGACACAGAAACATCAACAACACACTCATCTACATTACGCTTGCTGAAGAACTCTTCAAGGGCCAGCAAGAATACGTTTCCAAAGTCGCCAAAAACGTGAAGGAAGCCTGCGTCCTAGTTGAAGCAGGTTTCGAATACGTGACAGGCGACTACAAAGAAGGCGGAAAAATCTTCAGGAAACCAAAATGCGACGTCTAGAACAGTCAACATCACCTGTACAAACCCCACTAGGTTTTTACCATACCTGGTGCGGGGGGTGGGATTCGAACCCAC
>JABAOC010002801.1_pt2 | contig 10066 bp, 9 predicted proteins | sample 7062161 | NCBI WGS metagenome assembly JABAOC01 (sample SAMN14538625, study PRJNA623070) | marine sediment metagenome | biome: marine biome [ENVO:00000428]; feature: marine pelagic biome [ENVO:01000023]; material: deep marine sediment [ENVO:00002113] | place: India: Gulf of Khambhat ...
GCTTTAATTCTTCGATGATCTTCGCATCCACCCAGTAAATATCCCCTTTTCCATTTCCGGGGCTATTCAACATTTTTTTGATATTATCATAGGTATACATCGATTCTGAATAAGAATTATGTGAATTTCTTGCACTCGTGAAAAAGAAGTATTTTCCATCATGAGACAAATTGGGCGTACTCTCGTTATCTTTTGAATTCATCTGATTGCCCATATTTTTCGCTTTCGTCCATGAACCGTCTGTCCTGCGAAAACTTATATAAAGATCATACTTCCCGTACCCTTCTGGCCGGTCATGAGATGTAAATATGAGATAACTCTCATCAGGGGCTATAAAAGGATTGCTTTCTGTTTCATGGATTGTTCCCTTTACTTTAAAACTTCTCGCCAAAGATATCCTCTTCAGAAAGATCTCACTGAAACGTGCTGTCTTTCGGTCTTAGATCATCGATGATCCTGGCATCTATCCAGAAAATATCGGCTTTTCCTCTTCTTCTGCTGGTAAAGAAGAGGTATTTACCATCCAAGGATAAACTGGGACAAATCTCGTCATATTGAGAATTCACGGCAGGTCCCATGTTCTTTGCCACAGTCCAACCACCTTTTTCTGTCCTAAACGATATGTAGAGGTCCTGCTTGCCGATGGAATCAGTTCTGTCTTTGGAACTGAATATGATGTAGCTTTCATCAGGTGCGATGTATGCATCCCAGTCGTGTTTATCGCTGTTGATCTCTGCTCCAAGGTTTTCAGGAGCTTGATATCGACCATCAACAAGTCGTGACAAATAAATATCACATCCACCGAATCCGTTTTCCCGATTCGAAAAAAAGTATAGATTTCCGTTTTGGGCAACAGAAGGGTAATTCTCTCCGCGATCTGTATTGATAGGGTAACCAATACTCGTTGGAATAGACCACCGATCCCCCGAAAGCCGCTCTGTCACAAATATGTCCAATGATTCAGACTGACTTGCTCCCTCGCTAGGCGGTCTATTCGAGCCGAAAAGTATCTTATTCCCATCAGGTGACATGGTAAAATCACGATCTGTGTAATCCGAAGTAAACGGCAATGGCGTTGGCCTTGTCCATTGTCCATCGACTTCTTTTGTCATGAATATCGCCCAGTTGTCCTGATGATGCGCATTATAGTAAAACTCCTGACCGTCTGCAGTGAATGCTGCACACATTTCTTCTTCATTCGATAGTGATATGATCTCGTCCATGAAGACTTCAGCCTTTTCTGATGAAACATGCTGCCCGAAATAGGGATCCCGCAAAACAGGCCAATCGTTGCGATGACCTTTGCTCTCGGATGAAGAATTCAATTTTAATTCATAGACGCCCCAGGTGGCTGCATTCTCAAATCCGCAAGAAGCCACAGTTTCTTTATATTTCAGAAGATGACCGATAATATCCACTAAAAAGAGTTTGTGACCTTTTTTGATGCCATCGGCTATCGTTTGGGCGATAAGCTGCGTCAAATAGCTTTCATTTGAAGCATCCATATAGATGGTAGCCATGATATCCCTGTTGAAGTGATGGGGAAGAGCAAAGCAGTATCCTTCCAATTTTCCATTTTTTCTAATAACTATATGACTGACCAAATCTTCTCGAGAATCTACTTCCAATAACCACTCTTTGACTCGATTTTTTGGCATTTTAAAATAATAGGATACACGCTCAACACATTCGTCTAAATCCCGTTGCCTATTGAATGCCTCGATGTCGTCTGTTGAATAAGGCAATTTTTCTTTTCTAAGATCGTATGTATAGTAGATCTTGTAACCAAGTGGGAAATCTTTATGAGGCTGAAAATTCCATTTTTCTGCCAACTGGATGCTGTTTTTTCTCATCGTGGAAACTCTCGTTCTTATAAATTTAGCCCCTTTTGTTTTTAGAACTTCAATGATCCTTTTCATCAACAAGTCAGCGGCTTCCTCATAACCAGGGAGAACTCGGGGAATATCCAAATAAACTCCCATTCCTTCATTTTTGAGAATAGCCGTACCTTCTCCCATAATCTTCACCAGAACAAAACCAACCATTTTGTCTCCTTTAAAACATGACAGAGCGGTTTCAGGATCAAAATCGGACTGAGTATAAATATCCGTAAAACTCAGAAATGGCCACGCCCAGTCTTTTGCATCTGCCAATGCGATTTTTTCATGTTCATCTTCAAAACCGGGTTCGTATATCTTGATGACATAATTGGAGTGAGAAGATTCTTCCGACTGAATATAGTCGTTGAAATTGCCCTGTATTTTCGAAACACTAATAATACTTATGAAAAAGGCAAGAAAAATGAAATGAAATCTGTTACACATAAGCGGTGTCCTTTATTTTAATTCATCTGGTTTTAATTCTTCTATGATCTTTGCATCAATCCAGTAAATGTCTCCATTTTCTCGCCTATTACTCGTGAAAAAAAGATATTTTCCATCTGGCGATATCATAGGACAGAATTCTAAAAACTCTGTGTTGATCCTCTCACCTATGTTCTTGGCTTTAGACCAGGAGCCGTCTGCGAGCTTGAATGCGATGTACAGGTCGCCGCTGCCAAAACAGTCAGGCCTTCCCCAAGTGTTAATAACCATGTAACTTTCATCGAAATCCACGTATGTATCCCCCTCACCATACTCAGAGTTGATAGCATTCCCCAACGGTACAGGTTTGGTATAAGCGTTGTCGATGAATTGGGTATAGTAGAGATCTTTATCGCCCATACCTCCTTCTCTGTCCGATCCAAAATACAAACCACCGTTTTGGGCAATAATAGGATAAGTATCGCTGCTGTATGAATTCACTTTAGTGCCCAGGTGGATGGGTTTAGCCCAGCCGGATTCAGTCCGTTCGCAGTACCAAATATCCAAGCTCCCAAGATAGTCATCTGTTTTTCGGTTGGAACAGTAATACAAGCGTTTGCCATCCGGGGAGTAGCTCATATCACCGTTAAAAGTGCCTTCACGATAAGGGAATAACTCAGGTTTCGTCCATATTCCGTTAATCTTTCGGGAAAAATACATCAGAAGAGTAGTCCCATTTCTTCGGGCAAAAAAGAACTCTTTCCCGTCTGGGGAAAACACGGAATTCATCTCGCTCTTCTCCGTTGACACAATTCCTGGTGCAAAAATCTCTGGTGTTATCCCCGGTGGTTTCTGACCAAAATAAGGACCTGTGAGAACAGGAAAATCAGATTTACCCTTTCTACTTTCCTGTTTCAATGCAGAAATAAACGATATCAGTATTGCAATGATAAAAAAAAGTTTTGTATTCAATTGATCCTCCTTGGCTTGGTTTATTTCAAATCCTTTGGTTTTAATTCTTCTAATTTCAAATCATCAATGATCTTTGCATCCACCCAATAAATCTCAAGGTTGCCTGGTGCATCATTAGAAAAGAACAGGTATTTTCCATCAGGTGTTACATATGGTTTTTCTTCGTCAGCTGGCGTGTTGATTTTTGGTCCCATATTCTGCGGAATTGTCCATGAACCATCGGTTTTGCGGAAGGTGATATAAAGATCCGATTCGCCGAATCCGTCGTGCCTGTGAGAACAAAAGAGGAGATAGCTTTTATCGGGTGCGATTGCCGGATCCGCTTCTGAATATTCCGAATTCACAACAGGTCCTATATTTTCGACATTTGTGTATCCTCCATTCATGTACTTTGCCCTGTAAATATCCCAGCGACCGTAACCGCCGTCGCGGTTACTCATAAAATATAGATTTCCATTTTTGGCAAGGGAAGCCCAGGCATCCCGCTTATCAGAACTCACAGGTGCTTCAAGCCGCCGCGTATAGGCGAATCCCTGATCCGTCCATCGCGTCATCCACATATCCCACCCTGTTTCCGACTCACCCATGCCGTCAATGGATCGGTTCGATGCGAAAAACAGGGTTCTCTCATCGGGCGTTATCGGAAGGTCGGGATTGTATGGATTCCGTTCATGGCTGGACGGTTGGGGCTTGGTCCATCTTCCATCCTGTATTTCCGTTACATAATAGGGATCGGATTCTTCGGATTGCGGTAACCAGCGGTCGAAAACCAACACGCGTCCATGATCGAGAAAGACAAGATACCCCTCATTTTTCTCTGTACAAACGATACCCGGGGCAAAAATCTCCGGCGTCATGCCCGGTGGTTTCTGGCCGAGATAGGGACCTTTCAGAACAGGAAAATCATCCTTCTTCGCACAGCTTATCACCAAAATAAAAATGAAACATGTCCAAACAAGTAAAATCCATTTGCGTTTCATACTACCCTCACTAAAATTTAATTCATCCGATTTCAACTCCTCAATGATATTCGCATCAATCCAATAGATTTTCTCAGACTGTTTATAATTAGGTCGATTGCTCGTAAAGAAAAGATACTTCCCGTCTGGAGTCACATACGGTCTGGCTTCGAAGCTTGATGAATTGACGCCTTCTCCCATATTAATCGCTTCTGTCCAGGAACCGTCATGTTTACGAAAATATATGTACAGATCGAATTCTCCGTAGCTGTCGTCTCTGTTTTGGCATACGATAAGATAACTCTCATCGGGCGAGATAAATGGATCGATATCGCTCCCTTCGGTGTTGACAGGTGCGCCCACATTCTCTGCCTCCGCATATTTACCGTCGATATTCCTGGACCGCCACACATCTGTCCTTCCAGCGCCGACCTCGCGACGGCTCATGTAATAAACGGTGCCGTTGTTTGTTACTGACGGATAGTTTTCATAATACTTTTCCGTGTTGATTGACCGCCCGAACATAACCGGCTCGGTCCAACCGTCCATCTCCAACTTGACCGCCCAGATGTTTGCCTCTTCCATGAACATGCTTGTCGTTTTATCAGGTGACTTTAAAGTAGTAAAATGGATCGTCTGTCCGTCGGGAGCCACGGTAAAATTGTAAGACGCATATTCGTTGAAGGGCGCAATTTGCGGCTTTGTCCATCTGCCGTTCTTGAGTTCTGTCACATAGGTTGGTCTGAGTCTCCAATCACCATTAGGTTTCATACTGGTGAAGACAAAAACTGTCCCATCATTAAGAAAACCCGAACAACCCTGAATCTCACCTTTAGGAAAGATACCGGGAGCAAACAGCTCAGCCGTCATACTCGGTGGTTTCTGGCCGAGGTAGGGATCTTTTAAAATGGGGAAATCATCTTGCTTTGAGCAAGCAATTTGAATAACTAAGATAAAGGATATTATTAGAAATATCAACCACTTATGCTTCATCGTCCGATCCTCCTTATTTTAATTCATTTGGCTTTAAAGCTTCAATGACTTTTGCATCCACCCAGTAAATATCACCCTCACCATTCCCGGGGCTATCGAATATCCTTAAGAGTTCATCATAAGTAATTGGTGTTTCTGAATAAGATTCATGGATTCTTCTGTTACTGCGAAAAAAAATATATTTGCCATCCGGTGAGACAACAGGATCCACCTCTCGATAAAATGTATTTATTTGACTCCCCATATTTTTTGATTTGGTCCAGGTACCGTCTTTTTTTCTGAAGCTAATGAACAAATCACTTTCACCAAATCCGTCTGAACGTCCATTTGAACCGAACAGGAGATAACTCTCATCCGGTGCGAGATAGGCATCCCAGTCTCCAAACTCCGAATTGATGGCATCGCTTAATTTCCGGGGTTCGGCATATTCTCCATCTTCAAATTTTGACACATAAATATCCCACCCTCCATCACGATCCGACGCAAAGTACAAGTCACCGGTTCTTGAAAGCATTGGGTATAAATCATTCTTTTCTGAATTGATCGGGCGGCCAAGATTCTTCGGTTCGCCCCATCCGGTTTCGGACCTTTCCACGATCCAATTATCCACGTACTCCATCGGTTCTCCTTTTCCATCTAAAGGCCTGGTGGAGCGAAAGAGCAGCTTGTTCCCATCGTGCGAAAAATGCGGTTCTCCATCTCGATATTGTCCAGAGAAAGAAGCGACCTGAGGCATTGTCCACCTGCCGTTCTCTTGTTTCATATGAAGAATGACCATTCGACCATGGCCTCCAAAATGATAAAACAACTCATTCCCGTCGGGAGAAAACGTGATGCAGCCATCGTGATAGCCAGTAGATATAATGCCCGGTGCAAAGATTTCTGGTGTCAAACCCGGGGGATTCTGACCGAGATAATCACCTTTCAAAACGGGGAAATTATCCTTTTTTTCACAAGATAATATTATAAACGGCATTAATAGAATAACTAAATAGAATTTGTTTTTCATATTTTCCATTTCCCTATTTCAGATTATCAGGTTTCAATTTTTCAAAAATTTTTACTGATACCCAATAAATATCCATTTCCCCGTAACCTGTCCTGGTAAAAAGGATGTATTTTTCATCGGGAGTTACTACCGGGTACCAGTCGTATTGTTCCGAATTAACAGCTTCACTAAGTATTTTTGCTTCAGTCCACGAGTTGTCTTCTTTTCTATAACTAATATAAATGTTTGACTTTTCATATCCGGCAGGTCTGTAGGAATCGAACAAAATATAACTCTCATCCTGGGCTATGAATACATGTTGCTCATAATAATTTGTATTAATTGAGGATCCGAGGTTTTCCGGCTCAGTATACTTACCGTTAACCAGCCTGGAAAGAAAAATATCCTTATCACCGGGCTTTTTATAATTGCCTGAAAAGTAAAGATTCCCGTTTTTTGATACAGAAGGACATACCCTTCGTTCACCCAGATTAATATCAGGATCGAGGAGATAAGGTTTTCCCCATCCTGAACCATCATAGTCAACAACCCAAAAGTTATGATGTTCACCGTCCTCGGTTTTATTTGGTTCGGGTCTCCCAGAGACAAAAATAAGCCTTTTACCGTCTGCAAAAAAACAAGGCTGACTATCGTTTGTTTCATACCCGAACGGCACAACTTCCGGAATTGTCCATTTATTTTCTTTATATTCCGAAAAGTATAATCTGCCAGGTTGACCTTCGACTCTTCTGGTAAATATAAACATTTTTCCATCAGGTGAAAAATGCCCGCCATATTCACCATGCTCTACAGTAGATACAATGCCCGGTGCAAATATTTCTGGTGTCATCCCTGGCGGTTTCTGACCGAGGTAGGGGCCTTTTAATTGATGAAATTTGGATTCATTGTTCTGATTGCAGAGAATCAACAAAATGTCCGAAATTAAAATAATACCTAAAAAGATAATATTTCTTTTCATGTCTATTCCTTCATTTTAGATGATCCGGTTTTAATTCATCAATAAAACTGGTATTCACCCAGTAAATGTTGCTCCATCCATTCATGATACTTTCCTGAATCTCAATTAGCTCTTTATAAGTATACTTTTTTTCTTTAATATCATTCTCATTATAAGGTTTGATTCTGCTTGTGAAGAACAAATATTTTCCATCTGGGGAAAGTTGAGGCCAGCTGTTGCCGGCTCCAATGGTATTGATCTTTGGTCCGAGATTAATTGCCGGACCCCACGTGTCATCAAGCTGACGATAACTGATATAGAGATCCTGCATGCCAAATCCACCCGGTCGCCTCGAAACAAAGATCACAAATCTTTCATCAGGATCTACAGTCGGACTGTGATTAGGAAATGGATCATTATATGGGAAATTGACATGTGGTCCGAGAGACTCATATTCCTGATATTTGCCATTTACAAATCTCGAACGGACAATGCCCCATCCTTGAGACATAGTTTTAGTAGGACCAGTACAATAAAGGTTTCCGCTGCGGGTTTCATGCACTTCATTTACTTTACTACCCGGATTATCTATTGTGTTTAGACTGAGCAACCGAGGTTCACCCCAGCCATTATCCGTTTTGTGAACTACCCAGGCTTTACCAGGTTGATCATCCTGTTCAGAGAAAAAATATAATCGCTTTCCATCCGGGGATATTGAATTGATATGGTTGTATGGCGCTATGTTGAATGGCGCCAGCTCAGGCTGTGTCCATATACCGTTTTCCTGTTTCATATGCATAATAACAATTATTCTTGGCGTCCGACCTTCATTGATAGCCCTTGACCAGAAGAGTTCTTTCCCATCGGGCGTGAATACGGCGCCGCTGTGTTCCCAGTAAACGCTGGATACAATGCCCGGCGCGAATAACTTAGGGATATTGCCAGGCGGTGTTTGACCGAGGTAGGGGCCTTTCAAAACAGGGAAATCGGATGACTTTGAACAATTGAGAAATGTTATAATAACCAGTAAAATAAATACGGCAACAGTAGATTTCTGGTTCATATTACTCCCTTATTTAAGATGGCCGGGTTTAAGTTCATCAATAACTTTAGCATCGACCCAATAGATATGCTCACATCCGTCGGCGGGGACATCCATTAACTGTTTTAACTCTGTTAGATTCATAGCATTCTTAGGGAATTCTTTTGTTTCAATCCTGCTGCTGGCAAAAAACAGGTATTTCCCGTCAAATGAGACAAAGGCACGTTTGTCACGATATTTGGTATTAATACCAGGGCCCATATTCTTTGCTTTTGTCCATTCACCGTTTTTGTCACGAAAACTGATATATAGATCTTCCTCGCGCTCATTTCCAATGTTGTTATCAGAATTATCGCGATCAAATATGATATAACTCTCATCAGGAGCAATATAGGGGCGAAAACATCCTTCATCATTAATCGCATTACTTAATCTTTCCGGAAATAAATATTTCCCATTTTTGTAACAACTCTTATACATAAAATAATTGTATGGACCTTCGATTTCTGGATCCTCTGCAATGAAATAAATATTTCCGTTTGAGGCAACTGAAATTAAAGAGTTAAATTGGACACTAATCTCTTTTGGATTGCACCACTCTCCATTTGATTTCTCAACAAACATCGTACACCAGGTACCACTTCTCCGTGAACCAAAATACAATCTCTTCCCATCCGGACTGAAAAACGGATATATTTCTTGACGTTCAGGATTGAATGGGAATTCCTTAGGTTCAGTCCAGCGTCCATTTTTCATGCGGGAATAGAATATAAACTTTTGTTGGAATGGAGATTCTGAATACCCTCCGGGTGTCCATAAAGTATAACAACATTCCATGCCATCCGGAGTAAAAGTAATATTGGCTTCATCACCGCCGACTGAAAGCAGACCCGGGGCGAACAATTCAGGAACCATGCCTGGCGGTTTTTGGCCGAGGTAGGGACCTTTTAAAATGGGGAAATCACTCTGCTTGGCACAGTTACTTAAAATGATGACTATCAAAATGGCAAATCCGATAAAACTGGTATTCTGTTTCATAGCTTATTCCTTTCACTATAATTCATCCGGTTTTAATTCTTCTATGATTTTTGCATCTACCCAGTAAATATCCCGATTAGCCAGGTAAAAAATAAACTTACCATCAGGTGAAAGCGATGCACAGATATTTCCCCCTGGTGTATTAATTTTATCCCCGAGATTGATTGCATCACTCCAGGAACCATCTTTTTGTCGGAAAGAAATGAACAGATCGGTTTGTTCTTCGCCTTCTTTCTCGGATTGTATCAGGGAATCAAAAATAATAAAACTTCCATCAGGAGCGATACACGGATGGGCGCTGCCCACTGGAAGATTTACACCGCCTTCCAGAACAACTGGATCAGAATACAAACCATCTATGAGTTGCCGAAACACAATCCTACCGTATTCTTTTTGTGTGGATATGTCGGTAAAGTAGATTGTGCCATCAATAGTCGTGGTGGCGTACATTCCGGGGAAAAGTTTGTTAGCTTCGCTCCATTCAGTTGATGTTTTTTCCATTGCCCAAATGTCACCGCCAATGCCGAAAAACATTTTTTTGCCATCATGGGTAATGTGCGACTCAAAAGCTCCTGGATATTTTTCACAGAAGGACGCTAACTCTGGCGCTGTCCAACCATCCTTCTCCCAACGGCAAACCATGACTCCAATACCCCTGCGATTGAAATAGAACTCTCTGCCGTCAGGAGACCAGGTGCAACAAAATTCATAATTTCCACGGGTGGAGACAATTCCAGGGGCAAACACTTTAGGTGCATCTCCTGGGGGAGTTTGTCCCAGGTAAAATCCTTGCAGCCCCGTATTTTCTCCAGG
>JABAOC010010796.1_pt1 | contig 10064 bp, 10 predicted proteins | sample 7062161 | NCBI WGS metagenome assembly JABAOC01 (sample SAMN14538625, study PRJNA623070) | marine sediment metagenome | biome: marine biome [ENVO:00000428]; feature: marine pelagic biome [ENVO:01000023]; material: deep marine sediment [ENVO:00002113] | place: India: Gulf of Khambhat ...
GACAATAGTCGAGTAACCTTTTTTTTCTAAAAAATCACGGAAAAGTTCAATCTGAGTACTTTTACCTGAACCTTCTATGCCCTCAAAAGTTATAAACCAATTTTTTTTCATATTCGCCATCTCATTTAAAGTTTTACTCTAAGATAATGTTTTTAACCAGTATGCGCAAGATTTCAATTTTTTTCTTACCCGGTCCCCCTATTAAATAATAAACCAGCCTAAACCAACTTTTAATATATATCAAAATTATCACAGAAATGGTAATATTCATTAGTCGCGTCTATTATTATTGTTATAAAATACAAATAAATTCTTTCAAATAGGGACTTTTTATATGTGGAAGAAGATTTTAATAATTAATTTCTTAATTATATTAGGATTAATCTTTACGGGTTGTGTTAATTACGAAGTCAGGACTGAACTCGGAACAAATGGTTCAGGGATAAGAACTATTCAATTCGGTGTTGAGCCTAAATATGAAAAAATTATTGAGGAGAGCGCAGAAGAATCATTATATTCCCTAATTGAAAAATCAGTCCCATCTAATTCTCAGATTGATAGGTTTAAAAAGAATAACCTTTATTATTATAAAATTACAATCCCTTTTAAAAATATTGAAGAAAAAGGAATTTTTAATTTTAATCAAAATGGGGGCAAGAATAAAAAAATCAGTTTCAATAAGGTTGACCGATTCTTTTATGTCGATTTCCGATTTAAAGAGACCATAAACCTAAGCTATCAGTTAGATTTTCAAGATGAATTGCCACTCAGCTTACCTGAACCTGAAAGTCTTGAAATAAATACTAATTACTGGCTAAAGATGCCCGGCATTATAATCAAAGCCAATACCGAGGAAATTGATGGGGATATAGGAATTTGGAATCTTAAATTCAATAAAAAAAACGAAGTAGAAGTTATCTCCAGAGTCTATCGCTGGTCAGTCATTCTAGTCACTATTCTGATACTGATAACAATTTTCATCATTTTAGGATCCTTCTTTATATACCTAAGAAGCGGATGATTTAATTTTTAGCCCTTCCAAGCTTTTATTGATTATTTTATTAGACTTTAATGAGTATAAACCTGCACAAACTATTAATACCCCACTGATTATGAAAGTAATTCTTGAACCATTAAACCTGGCAATAATTGTACTTGGAATTTGGGGATTGCTTTGAGCAATCATTTTGACAATCAAATTTATAAAATCACTCAGCGTACCGCTTAAGGCAAAGGAAACAAGGAGTGATATTTTTATCAGGGCTTGAAGAATTGAAAAGACTCTTCCCCGTATTTTATCCTGCAACCTTTCCTGCAGAATTGAATAACCGGTTACATTAACAATCCCGATATTCATACCTGAAAAGACTACAACGATCATCACCAGTTCAATATAAGAAAAAAGCGAAAATATAATCATTGAGATCCCAAAAAGTAATAATGACCGGCTGAATAGTTTATCTTTTTCAAACCGGCTCCCCAGAAAACCAGCAATTGCTGATCCAAGAACTAAACCGAGACCAAATGAAGCAATAAGAAATCCAAATGCTTGTCCTTGTTTTAGAACTTCCTTGCTGTAAACTACACCGAGTGTATAAAGAGAACCTCCTCCTAAAAAGGCGATAGCAATACTAACCATTAGAACCTTTAACTGAGAGTTATTTTTTACTATAGCAATTCCCTCTCTAAGGTCGCTCATTATATTTTTTACCATCTCCTTATGTTTATAGTTATTTTCAATCATAGGCAAACTTATAAAAGAAATAGCTATTGCCGAGCAAAAAAATGTCAACGAATCAATATAAAAAGCTGCATGAGGGCCAGTCAATCTTTCAAAAAGAGGAAGTTTATTCCAAACTTTTTCAACTAACAAGATTATTGTCGCTCCAAATGCACTCCCGGCAATCATTGTCAGGTAATTAGTAGTATAGGAAATACTGTTAGCCTGTAATATTTCATCCTTTTTGACAATATTAGGAATTGATGCATCTTTGGCTGGTAAAAAAATTAAAGAGAATGTTTCAAGCAAAAAAGCTATCAGGTATAATGCCCAGAGCCACTTTATAAAAGGAATAATAACAATCAGAAAACCACGACTAATATCACATATGATCATTGTCTTTTTGCGGTTAAAACGGTCAACAATCACACCAACTAAAGAACCAAAAAAAAGTGCTGGCAGCACCCTGAATATCATCAATCCTGAAATTGCCCAACTCGATGGAGAGAGATTATAGACCAGAGTAATCATTGCAACTATGATTATCCAGTCACCAAGCGATGAGATTGTCTGTCCAGTCCAGAGAGATAAGAAGTTTTTATTTCTATAAATAGATTTTATGGTTACAATCTGGTTAGACTTATTCTTCATCCTTTATTTTCTTTGCTAGCCTTTCAAATTTGAAGAACTACTAATTACATTTGCTAACAAATTTTGTCTTTTTTTAATTGATCCAGCTGATTCTGCAAAAGCTGATTTTTCTTCCTTATTCAATTTTAGTTCAATTATACCCTCAAGGCCTGATTTTCCTAGTCTTGCCGGGACACCTATAGAAATTCCTTCAAATCCATACTCTCCTTTAATGACAACCGATACGGGAAAAGTTTCTTTACTATCCTGAAGTATAGCTTTAACCATTCGGCATATGCAGCTTGCTGGAGCATAATAGGCGCTTCCGCTCTTTAGAAAAGAGAGTATTGTCTCACCGCCTCTTCTTGTTTCATCAATTACCTTAGCAATTTTGATTGGTTCAAGAATTTTTTCAATTGGCTGATCATTTATCCTAGAAAACCTGATCAAAGGGACCATTGTATTATTGTGGGCTCCTATTACCAATGCTTCGGTCGATGAAATCGGCACTTTTGCCGCTTTAGCCATATAATATGCCATTCTTGAGCTATCGAGTAAAGAGCTCATTCCAATAACCTTGTTTTGCCTTTCTCCAAATAAGTAATAAGCACCTAAATTAATAAGATCAACAGGATTTGTAACGGTAATAATAATTGACTTAGGAGCATATTCCCAAATATTCTTAACGATGGTTTTTAATATCTTTCCATTAGTCTTAAGTAGCTCATCTCTATCCATGCCAGGTTTTCGAGGCGAGCCTGCCGAAATGACAACAATATCTGATCCTTCAATATCTTTATAATCAGTAGAACCTTCAATGGCATTATCATAATTGTTTATATAGCCTGCCTGACTGATGTCTATAGCTGTTCCAACCGGAATATCGGGTAATACATCAATCAAAACGATATCAGCTAAATTTTGTTTAGCAATTAAAAAAGAGGTAGTCCGGCCAACAAAACCGGTTCCGATAATGCTCACCTTGGGCATATTTTTTACTCTCTTTCTTTGTTTATAAACAGTTTATAACTAAAATAGACCTGTAATCCAATTAATTATTTTCTCCCATATATTCTTGATTGATTGCCAAATACCTTTTCCTTCCTCGCTATCGAATACATTTTTTATCTTTCCACCAATGTTTCTTAATTGTTCCCTCAACTGACTAATATCAAGATCAAGCTGGCTGATTTTCCCCATTAAAGCAGCTAACTTGTCTAATTGATCATCAGTTAAATTTAAATCAATCTCTTCGGCTTTCTCCCTGATAAGCTCTTTGATTAATTCAGGATCCTTCAAGCCTTCCCGAACGACATCTTCTTTGACTTCTTTTATTAATTGGTCAACCTTATCCCTTTCACCAGTTTCCTCGCCGATATCTCCGGCAGTAATTAATTCTTCGGTAGCAACATCTTTGGCTTGCTCTGGTATATTTTTACCTGTTGCTTCTTCATAGGCTTTAAATAGGCCGGTCAAAGCAGCTGTACCGGAAACAGGAAAAGGAGCAGCCGCATAAACTTTAGCATTTTCAATCCCTGCTGTTACTAAAGAATTGGCATAGCTTTCTTTGGTTACCCAGGTAATATTCTTCATTTTTACATCTATGCCCTGTCCTTCTTCTAAAATTTGAACATAGACACATGATATTGCCCTGGTACCAATATGTTTCTCATCTGCCACACCTTCTAGATATTCTCTTTCTTCATTGTTTGTAACTTCAATAAATTTGATCTCTTCGTCATCGGTATTTACACCAAATATCTGATAAATTTGATTTCTTTGTGAAGAATTCAAATCTGCCCCGAGGCTGACAACTTTCTCAATTTTATATTCAGCAGCTACAGCAACTGATTGAAAACTAATTACTGCCATTAATAAAAAAACTAGAACCAGGCATAGTTTGCTTTTCATTTGCTTTGCCTCCATTAAAATTTATAAACCTCTTTGATTTACCTGCATAAATTTCTGTTCAAGCAATTTGGGAATCTCAACTTTTTGCAGGACAAGCTTAAAATCACTGATATAATCGTAATCTATGTCGACTATTAACATATCTTCAAAAGGTGCACTTTCAGTAATCTCTTTCCCTTGATAGACCACAAAGCTTGCTGGATTAAAAGTCTCTATTGAGTGCTTAATATCAGGTAGAGAGATAACAATAACTAAATTAGCTTGGCTCATACTCCTTTCAATGGCTAGCTCCCTAAAAGCTTCTTGTTCAAGAGTTGAAATCGGATTGACCTGCATAATCAGAGTCTTACAATCAACTGAATCAAGCTGCCTGTTTATAACAGGGTCAAAAACGTCAAAATTACTTAAAGCTATAGTTTTATTCAAAATTGTATCCATGCACTTAACCATCGGCCCTGGTGAAAGATATCTTTCTTCATTTTTGGTTAGGTTAATAACAGGTTGCCACCCCTTAATCTTTCCCTGACTGTTTATATAAGCAACGGCCGAATATATTTTATTATTTTCACTATGAAAAATTCTACTGGTTAAGATATTAATATCTGCTTTTTTGGCAGATTCTTTGTAGTGTTTGATAATATTCTTTGATTGTTCAATTTGTTCTTTTATTTTTAAGAAATTAAATCCAAATATAATCACTTCTGCTTGTTTTTCCTTGGCATTAAAAATAAAACTACTAGCGGACTCTATACCTTTAGACAAGTCTTCGTCTGGATTTGAATTAATGATTGCAATTCTCATTGCAGCCTATTCTCTTTTCTTATTTATTCCCTTTATTATTTGCTGTTTTTGTTGAACAATTTGGATCTAAACATAAAATCCAAGGTTTCCTTTTAGAAGACTTCGTGTTAATAACTTTAATTTTTGGAGTAATACAGTATTCACAGACTTCTCCCGTAGGAATTATATTACCGAATTGAGGGAGAGGAAAGGCTGTTTTGCAGTCGGGGTAGCCAGTACAGCCGACAAATCTTTTTTTTGACTTCTTGGCTCTAATTATTCGCAAATCGTTTCCACACTTCGAACATTTTCCTACAATCAAATCGTCATAAATTCCGTTTCTAATCTCTTGCCCAAGCATTTCTTTGTTTGAGTTCATATGTTTAATAGTCTCTTTCAGCATTTCTCGTGAATGATTAACAACTTCCTTCCGTTCTATCTTTCCTTCAGCAATTAAATCCATGTCTTTTTCTAAGGTCGCAGTCATATCCGGTGAAGCTATTGTCCNNATCCCAAGTTTTGTTGGTATTGCCGGGTCACTATGTATATATCCCCGGTCATAAAGGTTTTTAATGATCGAGTGCCGAGTTGCTTTTGTTCCAAGTTCTAGTTTTTCCATCACCTTTATTAAACTTCCCTGGCTGTAACGAGAGGGAGGTTGAGTTTCTTTTTCTTCAAATATTGGCTCTATAAGTTTTATTTTATCCCCTTTAATCATATTTGGCAGTTCTTCATCTTTTTTCCTACTATAATAATAATATTTCAACCAACCTNNGTCCCCGGGCAATAAAAGGTTCTTTATTAACATCAATATTTATAATAATAACTTCCGTTATCGAATTCACTGAGAGTGTAGACATAAATCTTCTTGATATCAGCTCATAGATCTTCCAGAAGGACGATTCCAATTCATCCTTCTGAGCAAGGCCGGTCGGGTGTATCGGTGGATGATCAGTCGATCTCCTCTTTCCACTTGTAGGATGAAAAGTATCCTGATTCATTAATTCCCTGGCCAATCCCCCAAATACCTTATTTTTAGATAGAGTATCCAGAATCATCCTAAAATTCATAGTGCTAGGATAAACAGTATTATCGACCCTTGGATAACTAATTAAACCGTCCATATATAGGCTTTCAGCAATATACATTGCCCTAGACGGTGATATACCTAAAGCAGCGGCTGCTCCTAAATAAGAAGTGGTATTGAATGGAGCTGGTGGTTTCTGTTCTCTTTTTTTCCTAATTACTTCTTCTACCAGGCCTGTATCAGAGAGTTTCTTTAAGATAGCTTCAGCTTCTTCTTTTTTCCAAAAACGATCCTCTTTATGTACAGCTAAGAATTCTTTTCCATCTTTTTCAAATAGTCCTTTTATCTGCCAATATGACTTAGATTTAAAGGCGTTTCTTTCTTTTTCGCGGGCTACTATTAAAGCTAAAGTAGGGCTCTGAACCCTGCCAGCTGACAAAAACTGATTTCCCAATCTTGTTGTAGCCAGAGAAAGAAAACGGGTTAAGGTTGCCCCCCAGATTAAATCAATATCCTGCCGAGCCTCTCCTGCATGAGCAAGGTTTAAATAAATGTCATCAAGTTTTTCAAATGCATTTTTTATTTCTTCAGCTGTAAGTGAAGAAAATCTAGCTCTCTTAATCTCAACATCTTCATTTACTTCTTTTATCTTATTTACAGCATCAACCCCAATAAGTTCCCCTTCCCGGTCAAAGTCGGTAGCAATTATAACTTTCTCTGCTTTCTTGGCTAAAGATTGCAGAGCTTTTAAAATCTGTTTCTGGGAAGGGACTTTAATTATTTCAGCTTCAATCAAATCAGCCGGATCAACATTCTGCCATTTTCTATATTCTTCCGGGAACTCGGGCTTTAGAATATGTCCTTTCAAACCAAGGCAGGTAAAATCAGATCCATTATGCTGGAAAGTATATATCGGAATTTTATATAACTTATCTTCCTTTGATTTACCACTAGAAAGAATTTTCCCGATTCTTTTGGCTGTATTGTTTTTTTCACTTACTATTAGAACACTCAATAAAATCACTCATTTATAACGGCTTAATATGATAGCATAACAATTTTTTTTGTAAAACTTAATCTATATTCGGTATATAATATGTTGTTCTTAAATTCATAGCATGTTCATCAAGCTGCCTGGAAGAGCTTGCGAACTGAATATTATTAAAAAAGTCTAAATAATTTCACTCTGCATTTATGTATTTTTCTTAGAAATCTCTATTCCCTTAACCAATATACATACTTAATCTTTGATACTTTTTTCTATCAAAACATTATATTTTATCTGGTAAAATATAATTAAGTATGAAAAAAATAACCAGAAAAAAATTTATTAAAACTGGCTTATGCTTCTACGCTGCAATGCACCTATCGCCATTACTTCAAGGATGCGTGCCGAGAGAAGAGTTAAAAGAACTAGAACCTACTAGCAAAGACAGAAACATTACCGATGAACAAATTCCAAATAATATGGAAGAAATCGATATAGCTGTTTCAACAGGCAAGAATTTAAAAAACAATGTCCGCAATGCGGTCGAGGCTTTAGGTGGAATAGACCGATTTGTATTAAAAGGAGATAAAGTAGTTGTAAAACCGAATATTTTGTACGCCGCTAAACCTAAGTACGCCGCAACTACAAATCCGTTAGTTATCGAAGAGCTTGTTTCTCTATGTTATAAAGCAGGAGCTTCTGAAGTAATTGTCCTGGATAGACCTACTTCAGGAACTGGGATTGCCTATAAGACAACAGGTATAGAATCAGCAACCAGAAGAACCGGCGGAAGGACAAAAATTTTATCAAACCGAAATTTTATTGAAAAAGATTTTCCGCAAGGTAAAATTTTAAAGAAATGGCCACTGGTTAAAGATATTTTCGAAGCTGATGTTTTTATCAATGTTCCAATTGCTAAACACCACAACCTCTCAGTCCTAACCTTATCGATGAAAAATTTAATGGGTACCATGGGTGGTTGGCGCTCCTTTATGCACACAGATTTTCCAACCAAGATTGTCGATCTAAACACATTAGTAAAACCAGACTTAATAATACTTGATGCTTATAAGGTTCTATATCGCAATGGGCCTACCGGAGGTAATCTTGATGACGTTAAAAATATCTATAAAGTCATAGCCGGGACAGACGCCGTAAAAATTGATTCCTGGGCTACTACCCTTTTTGGCTTAAAGCCAGAAGACCTTGATTTTTTAGTAGAAGCAAAAAACCGGGAAATTGGCAATATAGATATAAACAAATATAAAATACGAGAGGTTAAATAATAAAACAAAAAGAAAGTTCTTGGCCCATATATAAATTCCGAATTCATATTCAGATTATTTTTCTAATTATCTTTATTTCTTTAATCATGCTGACATTCCGGCCAGTAAAAGGGCTCTTTCTCTCCCTATTTCTTTTCAGCGATCCACTTATAGCATTAATTGTTACAGCTTCTATAGGTTTTCTTTATTTAAATTTCTTATATTCTCTTATTCTGATTTTTTTAACCATATTTTTAGGGCGTTCATTTTGCGGATACTTATGTCCTCTTGGTTTTTTTATTGACTTAACTCAAAGCAGAAAAAAAACCTTGAAGCCTGCTGCAAACATCTGGCGTGAAAATTTATNNATATCTTTTATGATTATAGGCCTATTTGGTTATACATTACCTCTTATTTTTGATCCCATAGCCATATCGAGCCGAACATTAACCGCTGTAATCTTTCCAATTTTAGACAGAGTTTTATCCTCAGTTGGAGACCTCGCTTATAATTTTAGTTTCCTCCAGCCATCTGTCGACAATCTGACTGTTGCTCTTCACGATATTTTACTCTTTGAAAGACCTCTTCACTTTCAAGGACAGTTTCTAATTGTGACTCTTCTGGTAGCTGTTTTATCATTATCTTTTTTCGGCAGGAGGTTCTGGTGCCGTTATGTATGCCCCTTGGGAGCACTTCTCGGGCAGATTTCAAAGCTTTCCATATTTAAACGGACTGTTATTGAATCTAAGTGCATCGAATGCGGCAAATGTTTAGGTAGCTGTCCGATGGATGCAATCTCAGAAAATGGAAAAGCAACCAATTTATCTCGTTGTTTTTTATGCCTGGAATGCAAAACAATCTGCCCAACCTCAGCTATTTTTTTTGGACGCAAGGTCAAAACATATAATTATGAACCGAGTCGAAGAGCTTTTATAACTACCGGGGCCTTATCAATTGCTGGAGGATTATTGCTCACTACTCAATTATCAAATTTACTTAAAAACCCCAATTTGATCAGACCGCCAGGAGCCAGGGAAGAACATTCTTTTATTGGTTGGTGTACAAGGTGCGGACAATGTATGAGAGTCTGCCCGACTAACGTGATTCAACCCTCATTGTTCGCTGGAGGAGTTGAAAGCCTTTGGAGCCCACAGCTAATCTACAACCACGCATATTGTGATTGGAGCTGCCGGGAGTGTAGCCAAATTTGTCCGACCGGGGCTATTGAAAACCTTACACTTGCTCAAAAAAGAAAGAGGGTTATAGGCATAGCCCATATTGACCGGGGAAGGTGTATTCCCTGGTCTGATTTTCAAAATTGCCTTGTCTGCGAGGAACTTTGTCCGATACCGGACAAGGCCATAGAATTTATCGAAGAGACCGTAGAAAATCCCAGAGGTGGCCGTGTTAAACTTAAAAGACCTCATGTTATCAAAGAAGCTTGTATTGGTTGTGGTATTTGCCAATATAATTGTCCAATCAAACCCGAGCGGGCAATAAAAGTACACGCCATATTAACTTAATTTATTATTTATTTAAGGATAATTTTTTAGATTGACAGATTAAGCTGGCCAATATCATATGTTTTAACAAAAAGAAAAACTGAACGTTTACAAAGTTCTAATTTGCTTCCTGACACATTATCATCTTAATTTCATGGCAAGTTGCAGTTTGCCATAGATATTTAAAAATTAAAAAAGAACTAGGCTAAACCAAGTTCATCCCCGATTTCCTGCATTGAAG
>JABAOC010026188.1_pt1 | contig 10063 bp, 20 predicted proteins | sample 7062161 | NCBI WGS metagenome assembly JABAOC01 (sample SAMN14538625, study PRJNA623070) | marine sediment metagenome | biome: marine biome [ENVO:00000428]; feature: marine pelagic biome [ENVO:01000023]; material: deep marine sediment [ENVO:00002113] | place: India: Gulf of Khambhat ...
CGTGCCGATTCTGGTTACCGAGAATATGGTCGGGCACAAGCTCGGTGAGTTTGCGGCCACGCGTATTTTCAAGGGGCACTCGGGCGACAAGAAAGCGGCGGCGAAGTGACGATGCAGACAAAAGCGATACTAAAATATATTCACATTTCGCCGCAAAAGGGCCGGTTGGTGGCGGACCAGATTCGTGGGCTTCCGGTTGCGCAAGCTCTCGAGATCTTGCAATTCAGCGACAAGAAAGCGGCAAGACCGTTACGCAAAGCGGTTGAATCAGCCATCGCTAACGCCGAGCACAATGAGGGCGCTGATGTCGATGAGCTTCGGGTCGCGAGCGTGCAGATTGATGAGGGGCCGACGGTAAAGCGCTGGCGCGCGCGTGCAAAAGGCCGGGTGGGGCGTATCAAGAAGCGTTCAAGCCATATCGTCGTGACCGTGTCGGATGAGGCGAAAACCCGGGCCAAGAAGGCGGTTTCCAAGCCTGCAGAGGAGGCGAGCTAATGGGGCAGAAGGCAATACCAACGGGTCTGCGCTTAGGCATCATCAATGACTGGGCTGCCAAGTGGTACTCTGGCAGCAAGAGCTATGCAAACAACTTGCATTCCGATCTGCAGTTACGCGATTACATCAAGAGAAAGTTGGCAAATGCCGCTGTGAGCAAGATCGTGATCCAACGGCCAGCGCAGAGTGTAAATGTCACTATACACACAGCCCGGCCCGGCATTGTAATCGGTAAGAAGGGCGAAGACATTGAAAATCTGCGAAAGGAGTTGAGAGAACTGGCAAAACAGCCGGTACATCTAGCAGTCGAGGAGATTCGTAAGCCTGAGCTCGACGCCCAATTAGTTGCAGAAAGCATTTGCCAGCAGCTTGAGAAACGCATCATGTTCCGACGAGCAATGAAACGTGCAGTCACTAACGCGATGCGTTTGCGTGCTCAAGGCGTGAAGGTAATGGTAGCAGGGCGCTTGAATGGCGCCGAGATTGCCCGCACTGAGTGGTATCGGGAGGGGCGTGTCCCATTGCATACTTTGCGCGCCGATATCGACTATGGTTTCGCGGAAGCGCANNCGTCATCGGCGTAAAGGTATGGATATTTAAGGGAGAGATCTTCGATCGCGAGGAGGAGGCCGAGGCCGAGGCGAGCAAGAAGGCCGGTGTTGGTTGAACGAGACGAACTGAGACATGTTACAGCCAAAAAAGACCAAGTTTCGCAAGCAGCAGAAGGGCCGCAATCGCGGTCTAGCTACGCGTGGCAACAAAGTAAGCTTTGGCGAATATGGGCTCAAGGCAACAACCCGCGGCCATATCACTGCGCGCCAAATCGAAGCGGGCCGTCGTGCGCTCACGCATTACATCANNTGGATCCGTGTGTTTCCGGACAAGCCAATGACTAAGAAGCCGCTTGAGGTCCGAATGGGGAAGGGCAAGGGTAACGTAGAGTTCTGGGTAGCCGTGGTCAAACCTGGTACGGTGCTGTATGAAATGGAAGGTGTCGGTGAAAATCAGGCCCGTGAGGCTTTCCGTCTTGCAGCGGCTAAATTGTCCGTTCGCACCAGTTTTGTGACGCGGCAGGCGACGGCATGAGGACAAAAGAGATTAGAGCGATGGACGATGCGGCCATCAAGAAGGAGCTGCAAGAGCTGCTGCGCGAACAATTCAATCTGCGTATGCAGCGTGCGACGGGACAGCTGGCAAATACGGCCCGCGTGCATAAGGTACGTCGAGACATCGCTCGTGTCCGTACGGTAATGAACGAGAAAGCACGAAAAGGCGCAGTGGCATGACAGGCGTGACTGGGACAGCACGTGCCGTTACAGGTCGCGTGGTTAGCAACAAGATGCAGAAGACGATCANNCGCACCAAGTTACACGCTCACGACGAAAACAATGAGTGTGGACAAGGTGATCTGGTGCTTATCGAGGAATGTCGACCCGTCTCTCGAAGTAAGAGTTGGCGGCTCGTGAAGATACTGGAAAAGGCAACCGAGATCTGATCATCTCTTAGGAGCATGACCGATGATTCAGATGCAGAGTATGTTGACGGTGGCTGATAACAGCGGTGCCAAGAAAGTAAAATGCATCAAAGTGCTTGGTGGCTCTAAGCGCCGATATGCCGGCATTGGCGATGTTGTCAAGGTCAGTGTCAAGGAGGCGGTGCCACGCGGTCGAGTCAAAAAAGGTGATATTTATGACGCCGTTATCGTGCGTTCGCGCAAGGGTATACGCAGGAGCGACGGTTCAGTGATTCGTTTTGACACTAATGCCGCGGTATTGCTTACGCCTCAGCTACAACCGATCGGCACCCGTATCTTCGGTCCCGTAACCCGTGAGCTGCGCACCCAGAATTTTATGCGCATCATATCGTTGGCGCCCGAGGTACTCTGACGACTATGCGTAAGATTCGAAAAGGTGACCAGGTCGTTGTCCTAGCCGGCAAGGACAAAGGCAAACAGGGGGCCGTGCTGCGCGTGTTGGCCGATGATCGCGTGCTCGTGGAAAACGTGAACATGGTCAAGCGACATACTCGGCCCAACCCCAACAAGGGAGTGACCGGCGGAATATTGGATAAAGAGGCGCCGTTGCATATTTCCAACGTGGCGCTTTACAACGCGGCATCCGGCAAGGGCGAGCGATTGGGGGTCAAGCGCCTGGAGGACGGCAGAAAGGTGCGTTACTTTAAAGGCTCCGGTGAAGTCGTGGATGTATAGTCATGACTAGGTTGGAACAGTTTTATAAGGAATCGGTGGTGCCTGAGCTGACTAAGAAGTTCAGTTACAGCAATGTCATGATGGTACCGCGCATTACCAAGATTACCCTGAACATGGGGGTGGGCGAGGCTATCGCCGATAAAAAGGCGATGGACGGGGCGCTCTCGGACATGGAAAAGATCAGCGGTCAGAAACCGGTAACCACCAAGGCACGAAAGTCCGTAGCAAACTTCAAGGTGAGAGCAGGTTGGCTCATCGGATGTAAGGTTACCCTGCGCCGTACCCGCATGTACGAGTTTTTGGATCGTCTCATTCAGATTGCGATTCCGCGCATCCGGGACTTTCGCGGACTATCACCACGAGCGTTTGACGGACAAGGCAATTACTCTTTGGGTATCCGGGAGCAGATTATCTTTCCGGAAATCGATTACGACAAGATTGATGCCATACGTGGCATGAACATTACGATTACGACGACCGCGCGTACGGACGAAGAGGGCCGCGCGTTGTTGGAAGCATTTAGCTTTCCATTCAGGAGCTGAGTTAGGTTTATGGCCAAAAAATCGATGATAGCGCGTGACAGCAAGCGCGCTGCACTGGTAGCCAAGTATGGCAAGCGCCGGAACGAACTTCGTATGCAGGTTAAGGATTTGAGTTTGTCCGACGACGAACGCGAACACGCGAAGCTGGCCTTGCAAAGGCTGCCACGCGACTCGAGCCCGAGTCGCCGGCGCAATCGTTGTCGGCTTACGGGCCGGCCGCGCGGCTACTATCGAAAATTCGGCTTAGCGCGCAATAAGTTGCGCGACCTGGTGATGCGTGGAGAAGTGCCAGGCGTGGTAAAGGCGAGTTGGTAACAATTAGGTGCAACGTGCAAGATCCAGGATACAAACTTCCCGCTTACCTTGGCTTGGATCTTGGACCTTGTAGCTTGGGTCTGGGCTTATGATTACTGATCCGATTGCTGATATGTTGACGCGCATTCGTAATGCGCAGAAAGCGGAGAAAGTCAGCGTGTTGATTCCCGCCTCAAGGATGAAGCGGGCAATACTCGAAATCCTGCGCGAGGAGGGATATATCGAGCGTCTTGCCGAACAAGAGGTCGACAGCAAAGCCATGCTTGAGGTGTTCCTAAAATACTACGCTGGGAAACCGGTGATTGAGAAGCTGCAGCGCGTGAGTCGACCGGGCTGGCGTTTGTACAAGGGTAAAGACGAGCTCAATCCAGTGGAAGGCGGGCTCGATGTCGCTATCATATCGACCTCCAAAGGCGTCATGTCAGACCGCGCAGCGCGCAAGGCAGGAATCGGTGGTGAGATTCTGTGTATTGTTTCTTAACGGACCCGAACAATGTCGCGAGTAGCCAAGAATCCAGTCACGGTACCCAAAGGTGTTGAGGTCAATATCAGCGCCGATGCTGTGTCTGTGAAGGGCCCAAAGGGTCAATTGAGCTTCACGGTGCATCCGCTAGTCAAAGTGCGCCAGCAAGACGATACATTGCATTTCGAAGCGAATGCTACGTCGAAGTTTGCACGTGCCCTGTCGGGCACCATGCGCTCGGTCGTTGATAATATGGTCAACGGCGTAAGCAAGGGGTTCGAGAAGAAGCTGACAATCGTGGGCGTAGGTTATCGTGCTGCCGTTCAGGGCAAGAATCTAAACCTGACCGCCGGGTTTTCGCACCCCGTTGCTTACGCAGTCCCCGAGGGTATTACCATCGAGACGCCTAGCCAGACCGAGATTGTCGTCACAGGTGTGGATAAGCAGAAAGTTGGGCAGGTTGCTGCGGAGATCCGCGCCTATCGTCCGCCTGAGCCCTACAAGGGCAAGGGCATCAAGTATGCCGATGAACATGTTGCTCGTAAGGAAGCCAAGAAGAAGTAGAGGTGGTTTAAGCGATGAATAAGTTCACTCGTCGCCATCGTCGCGCACAGAGAGTTCGCAGGAACATCGCGCGCCTGCAGTCGGAGCGCCTTTGCGTGCATCGCACGCCCCGACATATATATGCGCAGATCATCGATGCGAGCGGTGGCAGGGTGCTCGCGAGTGCGTCGACCGTCGAGCCCGAGGTGCGTAAAGAGGTCAGCCATGGCGGTAACGTTGCGGCCGCAAGCGTGATTGGCAAGCGCATTGCGGAAAAGGCAAGGCAGGCAGGTATTACGCGTGTGAGCTTTGATCGTTCAGGCTTCAAATATCATGGTCGTATTAAGGCGCTTGCGGAGGCAGCGCGCGAAAACGGATTGACGTTCTGAGGGGAACACGAGTGGCTGATCGCGAAATCAACATACGTGCGGACAATCTGCAAGAAAAGCTAATAAGCATCAAACGAGTCGCCAAGGTTGTAAAAGGTGGGCGGCTGTTCGGATTTTCGGCTTTGACCGTGGTCGGCGATGGCGACGGTGGTGTTGGTATCGGTCGAGGAAAAGCACGCGAGGTTCCAGTCGCAGTGCAGAAGGCAATGGACAATGCACGGCGCAACATGATGAAGATCAGACTCAAAGACGCAACGCTGCACCATGCTGTCGTCGCTAACCACGGTGCGGCAAAGGTAGTTATGAAACCCGCGTCCCAGGGGACCGGCATCATCGCTGGTGGCGCGATGCGGGCCGTCTTTGAGGTGGCAGGCGTTCAGGATGTGCTTGCCAAGAGTATCGGTTCGAGAAATCCGGTCAACGTCGTGCGTGCTACCCTGAAAGGTTTAGCAGCGATGCATAGTCCTGCTGACGTAGCTGCTAAGCGCGGCAAGACGGTCGAAGACATAAAAGGCTAGGCGATCCGTGGCGGCTGGAAGAAAACTCAAAGTGACCTTAATGCGTAGCCCCAGTGGCCGGGGCGAGCGCCATCTTGCGTGTGTCCGTGGCTTGGGGTTGCGACGAATTCGTCACAGCGTGGTGTTGGAAGATACGCCTGCTATCCGAGGAATGATTAACAAGGTTTCATATCTTGTTAAGTATGAGGAGCTTTCTTGATGCGCCTGAACAGTATCAATCCGGCACCCGGGAGCAAGTCTGCCCCCAAACGCGTCGGTCGCGGTACCGGATCAGGACTGGGTAAGACCTCGGGTCGTGGGCACAAGGGCCAGAAGTCACGAGCTGGCAATACACAGAAAGTCGGCTTCGAGGGCGGACAGATGCCCCTACAGCGCCGCTTGCCCAAGCGTGGTTTTGTATCACCACGTAGAAACGATACTGCCGAGGTGCGGTTGCACGAATTGGCAAAGATCGAAGCTGAGATCATTGATCTGGCCGCGCTCAAGACGGCTCACCTGATACCGCGTGATGCAAAACGTGCCAAGGTCATGCTTTCCGGAACGCTGGATCGGGCCGTGACGCTGAAAGGGGTTGCGGTAACAAAAGGGGCCGCTGCGGCGATCACTCAGGCAGGGGGCAAGATAGAGATCTAATGGCACGTTATTCCCCCCGCGATGTTTCCGGTCTGGCAGCGCTTGGGAAATTGGGCGAACTTCGCGCGCGCATCCTGTTCGTGCTTGGTGCGTTGGTGATCTACCGTATCGGTACTTATATTCCGGTACCGGGGATCAATGCGGCCGCCCTGGCCGAGCTCTTCTCCGGCACCCAAAGTTCCATTATTGGGCTCTTTAACATGTTCTCGGGCGGAGCGCTCGAGCGCTTCTCGGTATTCGCGCTCGGCATCATGCCCTATATTTCGGCATCCATCATCATGCAGCTGATGACCGCCGTCATTCCGAAGCTTGAGCAACTCAAGAAGGAAGGCGAGGCGGGCCGGCGCAAGATCACTCAATACACGCGTCGCTTTACGGTTGTGTTGGCGGCCTTTCAGGCGTTAGGTATTTCAGTCGCACTGGAGTCCCAGCAAGTTGCCGGCGGCGTGCCGGTAGTTCTGCAAGCGGGAATTGGCTTCAAGCTCGTTACTGTCATCACCTTGGTGACAGGAACCATGTTCCTGCTCTGGCTCGGTGAGCAGGTCACGGAACGGGGTATCGGTAACGGTATCTCAATTATCATCTTCGCCGGCATTGTCGCCGGGTTGCCAAGCGCCATTGCCAACACCCTCGAGCTTGCCGAGCGGGGCACGTTTCAGCCGCTGTTCGTGTTATTGCTGTTTGGGATCGCCATGGTGGTTACGGCCTTTGTGGTGCTGGTGGAACGAGGGCAGCGGCGCATCACAGTCAATTATGCCAAGCGCCAGGTGGGGCGACGCATGATGGCAGGACAGACGAGCTTCCTGCCGCTTAAGGTCAACATGGCAGGGGTCATACCGCCGATTTTTGCCTCTTCCATTATTCTCTTCCCGGCCACGATTGCCACCTGGTTCTCGGGGGCAGGCGGAGCGCAGTGGTTACAGGATCTGGCGACGACGCTCTCGCCTGGCAACTTGCCCTATGTCGTGCTCTATGCGGGGGCCATTATCTTCTTTTGTTTCTTTTATACAGCCATCATTTTCAACCCAAAGGATACGGCCGACAATCTAAAAAAATCGGGGGCTTTCGTGCCCGGTGTGCGGCCTGGCGAGCNNCGAGCAGACCGCGCGCTACATCGACAATGTCATGTCGCGCCTGACCTTGGCGGGCGCTGCCTATGTTACTCTGGTGTGTCTCCTGCCGGAGTTCATGATCGTCAGGTGGAATGTGCCTTTCTATTTTGGCGGCACTTCACTCCTGATCATCGTCGTGGTGTCCATGGATTTCATGGCACAGGTACAGGCTCACCTCATGAGCCGTCAGTATGAGAGCCTGCTGCGCAAGTCGAGCTTGACGGGCGGGATGGGAATACCACGCTGACAGACGCAAGTGGAGAACTAGTATGAAAGTCAGGGCCTCTGTGAAGAAATTGTGCCGTAACTGCAAGTTAGTTCGGCGCAAAGGTACGGTGCGTGTGATCTGTTCGGATCCGACGCATAAGCAACGGCAGGGATAAGACCAGAATTGAAGCGTTTGAATTATAAAGGCTAAATCGTTAAAATGCGCCACTTTTTCGCGCATTCATAGGACCACTCGATGGCGCGCATCGCAGGAATCAACATCCCGAACCACAAGCACGTGGAAATCGCTTTAACCTCGATCTACGGAATCGGCCGGTCGCTCGCGCGCCAGGTTTGTGAGGGCGCCGGGATCGCCAGCTCCGCTAAGGTCAAAGATCTTACGGAGGCTGAGGTGCAACGTATTCGTAACGAGGTATCGAAATACGTGCTCGAGGGCGATTTACGCCGCCAAGTGGCCATGAACATCAAACGATTGATGGATATGGGCATGTATCGTGGCTTGCGCCATCGCCGGGGATTGCCCGTGCGGGGACAGCGCACACGCACCAATGCTCGTACCCGCAAGGGACCTAGACGGGCGATACGTAAGAGTTAAGCTATGGCTGCACCCAAGACGACTGCTAAGGCGAAGAAGCGTGTCAAAAAGAACGTGGCAGAGGCTATCGCCCACATTCACGCTTCATTCAATAACACCATAATCAGCATCAGCGATCGCCAGGGCAATGNNACCTGGGCGACCGCGGGTGGGTCGGGTTTTCGCGGTTCGCGCAAGAGCACGCCATTTGCCGCCCAAGTGGCTGCGCGCCGGGCGGGCGAGGCCGCTCAGGAGTACGGTGTCAAGGCACTGGAAATTCGTGTCAAAGGTCCGGGTCCCGGCCGTGAGTCTGCCGTACGCGCGCTAAACGGCCTGGGTTTCGATATCAGCAACATCGTGGACGTTACGCCGATTCCGCACAACGGCTGCCGTCCAGCAAAGCGACGCCGAGTCTAGGAACGTTATGGCACGTTACACTGACGCAGCCTGTCGTCTCTGCCGCCGTGAGGGCGGAAAGCTTTTTCTCAAAGGGGAAAAGTGTTTCACGGACAAGTGTCCGGTAGAAAAACGTACCTATCCTCCGGGACATCACGCGCGTCGGCGTACGCGCATTTCAGAATACGGACGGCAGTTGCGTGAGAAACAAAAGCTGCGTCGTATTTATGGTATTCTCGAGCGACAGTTCGGAAACTATTACGCTGAAGCCGACCGTCAGCGCGGATCCACCGGTGAAAACCTCTTGCGGCTGCTCGAGAGTCGACTGGAGAATGTCGTTTTTCGCATGGGCTTCAGCGTTTCGCGCGCCGAGGCCCGCCAGCTGGTGCGGCACAACGGCATCCTGGTGAACGATAAGCGTGTGAACATCCCGTCGTACCAGCTAAGATCCAACGATGTCATCGAAGTCGCCTCGAAAGCCAAGGAGCAGCTTCGTATCAAGGCAGCCCTAGAGGCGGCAGAGCAGCGTGGCTTCCCAGAGTGGCTGGATGTCGATGCCAAGGCGATGAAGGGCGTTTTCAAAGCTCCACCCGACCGTAGCGAACTGCCGTCGGAAATCAACGAGAGTCTCGTTGTAGCGCTGTATTCCAAGTAACTAGCAAGGACAGACGAGGACCGAAGATGCAAAGTTCTGCAACCGAGTTCCTTAGGCCGCGCGTCATTGACATGCAGGCGGTCGGACCCACACATGCCAAGATCACGCTGGAACCGCTCGAACGTGGGTTTGGCCATACTTTGGGCAATGCGTTGCGCCGCATTTTGCTGTCGTCAATGCCGGGTGCCGCCATCACAGAGGTAAAAATAAATGGCGTGTTGCACGAGTATTCGACGATCGAAGGCGTGCAAGAAGATGTTATTGAGATATTGCTTAATCTCAAATCCCTGGCGATGCGTATGCACGGGCGCGATGAGGCAACGCTCAGGATCAGCAAGAAAGGCCCAGGGACCGTGACGGCGGCCGACATCATGCTGGATCACGATGTCGAGGTGGTTAATCCTGAGCATCATATCGCGACGCTGACCAAGCAAGGATCGCTGGAGATTGAGTTGAAAGTGACACGTGGGCGAGGCTACGAGCCCGTAGCCGCGCGTGCTTCTGAGGAAGGCCGGGCCATCGGTATCATGCAGCTCGATGCTTCCTATAGCCCGGTGCGGCGAGTGTCGTATACAGTCGAAAATGCCCGCGTCGAGCAGCGCACGGATCTCGATAAGCTTGTGCTTGATATAGAGACGAATGGATCTATTGACCCGCAGGAAGCTTTACGTCGCGCGGCCAACATACTGCAGGATCAGATATCGATTTTCGTTGATCTGCAGCGGCCGGCGACGAAGGAGGAGCAGAAGAAGGAGCCCGATATGGATCCCTTGCTTTTGCGCCCGGTTGACGATCTAGAACTCACAGTGCGATCGGCCAACTGTTTGAAGGCCGAGAATATCTTCTACATAGGGGATTTGATTCAGCGTACCGAGTTTGAGCTCCTGAAGACACCGAATCTTGGCAAAAAATCCTTGACGGAGATAAAGGACGTTCTTGCTCAGCATGGCCTATCTCTTGGCATGAAACTCGAGAATTGGCCGCCACCATC
>JABAOC010000814.1_pt1 | contig 10056 bp, 10 predicted proteins | sample 7062161 | NCBI WGS metagenome assembly JABAOC01 (sample SAMN14538625, study PRJNA623070) | marine sediment metagenome | biome: marine biome [ENVO:00000428]; feature: marine pelagic biome [ENVO:01000023]; material: deep marine sediment [ENVO:00002113] | place: India: Gulf of Khambhat ...
CAGGGCAGAGCACAGGCTATTATTAAGGTCAAATAACAAGAGTGCAGACCTTAGGAGCTTAAGGGATAAGATAGAAAAGAAGAGGGAGCTTGGAATTTAAGAGGAATGTTTCACGTGAAACATAAGACAGAAAATTATGAAGTAATAGTAGTGGGAGCAGGGCATGCTGGTTGTGAAGCTGCCCTGGCTTCAGCAAGAATGAATCGAAAAACCCTGCTTATCACAATTAATTTAGAGAAAGTTGCTTTGATGCCTTGCAATCCCTCAGTTGGAGGAATTGGAAAAGGCCATTTAGTCAAAGAAATAGACTCTTTAGGTGGAGAAATTGGCAGGAATACGGATAAAGCAACAATCCAAGTCAAAGTTTTAAATAAAAAAAAGGGACCAGCTGTCCAGGCCATAAGGGCTCAAACTGATAAAAAACAATATGAAACATTAATGAGGCACACGTTGGAAAATCAGCCCAATCTTGATTTAGTACAAGGGATAGTAACCGATCTAATTATTGAGAAAGGTAAATTTAAAGGAGTAAAAACAAATGATAATCGACCTTTTTATGCTCCTACTTGTGTCATAGCGACTGGCACTTTTTTACGGGGGAAAGTAGTGATAGGCCAAATAAGATTTCCAGCAGGTAGAATGGGTGAATACCCGGCCTTGGAATTGTCTAAAGCACTTACTCAAGCCGGGTTAAGAATAGATAGGTTTCAATCCGCTACTCCTCCAAGAATACACAGAAGATCCGTCGATATAAGTAAAACAACAATACAACCTGGAGATGATGACTGCCCTGTTTTTTCTATTAGGACAAAACATAAGAAATATAAACAGATACCATGTTATCTAACCTATACTAATCGGAAAACTCACAGTATAGTTAAAAAATATCTGCATCTCTCTCCTATCAGAACCGGTTCTGTAACAGGCCACGGCCCTCGTAATTGCCCATCAATTGACCGTAAAGTCATTAATTTTCCGGAAAAAGATTCCCACCCGGTTTTTATTGAACCTGAAGGTAGAGAAACAGAGGAATTTTATCTTCAGGGACTGACTACTTCAATGCCTGTTGAAATTCAGGAAAAGATTATTAAGGCAACGCCTGGTTTAGAAAATGCAGAACTGATTCGTCCCGGTTATGCAATTGAGTATGATTATCTCTTTCCCGAACAATTAAAACTTTCTCTTGAAACCAAGCCAGTTGAGGGGCTATTCACAGCTGGCCAGATAAACGGGACATCAGGTTATGAAGAAGCCGCAGCCCAAGGGTTGATAGCAGGCATAAATGCTGCTTTAAAAGCCAGAGGGGAAGAGCCCTTTATATTAGAACGTTCTCAAGCTTATATTGGCGTATTAATAGATGATCTTGTTACCAAGGGTATTGATGAACCGTATCGAATGTTTACTTCCAGGGCAGAGCACAGGCTATTATTAAGGTCTGATAATGCAGAATTAAGGCTATCTCCTTTGGGAAAAAGACTGGGGTTGATTCCTGAGCGCTTATATCAAAAGATTGAGGAAAAGGAAAGTTCTGCTAAAAAGTTAATAGATATATTAAATAAAAATAAAATATCTCCGAATGCTAATATAAATAATTGGTTAAAGCATAAAAAAAGCCAACCAATTAATAATAATATGAAGCTCTCTGATATTCTAAAACGCCCTGAGATTAAATTAACAGATATTTCTGAATTATATCCGGAAATTAATAACTATAATGACGGGATTGCTTCATTAGTGGAGACTGAGATAAAGTATGAGGGATATATTAACAGACAGCTTGAAAAAGCAAATCAGCAACATAAGCTTGATGAGATTATGATTCCAGAAGATATTGATTATTTTAAATATACGGGAATTTCATATCAAGCAAGGGAAAAACTATCAACGATAAGGCCAAGATCAATAGGGCAAGCAGCAAGAATCTCAGGAGTGTCCCCAGCTGATATTTCAGTATTGCAGATATATTTAGAACAAAAGAAAAGGTCAGATAGTGAAACCCGAAGAAATTGATCTCAGTGACAAACTAAGAAAACATAATATCACCGTCACTCTGAAGCAGCTTGATAAGATAGCCAGATTTAAAGAAGAGCTTTTTAGATGGAGCGAAAAGTTAAATCTTTTATCAAACCGGGACCGCCATAGAATAGATGAACATATCTTAGATTCTTTATTACCACTAGAGAGAATATCAATAGAAAAGAAAGGCCGCTGGGCAGACCTAGGTAGCGGCAACGGCCTGCCAGCTATACCAATTATAATCCTGCAAAAAGATATTTGCTTAGACTTAATTGAGTCTTCACATAAGAAATCAATCTACCTTAAAGACATACTCAAAGAATTAAAGATTACCAGAGCTAAAGTTGTTGAAGAAAGAGTAGAAAAAATAGGACATCTTTCATATTTTCGGGAAAGCTATGATGTTGTCATTTCCAGGGCTTTTACTCCACTTCCCATGTTGATTAATCTAGCGTTTCCTTTAATCAGAAAAGGCGGTTTTGGCCTATTTTACCTTTCAAAGGAAGCTAAGAAACTGATATCACAATGTAAAAATTTAATAATGGAACTCGGGGGCAATCTAGATAGCATGCAATTGACCGAAATAGATATTAATAGCCGAAAAAGATACATCTTAAAGTTAGAAAAGATTAACCATTGCCCGAAAAATTTCCCTAAAAAAAGTTTATAAGAAGGACTTGAATATCTTAAAGGAAATAATCATAATAATATAAGATTGAAATAGATTGATTTTATAGATAAGATAATAAAAGAATTAATAATAATTTAATAATATTTGTAGCTATAATTGGAGAAAATTTGAACCAAGAACTATACTCGGCAAACGAACCAAGCTCTCCTACTGGCAACAAGGGTAATACAACAACCCCACTGCAAAAAAAATGTTCTTGTATTAATGGTTTTAAACTGAAATCAAGAGATATCCCATTATTTAAAGATAAAGAAAATATCGAAGGGGCTAAAATTTTAGCAGTTGTAAATCAAAAAGGCGGCGTCGGAAAAACAACAACTGCTGTCAATCTATGTGCCTGTCTTGCAGAAAACGGGAAACGAGTATTACTCGTTGACATTGATCCTCAAGGAAATGCAACATCTGGCCTGGGAATTGATAGAGGAGACCTATCCTTATGTGTTTACAAAGTGATTATAGATGAGATACCTGCTGAAGACGCTATTATTGAAATAAATGATTCAGGTTTTGACCTATTGCCGGCAACTATCGATCTTGCAGGTGCGGAAATTGAGCTAGTTCCTGCTTTCTCAAGAGAAACGAGACTAAGAAAAGCTTTAATACCTTTAAAAGATAAATATGATTATATATATATTGATTGTCCCCCTTCTCTTGGTCTGCTTACTGTTAATGCTCTGGCAGCTGCTGATGAAGTGATAGTCCCTGTTCAGTGCGAATATTACGCGCTTGAGGGATTAAGCAAGCTGATTGATAGCCTCCAATTGGTTAAGAATAGCCTAAACCCCGGCTTGGAAATTGGTGGTGTGGTCATGACCATGCATGATTCAAGGACAAATCTATCAAAACAGGTAATTAATGAAATTGTCAAATATTTCCAGGAAACTGCTTATAAAACGATAGTACCTAGATCAGTAAGATTAAGTGAGGCACCTAGCTATGGACAACCGATAACAATGTATGCTTCCTCTTCCTCTGGAGCAGATGCATACAGAAGACTGGCAAAGGAAGTGATTTATCGTGAATAAGAGAGGGCTTGGGAAAGGCCTGTCGAGCCGAGAACCAAAACTAGAACCAAAACTAGAATCAAAGCTAATCAATATACCAGTTGATAAAATATTTCCAAATCCTCTACAGCCAAGAAAGATTTTTTCAGAAGAATCTCTTAAAGAGCTTTCAGATTCAATTAGAAGGCATGGCCTGGTTCAGCCAATAGTAGTTAAGCCAAAAGATATGGATTATGAACTTATCTCTGGTGAGAGAAGGTGGCGGGCAGCAAAAGATGCTGGACATGAAAATATTTTGGCTCTTGTTCAAAATGCAGACCAGGTTAAATCACTAGAATTAGCCCTAGTAGAAAACCTTCAAAGAGAAGACCTAAATCCAATGGAGGAAGCCCGGGCATTTGCTTATCTTCTGGAGGAACATGAAATTACACACGAAGATATTGCTGCTCGTGTTGGGAAAAATAGAACGACTATTACCAATTCGTTGCGCCTCCTTCAGCTCCCTGATTCAGTGCAGGAGTATTTGGAGGTTAATGAGATATCGGCTGGACATGCAAGAGCAATGATGTTGATTGAAGATGTAGATAAACAGACTATGTTAGCTGAGAAGGTTGCCAGGGAAGGTCTCTCGGTAAGAAGAACTGAGAACATAGCCAAGCAATGGCAGCAATCTACCAAGATTAAAAAGGTGAAACTTGATGAATCGAAAGACCGATGTAAAATAAACGAAAAGTTAACAGAGGCATTCGGAGCTCCAGCAAAAGTCGTTGATGGTAAAAGGGGAGGAAAGATCGAAATAAAATTTCGATCAGATAAGGAATTAGATAAGATTATTAATAGAGTCTTAAATAAATAACTCCTAACTCATAGACACCGCATTCTTAGTATATAATTATCCATGAATTACCATGACAATTTATCTAGACAATGCAGCAACTTCATATCCTAAGCCGGAGGCGGTTGGCCAAGCTATGCAGGAATGCTTGTTGGAGTATGGGGCTAATCCAGGCCGAGGAAGCCATAGCCTGGCGATGAAAGCCAACCGGGCAATATTTAAAGTCAGAGAAGAAATTACTAATTTTTTCAATATAAATGATTCTTCGAACTTTGTATTTACGCTGAACGCTACCGATGCTTTAAATCTAGCAATAAAGGGATTTCTTAAATCAGGGGATACTGTCATTACAACCAGCATGGAACATAATTCTGTTACCAGGCCATTAACTGCGGTTGGAAAAGAAGGTGTTCAGGTAATTAAAATTGAATGTTCAAAACAAGGATATGTTGACCCTGACGATATAGAAAAAGCTTTAAGAGAAGGGCCGCAATTATTAATAATAAACCACGCTTCGAATGTCACTGGAAGCCTTCAACCATTGGAAGAAATTACCAATTTGTGTCATGATTATGGCGTGCCCGTCTTAGCAGATGCCTCTCAGACAGCTGGAGTATATAAAATTGATCTGTCAAAAATGGAGCTAGATATGATGGCTTTTCCTGGACATAAAGGTTTATTGGGACCCCAAGGAACTGGAGGGTTATATATTTCTCCATCTATTGAATTAAGAGAATTACGCCAAGGGGGAACAGGAAGCGATTCAGAACAGGTAAGACAACCAAAAATAAGACCCGATAGATATGAAGCAGGAACTCAAAACACCGTAGGCATTGTTGGCCTTGGTGCTGGAATAGATTTCATAAACAGTGTTGGGATAGATAAAATTAGGAAGAAAGAGATTTCATTAACTAAAAAATTTATTGAAGAACTTAAAGAAATAAAAGAGGTAAAGATATACGGTCCCATGGGAGATCAACCAAGAGTAGCAGTTGTCTCAATTAATGTGAATGATTTGGGCTCAAATCAGGTAGCATTCATTTTAGACCAGGCCTTTGATGTTGCTGTCAGATCCGGGCTTCATTGTGCCCCCTGGGCTCATCAAACTATTGATACGCTTGAACAAGGAACCGTCCGCTTTAGCTTTGGATATTTTAATACGGAGGAAGATATTGAGCTGGCTATCAAAGCTTTGCGTCAAATTATCAAAGAGAATTTATAAAATTGTAATATATACCTTTCTTTTCTTACTTGTATTCATATATTTTGTTCCTTCAGCTTTCAGTAAAAGCGAAACAACCCGAAAAAAAGTCATAATTTTTCTGATTGATAATGTAAACATAGAAGAACTTTTAGATGTCGAAACGCCGAATATAGACAGTCTTGTCGAACGCGGAGGTATAGGGCTAATAAATGTTGGCAGAAAGGGATTGCAAGATCCTGGAAATACATATCTATCAATCGCAGCCGGCATGCAAGCTAAAGGTGGTTTATATGCCAGCCAAGCGTTTGATATAAACGAAAAAGTTAATGGTGTTAAAGCAAAGTATATATATCAATCAAGAACAGATATTTTATCTCCAGATGAAGGTATTGTCCATTTGGCTATCGGAGATATCTTGAGAGTAAATGAGGAGGAAGAATCATTCAATAGAATAGGAGCTTTGGGTGATGAGCTGGAAAGGGCAAATCTTAAAACAGCAGTGATAGGCAACTCTGACTTGATCAATGAAAGTCACCGGGAAGCAACTCTTATAGCTATGAATAGAGAAGGGATAGTGCCTCATGGATATATTGCCAAAGATTTGAATAAAAAAGACCCGACAGACCCGGAAGGACTATCTACTGACTATAATAAAATGTACGAAGCTTGGTCGGGAATAAAGAGCAAGGCTGATTTTATAGTTATTGAAAATGGTGATTTAGCTAGGTTAAGGAAGAACTACCCGATATTGACAAAGGAAGCCTATAAACAAAAAAAGACGGCATCCTTAGAGAGAGCTGATGAATTTTTAGGAAAGATAATTGTCGATCTTAATTTAAATAAAGATATGATTATAGTCATTTCCCCGGGTGCGGAAAGAGTAGATGTAAAAGATGGCTATAATCTTGCCCCAATTATATTAAGCTCACCTCAAAATTTAAACAAAAAAAGTGGGTTGGTTACATCGGATTCAACCCGCCGAAACGGGATAGTTGTAAATTCAGACTTAATAGTCACAGTCCTTAATTTCTTCAAGATTGAGTCAAAAAAATATAATGGCAGAAAGCTTGATGTTAGACCGTCAAAAGACATAAACAATAAACTTATAACTATGACTGAACAGATTAAAACAACTAATATTCTAAGACAGCCCTTACTAACTACATATATCACCTTGATAATAATTTTCATTATCTCGTCAGTGGGATTATTATTTTTCAAGTGGGTAGACACCCTAAAAATTAGAAGTGTCATTACGGTTGTTGTCTTTTTTATATTGTCTGTGCCAGCTGCTCTGATTATCCAACCTTTGATAGTTTCTATTGGGGAAATTGAAGTAATTTTAACAATAGTTATTTTAACTTTTCTTATTACCTATTTGATGGTATTAATCGACCGTAAAAGCAAGATGGCCCTGACTATATTATGTGGATTGACCTCTATCTTAATTATTGTGGATATATTTGCCGGCTCTCCTCAAATGAAAAAATCAATATTAGGATTTAGCCCATTAATTGGTGCGCGTTTTTATGGACTAGGTAACGAATATATGGGCATACTATTAGGAGCTACTATTGTTGGATTAACGTCATTATTAGAAAATTATCAGGTAAAGATATCAAAGAAAAAGCTCTGGATTTCAGGCTTGTTCTTTGCTTTTGTCATCTTTGTAATTGGTTATACCCGCCTTGGAGCTAATGTTGGTGGGACAGTGGCGGCCTTGATAGGATTTAGTATTGTCATGGCCTGGCTATCCGGTATAAAAATAAACTGGAAGGTTATCATTACCATTTTAATTCTTACAGTCTTGGCAATAATTATTCTTGGCATGATTGATGCATATTATAATTCTGGCCAAAGCTCTCATCTGGGAAGAGTCTTTTATCAAACACAAAACCAGGATTCCAGTCAAATTTATTATCTCTTTCAAAGAAAAATTGAAGTTAATATCAAATTATTTAGATATACAATTTGGAGCAGAGTATTATTAGTAGCTATTCTAGCTTTTCCATTTATTTTGATGCGCCCGGAAGGAGTAATGAAAAGACTAAGAAAGGAACATCCTTTTCTCATGCATGGAATTTTGGGTACAACCATAGCTGCCTTAATAGCATTTCTCGTAAACGATTCTGGGGTTATTGCTGCTGCTACTACTATTATTTTTGCAATATTGGGATTATTGTATATTATATTTAGAGAAACAGAATTATATTATTAGGAAGTATTTTCTATTCGGAGGAATAAATGAGAAGAAGATTTGGCTATGAAGAATTGGGATTTGGAATTTTAATAGGTTTAACAGTCGGTTCACTTATTGGAATACTATATGCTCCACAAGAAGGCTCAAAATCAAGAAACCAACTAAACAAATACTTAAAAGATGTTCAAAGCTCAGTTGCTGAAACCTGGCCTGATTTTCAATATAAAGTTGACCAAGTTTTATTAAAAGCTCAAGCTATCCTTGGATTACAGAAAAAGATTATCCGTCGCCGTTTAGATGAATTAAAAAATGAACTTAAGAACATTGAGCTAAACCAAGTAAGTTAAGAAGATAATGAATAGGAGATATTACCCCGGAGACAGCATATTGTTCCGGGGTATACTTATTAAATTCATAATTTTTTATAATTTCAGTCATCCCGGAGGATATTAATTGACTAATAAGTATAGAGTAGCTGTACTATTAGGCGGGAAGTCAGCTGAGAGAGAAATCTCATTGAAAACTGGGAGCCAAGTAGCCTCTGCCTTAAAAAGCAAAGGGCACCAAGTAAAAAAAATAGATTTTGCGATGGTTCCGATTCAAGAGCTATTGGACTTCAAACCCGATGTTGTCTTTATTGCCTTGCATGGACGTCTTGGAGAAGACGGAACCGTTCAAGGACTATTGGAAGTTTTAGAAATACCATATGTAGGCTCCGGAGTATTAGCTTCAGCTATAGGTATCAATAAGATTGTTTCTAAAAAAATCTTTATGGCTAATGGCATATTGACACCTAAATTTGAGGTGCTTACTTATGATGAATATGAGAAGGACCCATCAATGAGCCAAAATAAGATAATTGACATATTAGGCTTGCCGTGCGTAGTTAAACCGGCTTGTGAAGGCTCTACTATTGGCATGAGCATTCCAAGTAAAGAGGAAGATTTGAAGCGATCCTTTGAGGAGGCCTTTAAGTTTGACCAAGATTTATTAATTGAAGAATTTATTAATGGAATAGAGATTACTGTTGGAATTTTAGGCAATAAAAATCCGATCGCCCTGCCTACTCTTGAAATAGTATCTGAAAATAAAGTATATGACTACGAAGCAAAATATACCGCCGGCCTGAGTAAGCATATAATTCCAGCCAGGCTGCCAAAGGATTCCCGTCAAAAGGCAAAGGAAGTAGCTAAAAAGGCACATTTAGCTATATATTGTTGGGGCTTTTCAAGGGTAGACTTGATTGTAGACAAACAAGGCGAGCCTTATGTGTTAGANNGAATGACTGAACTTAGCCTTTTCCCGGATGCAGCCAGGGTAGCGGGTTTTGAGTTTCCAGAGTTAGTAGATAAGCTAGTAAATCTGGCTCTGGAAGAAGACTAGTAGCTCTAATCTTTTCGAAAAAACTTCTTTTAATCCTTTCTGAGGGTATCCCAAAAATATTTTAATATCTGGTAAAGAAAGAAAGGGCCTAAAGAACCGATGGCAATAAAGAACCAATCAGATAGGTTTAAGGAGTAAACACGAAAAACGTTTGCCAGAAATGGATTATAGATAATCAACAATTGAAGCAATACTGAAAAAGTAACTGCTAGTAATAAATATTTGTTTTTAAAAAGGGATAGGCTGAAGATAGATTTTGAACCCACTCTAAAATGAAAAGCGTGAAGAAGCTGAGCAAAGACCAATGTGGTAAAAGCAACCGACTGAGTATTATTATTATCATAAGTCCTACAGAGAATAAATGAAAGCAAAACTCCTAGTGTCAAGACCAAACCACCGATAATGATTTTAAGCTGGCTTTGCTTGGAGAGAATACCTTCAAATCTGCTGCGAGGAGGCTTATTCATTATATCTTCAGCCGGAGGGTCTACCCCCAGGGCTAAAGCTGGGAAACCATCTGTAATTAGATTGATCCATAGAATCTGGACAGGCAGAAGAGGTAAGCCAAGGCCGCCAATCATGGCAAAAAACATTATACCTACTTCGCTTATGTTGCATGAAAGTAAAAAAAGTATGAACTTTTTAAGATTTGAAAAAATTCGCCTACCTTCTTCGACAGCATTGACTATTGTGGCAAAATTATCATCTGCCAAAATCATATCT
>JABAOC010003534.1_pt3 | contig 10055 bp, 8 predicted proteins | sample 7062161 | NCBI WGS metagenome assembly JABAOC01 (sample SAMN14538625, study PRJNA623070) | marine sediment metagenome | biome: marine biome [ENVO:00000428]; feature: marine pelagic biome [ENVO:01000023]; material: deep marine sediment [ENVO:00002113] | place: India: Gulf of Khambhat ...
ATGTATGATAGAGTCCTCAGGCTGGCTTCTGCTCTTCTACGGCTGGGGGTCCAGAAAGGTACCAAGGTCGGCGTGATCGAGTGGGACAGCCACCGTTATCTGGAGATGTACTTCGCCATCCCCGGAATCGGTGCCATTCTTCACACCATCAATCCCAACCTGGCCCCTGAGAACGTGATCTACACCATCGAGCACCCGGAGGACGAGGTGCTCATCTTTCACGAGGATTTCGTGCCGCTAGCGGAGCAGGTTCGCACCCGGGTTCCGTCCATTCGCAAGTACATCGTGATCACCGACGGCGGGGAGAAACCGGACATCTACTGGGTCGATGCCGAGTATGAGGAGCTGCTCTCGGACTCGTCTGCCCTCGACCAGCTGCCGGATATGGACGAGAACACACAGGCCACGCTGTCGTATACGACGGGCACGACGGGCAGGCCCAAGGGGGTCTACTTCACGCACCGGCAGATGGTCCTGCATAACTTCGCTGGATGGACCTCAGTGGCGATGCTTGGTAACGATGGAGGCCTGAGCAAGCATGACGTCTACATGCCTCTCACCCCTATGTTCCACGTCCATGCATGGGGGATTCCCTATCTAGCCACCGTCTTCGGCCTCAAGCAGGTCTACCCCGGCAGGTACGACCCGGAGTTGATTCTCCAACTGATTACGAGAGAGAAGGTGACCTTCAGCCACTGTGTCCCCACCATTCTGCAGATGGTCATCACGTCCCCAGCTGCGAAGGGTCTCGACCTGAGCCAATGGAAAGTCATCATCGGTGGGGCCCGGCTAACCAAGGGGCTGGCGCTGGCAGCGAAGGAGCTGGGCATCAAGGCCACTGGCGGCTATGGTCTATCGGAGACGTGCCCGTTTCTCGTCCTGGCCAATCTCAGGCCTTTCATGGAGGAGGAGTGGGGCGAGGACAGACAACTGGACGTGAAGATAAAGACGGGATTTCCCGTGCCTCTGGTGAAGATTCGAGTGGTTGGTTCGGACGGCAAGGACGTCGCGCGCGACGGGATACAGACTGGAGAGATTGTAGTGCGCAGTCCATGGTTGACCCCAGGTTACTACAAGGACCCCGAGCGCACACAGGAACTGTGGGCGGGAGGATGGCTCCACACGGGCGACGTGGCCAACGTGGACGAGTACGGCTACTTCCAGATTGTGGACCGCATGAAGGACGTCATCAAGAGCGGCGGCGAGTGGATCGTCTCCCTGGACCTGGAGAATCTGCTTAGCTTGCAGAAAGACGTACTAGAAGCGGCGGTGATCGGTGTGCCCGACGAGAAGTGGGGTGAGCGCCCCCTGGCCATCATTCTCCCCGTGGAGGGGGCGGGGGAGAGGATCACGGCCGAGGCGATGAGAGAACACCTCATGAAATACGTGACAGAGGGAGTGATCACGAAGTGGGCGGTGCCTGACCACTACGTCTTCGTCGAGGACTTCCCAAGAACCAGCGTCCGCAAGATTGACAAGAAGGTGTTGCGGAGTCAGTACGCGAGTTTTCCAGGCGACTGACTTGGAGCCAGTCCAGTGCAAGGAACCATCTCTCTCGCACAGCGTGGAATGTCAGGGTGGTTGCGAAAGGCACGGACCTCAGTGCTGCGGACCTGCCGAGAACGATTGCCTGCGATGGGCGGTCATCTGCTAGAAATGGGCGTCTTCGGTAGACACATACCTGCATATTGTGTGGTCTGGATTCGGATACGGCTCATAGCTCAGAATCCGTCGGAGTGAATCCTCCGTGCGGGTTCGAACACTGCTGGAGACCAGAGCGGGCGCACCGAAGAGGTGCGCCTGTGACATGATGCTGGCAAATCATGGCAGTTGTTCTACTCGAAAGCCGACATTATGCGTGCACTCTTGCCTAGGTTTGCGCGGATAATGCTCCTCGTGTGGGCGGCTTCCGGCGCGCGGGGGTGGGGTCTCTCAGCAGATGCTTGTGAGCTACTAGGCAAGAGGGTACGAGCGCGGCGACCTGGGATTGGCCCTTACGATCTCGTGGTCGAGGTGATTCGCTAGTGGTCGTGAAGTAGGATGGCAGTGCAGAAAGGAACAGAATGAGTCAAGAGGCCACAGTCGAGGCACCTGCTCACGGTAAGGGACGCAAGTGGGTACGGACTTTTCTCTTCTCCATGCCCTTGGATTCTCCGCTGGCCCGTCTGCACGCTATCGCCAAGTCATTCATGGTGTTGGCCGTCTCCTTTGTCGTTCTCAGGATGATGTCCACCTCTCGTCCCGACCCGTTGGGCTGCATACTGTTGCTGGGCGTGGCCGTTGTTCTCCTGTGGCTGAGTGGCGTTATCAAGTGGCTCTTCCGCTCGTTCCTCGTGATGATATTTCCCATGCTGCTGAGCCTTTTTCTGGTCTGGATCGCTTTCAATCCCGACCCAGGCAACCGCATCCTGTTCTCCCGACAGATGTACTCCGGCGTGATGAATGTAGGGATATCCGCGGCCATGATAGCCTTCGTGGGTATCGTCGTGGGCTACTATCTCCACACGAGACAGCTTGTGTGGGGCATGGTGGGGGCCGTTGTGGCTGCCTTCGTGATCAGCCGGACTCCGCTCAATCTCTCCCGGACTTTGTTCTCCTTTCCGTTGCATCAGCCGCTGACGCTGGTGATCTCAGATCGGACGGTTTACGTCGCAGGCACGAAGGTGATCGGGTACGCTGCCATGGTACTTCTGACCTTCTTGCTGATCCTGACAACTCGAGACATCGAGATGATAGGAGCGCTACGCAAGGTGCCGAGGATGCCATACACGATTTGCCTTTTCTCCTCCTTGGGCGTGCGATCTCTGAATATCGCTGTCATGGACTTCTCAACGATCCGCCAGGCCCAGGTTGCGCGGGGGATCAATGTCCGCAAGAAGAACTTCTTGGCCAAGGTGAAGGATGTGGCCTATCTCTCGGTACCTCTGATCGCCAACATGATGCGCCGTTCCACCGAGATATCCGATGCGTTGAGCGCCCGCGGCTATGACATGAGTTCCAAGCCGGCCATCTATCGTGAGGTAAGACCGCTCCGAGCGGTCGACTGGATTCTCATCCTTGCGACCTTGGCTCTGGTCGTGGCAGTGCTCGTGGCGGGGGTGAATTTCACAGAAGCAGTCCTGAACCTGGTTTCGGGATTCGGATCTTAGGCAAGGAGCAAAGGCGATTAGATGAGTGTTGTCAAGATCGATAATCTGCACTGGAGATACCCCGCTCTTATGGGGCAGATGAACCCTTGGGCTCTTGAGGGCGTCAACCTAGAGATCGAGAAGGGTGAGTTCTTTGGTATCACAGGACCTAGCGGGGCAGGGAAGACCACCATCTGCAGGACAATCATGGGACTGATACCGCACGAAGCGCGGGTCCCTGGGAACATGATCAACCAGCACTTTAGAGGGTCAGTCGAAGTCATGGGCGCCTTGGTCGCCAGGGTCGATAGGGAAGCCAATGTGGTGGACGGAGTGGCGCGAGGGAGGTTCTTGGGACAGTCAACCCGACCACCCTTGGCTGGCATGGTGTTTCAGGATCCCGAGAATCAATTCCTCACCATGAGTTTGCTCTATGAGGTGGCGTTCGGTCTGCAATTGCTGGGCCTGGCACCTGAGGAGATAGATGAGCGCGTAGAGGAAGCACTTCGTATGGTCGGGCTAGGCCATCTCTGGGAGCAAGCAGATCACATTCATCCTGCGGATTTGTCGGGCGGACAGAAACAGCGAGTGGCCATCGCCTCCTTTCTCGCCATGCGGCCCGACGTGCTGATCCTTGACGAGCCAACTTCGGATCTCGACCCTATAGGCAAGAGTGAGGTCATCGCCACGGTTCGCACGCTGAAGGAGGAGCACGACCTCACGGTCATACTCGTGGAGCAGGACCCCGAGGTCCTGTACGAGTTCTGCGACCGAATAGCCTTGATCTACAAGGGCCGCGTGGACTTGGTGGCTAAACCAGATGAGTTCTATTCACAGTTCGAGTTCCTGGACGGGAGAGGAGCCTACACCTTCGAGGTGTCGCGCATTGCCCACCGGTCCCAAGTCTGTGGCGAAGACAAGGTACCCACGTCCATTGAAGAGGCGCTCTCTGTCTTCGCGCAGGCGGATAGCCAGCCGATTGCTGACCTCGCTCAGGTGGGCAACGAGAAGGTGATCGAAGTGGACGATCTGTGGTACCGGTATGAAGATGGCACCGTCGCTCTCTTGGGGGCGGACCTGACTGTGCATCGCGGGGAGACCATGGGCCTGTTGGGGAATAATGCTTCCGGCAAGACCACGTTGGCAAAGATCCTGACGGGGTTGTGCCCTCCTTGGAAAGGCACCTGTAGGGTTCTTGGAAAGGATGTGTTCAAGCGGAGCGTCCGCAGGGAACTGCCCATGAAGATAGGCTACGTCTTCCAGAACCCGGATCATCAGATCTTCACCAGACGAGTGCGTGAAGAAGTCGCCTATGGTTTGAAGTGTATTGGGGTGAAGGGTGAGGAGATTGACCGGCGAGTGCAGGAGGCGCTGGAGCGGGTGGATCTGGAGGACTTGGCGGACGAGGATCCCCTGTTTCTGGGCAAGGGGCAGAAGCAGAGACTGGCGGTCGCCGCGGTGCTTGCCATGCGGCCAGAGGTGATCATCGTTGACGAGCCAACCACCGGCCAGGACTATCGTATGGTGTCTAGCATCATGGCTCTTCTGACCGAGTTGCACGCCGCTGGTGGGACAGTGCTCATCATTACTCACAACATGACGCTAGTGGCCAACTACTGCGAGCGCGTCGCTGTGTTGCGCGATGGCCGTACTGTGTTCGAGGGGACCAGCCGCGAACTCTTCTCCTCTCCCGAGCACTTGGAAGCCGTGCAATTGCGAGCTCCTCAGGCGATTACCCTCAGTTGCGAACTGAGAAGAGAAAGGCCTGATTTTCCGTTGCTCCTCAACGAGAGAGAGTGGGTGGAGGCTCTAACCAGGAACAAGTAGAAGGGAGGTGGTAGGCACGACTTCAGGGTGACTGGTAGTGACTTAGATCTACTCATCAACGAGGACAAGTAGAAAGGAAATGGAAGAGCAAATCTACAGTCTCAAATGGAATCCGAACCCGCCGCTGCGCGTGGCGAACTTGGTGACGTACGCTGTCGCTTGGGGACTATACACTGCCCTTGCTTGGGCGTCGGTGACGATTGCGTTTAGCGGTGTCCCGGGCATCTCTTCCTTCTACATTGCGATGGGCTTCCTCATCCCCTTTGTGCTGTGGTTCTCCGGATGGGGAGTCGTCATCGGGGTCCTCGGGGCCATTGTGGGCGTCGGGATCCTGACCGGCATGCCTGTGCCCCAGGCAGTGTCGTTCGGATTGGTGGAAGCAGCCGTGCAGATCCCATTCCTCATCGTATACAGGTTGTTGGCGCCCAGGTTCGGTGTGAGTCCCATCGGAAGAGATGTGTTCACGGCCAAGGGGTTCATTTTCTTCCTGTTGGTCGCGGTCGCCTTGACCCAGCTGTGGAGTGCGGTCTCTGGTGTTCTGACGAACTACGCGCTGGGCATGACCCCGGCGGATCTTGTGGTGACCTGGATGATGATGTGGTGGCTGACGAACTGCATAGTCGTGGCGGTGATCGGGACCATTATCCTTGGCGTGCTCACGCCTGTCGTGGAGCGCCTCGGCCTCACTGTGCGGGGGATTATCACCTAGAGGCGAGAGCGAGAACAGAAAAGCCGACTTGGCAGTTCTGGATCGGCGAGGCTCTGACGCGCGAGGGAGATCATGTCCACTCTGCCGGTCTCGATTACCTGCTTCACCAACTGCGCATCGCTGATGCGACCGACGCCGCTGGCTGGGGCGCTGACGATCTTCTTCACTTCCTCAGCCAGGCACAGGATATCGGCCCGCGGCGTATATAGGGGCTGGATGTTTTGGTAGACCCTCTCCCGTATCCCCGCCGACACATCGATGCAGTCTATTGCAAGGTCCTCAAGCAAGGGAGCATGGACCTTCGCTGTCTCGTCGACTGTCAACCCTTTCTCCCGGAAACTCGTCAGCTGAGACCCTGATGAACAGCCGATAGTCTTCGCCGACGGCCTCGCGACAGGCCTTCACCATCTGCTTGACGAACAGGTGTCTGTGCCACCGTTGTCAGGCCTGCGTGCATTGAGTCAGTGGCGCACAACAAGGGGATGGTTGTTGAGCGAACTGGTAGGTACCTTAGGCTGCACCGCTATTGGCAGCAGACAAACCCAAGTCCTTCAGTTTCGCTTCAGTAGGTATGCCTTCCTCGGACCAGCCTCTCACGGCGTAGTATTCATGGAGCATCATGCCGAGATGCGGGAGATTGCCCTCTGCGCTACCTGACGGTCGAGCTTGCGCCAACATACGTGGGGGCAACACGTCATCCTTGCGACCGATGCCCCACCGGACATTGATCAGGCGCTTGAGGTTGAAGAGCCGCTCGCCAGTAAACAAGACATCTTGGACCGTCCAGTCCCATCCGAGGGCTAGATTCACCCAGTCGGCCAGCAGTTGCGGTCCCACTCCGCCCTTGCCGGCGAACTTGCAGAGCCCCAGGCCGTTGAAGACGCCCATGAAGTTCTGAAAATCATACACGAACCGCGCCTTGCCCTCGCTGACGAGCATCTCCGGAGGATCTACGTAGCCCATGTCTGGCCATTGCCTGCCGTACTCATGCCAGTAGGTCATGGACTCCAGATGGTCACCGCCTCGATTGGCCGTGGCGTAGCTGAGGGCCATACTGGTGAAGGCCCTGGGGTCGTGATATGCCAATTCAAGGCCTTTGACCTGGACAGCGAACTCAACCGCGGTGCCGCCGACGCGCTGAGCAGCGGCCCGGGTGCCGTCAGCCAGCAGGTGTCCCACGCCCTCTCGGTTTGCCATCATCTCCACAAGTCGCATCATGCCGTCCACGCTACCCCACTCAAGCTCCAATCCTCCCGTGTCCCCGGGGCTGAGTAGACCCTTCTCCCAGGCCTCCATGGCGAAGGCCACCGTCCCCGAAGTGGAGATGGTATCCAACCCGTACCGATTGCAGAGGTCGTTTATGGCGGCGATGCTCTCCAGATCATCGTTGAGGCAGAGAGGGCCAAAGCCGACGATGGTCTCGTATTCGGGTCCCGCTCCTTTCAGACCAGCGTAGGGTCCCTCTTTGATCTCTATCTCCCGGCCGCAGCCAATAGGGCAAGCATGGCAGCGGTAGTTGCCGGTGAGCATAGTCTCGGTCATCCTTTCCCCGGTAACCTTGGGAGCGCCCTCTATCCAGCTTCCCAGGCGCCAGTTCTGGATGGCCAGGTCACCCACCTTCTCGGTGGTGATGATGCCCCCCGAGGTTCCGAACTGGGTCATACCCAGTGAGTTCTCTTTGATGAAAGGGTTGGCGCGGCGCACGCTGTCGCGGAGTCCCCCCTTGTCGTAGTACTCGGGACTTCTACTCCCCCTGACTGCGATGGCCTTCAAGTTCTTTGAGCCCATCAGTGCGCCCATCCCTCCACGCCCAGCAGCACGGGCATCTTCGCCACCCACCATCACCGCCGCGATTCTCGCCAGGTTCTCGCCAGCCGGCCCGATGCATGCTACCTGGGCCTTGGAATCGGTTTGCTCCTGGACTGCCGCCGTGGTGTCGTAAGTGTCCAGTCCCCACAACGGCTTTGCCGTCCTGATTTCGACGTCACCATCACAGATCCACAGGTAGACCGGCTCCCGTGCGCGCCCGGTGACTACGATGCCGTCGTACCCCGAGGCGCGCAACTGGGCCGCCCAGTACCCCCCGACCGTGGCTTCGTTCCAGACGCCGGTGAGGGGCGAGCGGCCGCAAAGGCAGACGCGGCACGAGGTTGGAATCAGAGTCCCTGATAGCAGCCCGATCATGCAGATTAGGGTGGCATCGGGATCCAGCGCATCTCGTGCAGGGTCCATCTCGTCGTAGTAGATCTTGGCCGCCAACCCGCTACCGAGAAGGAACTTCTCTATCTGACCGTCTTCGATGTCTTCAACCTGCCATCGACCCTCACCGAGATCGACACGCAGCAGCTTGCCAGAGTACGTGTAGGCCATCGTGACCCCCCAGTAGGCTTTCTACCCCACAGCTTTGTCGGCTATGCTCGACAGCTCGTCAATGGCCGCCAGGCCTTGTTTCAACTCTTGTTCGTCGATAATCAGCGGAGGAGCCATGAATATCCAGTTGCGGGTGAGAAAGGTGTACACTCCTCTATCCATCAGTTCGCGATACGATTGCTCCATGAGGGCGGTTTCGCCAGCCATCCAGTCGACGATGGGCCCCGTCTCCCGGGTGATGAGGCCAGGCTCGGCGTAGTGCGCCTCCATCGCCTCGCAGAAGCACGCATAACTTGATTTGAGGCGGAGCAGCGCGGCGTAGGCTGAGAACCTTTCCACACTGCCGTAGCACGTCCTCAACCGGTGGCCACCATCATTCCCTGAGGAAGGGCCAGAATCCGGCCGGCGGTGGGATCAGGTGCCCATAGGCGACCAGACCATGGAGATGGGTGTGAGTGCTGATAAAGCCAGAGAGGATCAGACCGTCGACTTGAAGATCACCTTTGCCGTCTGGCTGGCTCTCGGCGCTCCTGATGCGATTAGCCTCTATCTCGATCACTGGGGTGGAGAGCACACCCTTGGGTCCCATTGCGACGGCGACTCTTCCTACCACTTGCATTGCCGCGCCTCCATTCCTCAAGGGACGTGGCAACGCCAGACTTCATGGCCGGGTGCGTCCGGTCGCAAGCCCCTTCCTGCCGCGACAGAGTTGCTCAGCTCTTGGAAAGGGAGTCGCCCAGTCTGTGCGACACCTCTCTGGCGACGCTTCTTATGATTTCGAGCTGGCTCATGGCCCTCTCCCGTGTGAAGCGATAGGAAGGGCCCACCACACCGACAGCGGCGATGGTCTTCTCGCCNNGAGGTGGCGTAGCCTTGCTCGCGGACGCGGTCCAATTCGTACCGCAGGTCGGCCGGGTCGCAGATGGTGCGGGGCGTAAGGCGGGGCAGGCCATTCGCCAGGTACCGCTCAAGCTCCTCCTCATCCATGTCAGCCAGGAAGATCTTGCCTGCGGAGGTGGTGTGGAGTGGAGTCCGCCGTCCGAGCCAGCCTACTGACTGCACCAGATGTGGACCAGGCACCTGCTCCACATTGAGCACTTCGTCTCCGTCTCGGTAGCCAAGGTAGGTAAGCTCCTCCACAGTGTCCGCCAAGTAGTGGAGATAGGGCCGGACGACCTGTGGCAGATTGCGGGAATTGAGCATTGTGCCAGCAAGCTCGATCAGCCGAATCCCCAGACTATACTTGCGGCTCCGTGTGTCCCGCTCTACCAGCCCTCCCTTCTCGAGAGACGCCAGAAGGCGGTGGACGGTGCTCTTGTGGAGACCCAGCCGAAGGCTCAACTCGGTCACACCCAGCCGCGCCTCGTCAATGCTAAAGGCATTCAGGATCGCTATTGCTCTGTCAACGGATTGTATGGGCATTCTTGACCTTCCTTTCTTTTCCTAGCTCTTGCTGCTCCATTTCGGCCAACGCAATAAACGGTGAACGCCACGCGGACAACTTCGGGATCTAGTCGCACCCTTCATTCTCCTTCAAAGCCAGAAGCACCTACTCCGCCGTCAAATCTAGTTCGTTGAACAAGATTTTCAGTATCATGGTGCGCATCTCACCCATGGCCCAAGCCCCATGGGGTCCCAGGGGACGCGGCCCCGTCGGCCTCCGTGGCGTGGGCCACGTTCGTCTTGGCCCTACTGTAGCTTGGCGCTATCCCATGGTCGAAGCCATGATCGCCTTTTGAGCATGTAGACGGTTCTCGGCTTGATCGAAGACAGCAGACATGGGGCCGTCCATGACTCGCTGCTGACCTCGAAATCCCTATCGGGGGGTAGCAGTGCATGTAGATCGCATCCTCGTTGGCGAGTTTCATCTTTGCCTCAGCGCAGATCGAGTGACCGTTCTTTTCGAATAGCGTCTGCATCTCGTCCAGCTTGGGTCTGTCCGTCTCCGGAGGATAGTGGTGCCGGGAAGTCCAGTTCTTGGCGTACACGACATCGGCTCCGCAGCAAGCCTCAGTCATGTC
>JABAOC010011777.1_pt5 | contig 10054 bp, 10 predicted proteins | sample 7062161 | NCBI WGS metagenome assembly JABAOC01 (sample SAMN14538625, study PRJNA623070) | marine sediment metagenome | biome: marine biome [ENVO:00000428]; feature: marine pelagic biome [ENVO:01000023]; material: deep marine sediment [ENVO:00002113] | place: India: Gulf of Khambhat ...
AATATGTCTTCGAAAATTACAGGTTTCATCACGTAATCACAAGCTCCGAGCTTCATTGCCTCAACGGCCATCTCAATCGTACCATAGGCCGTTATCATTATTACACGCGTCTGGGGCCTTACTTTCATTATCTCTCGCAGAACCTTTATTCCATCTGCACCGGGCATTTGGATATCCAGTATCGCCACAGGATAGGGCTGTTTCATAATGGCATCTATTGCCTCAGTACCGTTGCCCACCGCTGTAACTACCATTCCCTCTTCTTGAAGGACCTTTGTGAAGGTTTCTCTAAAAGTCACTTCATCATCTGCTAACAGTATTTCATTCATCATCATTTACTTTGTCTTTCATAACAATCTACTTCGTACTTTTTACCGGAAGATATCGAAACTAAGCGGTTTCCTTTTTGATAACTTCCGCACTATTAGTGAAATCTTCCCTGCTGTCATTACCGCCAATCAAGTCTTTTTTGGGCCTTATCGGGATTCGGATTATTACTGTGGTTCCCTTACCCGGCTCGGACTCCAGGGCAATGGTGCCGTCAACTTCGGTAACAAGGTTATAGCTTATGAAAAGCCCGAGACCGGTCCCCTTGCCAATTTCCTTCGTTGTAAAGAATGACTCAAACGCACGCTTGCAAACCTCCGGGCTCATTCCAATACCAGTATCACTTACACGAATTTCGACTATTCCATCTTTGGATTCCCTTGTTAAGCCAAGAATATGTTCCTGCTCACCCGGCTTGGCATTCATCGCATCCAGTGCATTTATAAAGATGTTGATAAGCACCTGCTCAAGGAGCTGTGGATTCAGCCATACCATTGGCAAGTCGGTAGTGGTGATATTATTAATCTTGACCGACCGCATACGTTTATCGAATTTCATAAGTGACAACGTGTTGTCTATTAATTCGTTGATGTCGACCCATTTATACTCGGCTGTCGCCGGCCGGGACAGGCTCAGCATGCGTTTCAGAATGTTGGATATGCGCTTCACATGATACTTTATGACCAGAAGATGTTCTTTTTCTTCATGCGTATTCAGTTTTCTGCCCAAATACTGTGCCACTGAAGAGAGACTTGCAAGAGGGTTCCCTATCTCATGAGCAATGCCGGTGGCCATTTGACCTATCGCGACCATTTTCTCACGCTGGGCCATTTCTACTCGTGACATTTTCAACATCTCGTTAATTGCAGTTACTTCCTCAGTGCGCTCTAATAAATCTTTTTCCAGCTTTTTATGCTCAGTTAAGTCCTGGCCCACGATAACGTACCCCAGCCTTTGTCCGTCTGTACCGACAACGGGAGAACTCTTTGCCTCAATATATCGCTGTTCTGGGCCGGCCGTGTCGAAATCAATTGCCTGCCCTGTACTTGCACCTGTCGCTTTGTTGCCACTGGCGCAAAGACCTCTTATGTGCTCGGTCAGGATCGGCGGGAAATCCTCCGGCGAATCGCCACTCTTATCTATATGGCCGTTTTGCAAAACAGGGTCATCTTTCCAAAGCTTCGCAGCAGGATTGCAAATCGCTACGTTGCCATCATGGGTAACAAACATTACTCCCTCAGTCATTGCACTGATAACAGCCTGGAGCAGATCATTATTTCGCGCCGCCTCCTTTTCCTTTGCAGTCATTCGGGCGATTATCATTCTCGTCAAATATTGTGCCAGCACCACTGTGCAAACGAATGCCGTAAAGGCAGCAAGGAGATAAACCGGATTTGTCCACAGCCCTTCTACAACATTCTTGAGCTGCAGTGGATAATGCCCCAGCCATGCTCCCCTGTTGAGCTCGTTGACAGCCAGCAGACCAAATAATAATATAGTTGTTAATCCAACAGCGAGCGACAGATTTCTTGGCAGTATTATCGTTGCTATGATGATATGAAATATATAGAATAGGAAAAACGGGTTAGCGACCCCCCCAGAGAAAAGAAGCACTGCTGTGAGAATGACCAAATCCGCCTCTACCTGGACCATCGCCAGCACAACATCTTTCGGCCCGGCATTGGCGGTTTTCTTGGTCGCCATAGAGAAATAGAAAATATTACACAGTAAAAGTATTCCTGCACAGACATAGATTGGGGTAGCGGATGGCAACAAAGGATAAGGAAAGACATAACTGCCCACCAGAACGGCAGCCACTATACTCCCTACAGCAATCCATCTAAGCCGTATCAGCCAAAGAATCTGCTCTACAAGAACTTCTCGTGTACACTGACTCGGTTTGTCTATTTTCTCAACTACCATTTAAACTACTGGAACTGTAGCCCATTATTTACATCTTCTCGGACAATCCTGATATACTAAGATGCGATTTTCCAACTTGTTCCTTCACTAAAGTAGTCCCTTAGTAAATCTTTATTATTTTTATCAATCTTATTTTATCACTCACGATAGGAAATGCAAGGAAAAATTCCCAAATTCGAGAAAATATTAAATAATAATTTCTCCATCATGTCCCTTGACCTTTAAAATTCAAGAATCCACGTCGATAAGAAAATAATACTTACGACTCAGAAATCAACTATGTAGCAATCCCTCCTAAGTGTAGATACACACGAATGTTAATCAGGCATCTGGAAAAGCTCTCCGGTGCGTCGTAATTCTTCTTTTTTCTCTGTATCCAGACCGATTTCCTCGTCTGTCAAATAACATCCCGGGTCCGGGGCCCAGGGGTCGTCGAAATATAAGTCTGCCCGCACACGAAGACTGCCGCCACAGGCATCAAAGAATCGGCACAGCCTACATCGGCCTTTGATATATACTCTGCGGTTCCTCAAACCTTTGAGCAAAGGTTCATTGGCGTCGAGCCAAATCTCACTGAAAGGCCTTTCGTGAACATCTCCCAGGTCGTAATGCCCCCAAAACTGATTTGGATGCACCTTGCCATTAAAATCCACACATCCGATTCCAACTCCACTGCTATACATTCCGCCGCCGTTCCAGAGAAGTAACTTCCAGACATTTGCAGCACGAGAAGGTTCTTCCTTAAGCAATTTCAGGTACAGGTAAACACCATCCACATGGTTATCGACTGTCAATATATCTGTTTTTCTGCCGGCTTGTTTGTACAGTTTCGTTTTGGCTAATATTGTCTCAATGGCTTCTCTGCTTTGAGCATGGCTGAGGTCATCATCTCCGATAGCCCTTCCTCTGCCGCTTGGCACAAAGTGGTAAAAACAGGCCCTCTCGATATTCTCCGCTTCGAAAAAGTCAAAGAGGGCCTCCAAATCCTGAACATTCCTCTTGGTTAGAGTCAATCTGAGACCTGTTCGCACTTCAGCGTCCTGGCAGTTTCTTATACCCTGTACAGCCCTGTCAAAAGCACCGTGTACTCCCCTGAATTTATCATTGATAGGTCCTATTCCATCAAGGCTGATACCTGCATACGAAACTCCCATTTGTTTTATTTTCCTGGCTACATCAGCAGTTATAAGTGTCCCATTGGTTGAAATAACTGCACGCAATCCTTTCTGAACTGCATATTCAATCAGTTCAAACAAGTCAGGCCTCATCAATGGTTCACCCCCGGAGAACAGCACCGAAGGCACATTAAATTGTGACAAGTCATCCAGGACAGCTTTTGCCTGGCTTGTTGATAATTCATTACAAGTTTTGCCGGTGCCGCTGTCATTATAGCAATGAACACACTTCAGATTACACGCCCTGGTAATGTTCCAGACGACAATAGGGCGTCTTTTAGATGCTTTTTTTGGAATAATCTCACCCTTGCGTTCGCCGGAGCCTTTTTTGCCGTAGCGAAGCCAATCGCCCGGTGTAACCTCATCGCAATATAATTTGCTGATATTTATCATCGTTTACGCTCGACCGCAGATTCTTACAACATTAATGCGTCGCCTCGGGTGGGATATATGCACAAAAAGGCTCTTCGGCCAGGTAATTACCCGTCGCAGCGTATGCTCTGCCGCGACATCCACCGCATATGTCCCTGTAGCCACACACCCCACACTTGCCTTCGAGACTGCTGCTGTTACGCATTCGCGCAAGGTCTTCGTTGTTGTACCATATCTCTGCAAGCTTTTGCTTAAGCACATTACCACATTTAACAGGTAAATACCCACAAGGAAATACGTCTCCCTGATGGCCTACGAACAGCACACCCAGCCCTGCAAGACATCCCCGCGAAGCACCATCGTGCCCGGTTCTGCCTGGGACAGAACCGCTAATATGCGATGTATTTTTACGGGCCTGATATAGGCCTTGCTGTCTAATAATACGTTCATAATGGGGGCCACAGGTTACCTTCATTTGTAACTCGCTGCGACTATCCAGTTTACATATCTCAAGCATCTTTTGTTCATATTGCTCAGGTGAAAGCATATCCGTTTCAGCCAGGACCTGTCCGCACCCAACCGGAACCAGCATGAATATGTGCACCGCTATTGCGCCCGCTGATTTGGCAAGTTCGTAAATATCCTCTAATTGTCCGGCATTGTGCCTGGTCAATGTGATATTTATCTGAACAGGCATTTCTTTCTCACGAAGATATTTAATACCTTGAAGTGCCCTTTCAAAAGAGCCTTCCAACTGCCGCAGCTTGTCGTGGACCTCAGCAGTTGCACCATCCAGACTCACCGCAACTCTAACGATTCCACTATCGCGTACCTTTTCGGCCATTGTTGCATCTATTAACGTTNNTAATCCCCGCTGTTTTCGCCTGGCTGACCAGCTCAAATAAGTCTTCACGACAGAGCGGCTCACCACCTGAGAACACCAAAACCGGCATCATAGGCTGCCTTTTGCCTAATTCGGCCAACTGTGATATCAAATCTTTCGCCTGTGCGGTTGTTAAATCCTTAAAAGCCGCCTCATCGGATTCCAGACGCCGACAATGCGCACAGGTCAGGTTGCATTTTATCGTAGTTTCCCAAAATAAAAGTCTCAGGATTTGATTTGACTCTAAAGCATCTTTCACGACTGCTTGTCTTCCTTATCGTTTAGCTCGGACGATATCTTTTCAGCCTGCTGTACGATGCTGTCAACAAACCTTGCCGCCTCAGTAGCGCCATTCTCTTTAGCTATAGTGTTGACATTCTTAATTACGCAGTGCAGCAGCTTGTTGACAACACGGTTCACCATTATCTCCAGGACTTCTTTACATGAAGCTTCCTGTCTGGTTCCGACGAAGAACTGCTCCAGCTCGTTTTGACTAATCCGGACAAATTGTTCCTTCATCTGACCTATCAGAGGCCCTATATCCTTGGCCCCGAACCAGTCCATAAAGTCTGTAACATTTTCAAAGACAATCTCCATGCCCCTGGCGATGTCCCGCTCGCGGGCTTTGCGATTCTGCTCTACTACTTCGGAAAGGTCATCAACACTATATAGGTAAACTCCATCCATTTTATTTATCGAAGGTTCAAAATTTCGCGGTACCGCAATATCGATAATCAGCAGCGTACTTCCACGCCGGGTGTTCATTATCTTCTTGAATGAGTCCTTCCTGAAGAGATAATCTTGTGCCGTCGCTGAGGCTATCGCGATATTAGCACCAATAAGCTGATTCTGAACATCTTCCCATTTTCGGACAGCGATGCCGTACTGCTCGGCCAAGCTCAGGCCGCGCTCATAAGACCTGTTGACGACCGTTATATTCCTGGCCCCAATCTGAAGAAGATGCTGCACGATTAGCTCACCCATCTCACCGGCCCCAATAACAACCACTTTCGCCGATGAGATATCCGCAAAGAGCTGCTTGGCCAGCTCGACTGCAACGCCGGCAATGCTGACCCGGCCGCTGGAAATTGAGGTAGTTGTATATACCTTCTTGCTGGTGGCAAAGGCACAGTGAAATAGTCGGTTCAGAATCTTTCCCGTGCTCTTGGCCGCACAGGCCAGCTTGTAGCTCTCCTTGACCTGCCCGATTATCTGTGCCTCACCCACTACCATGCTGTCCAGACTCGATGCGACCGTCAGCAGATGCCTGACCGCATCCGCGTCGCTGTAGGAGTACATGAGCTCAGCAAACTTCTCCGGCTTGATATTATGAAACTCTGAAATGAACTTAACCAGGTCATCCGCATCAGCTCCCCCGGCACGTTTGTCGGCACAATATAGCTCGACACGGTTGCATGTTGATAACAGCACAAACTCCGCCTGGCGAAACTTGTTTTTCAGCTCGCACAGTGCCCTGGTGGTCTCCATAGTGTCAAACGCCAGTTTCTCGCGAATCTCTATCGGAGCAGTCTTGTGGTTAAGTCCTAAAACTACGATCTTCATATTCTGTTCTTATCTTATCTGTTCGGTAGTTGTAGCGTCGCTGAGGCCAAAGTCGTGCTCTGTATTGCAAAACACCGAGGTTCCCACTACCGCAAATAGAATCAATGCAAAAGCGACAAGCGTCGCATAGGCAATCGTTTTTTCCCTTAATTTGACTGTGCGCCACAGTGCCAGAATCGAACCCAGCAGCAGCCAGGCCAGAGCTATAAGAACGATTTTGGGGTCTGTGAGCCAATCGACGGCCGTCATATTGAGCGAGGCCGAGGTGGCCGCCAGGCCAATTCCACCTGCCAGACCAAACGTCATCAGTACGAAGCATGCCTTTAGACCAAAAAGATTCATTCGCTCGAGCTTCTCAATGTTGGGCACCCTTCCGATGACCTGCATGACCTTCTTTTGCTTGAGCTTTCGTCTGCCAAGCAGGTAAAGCACGGCGCTTGCGGTTGCGAGCATTGCCGCTGCGCCGCTTAGAATCATTGCAATGCCGTGGGCAATCGCCCAGGGCGTAGCGGCTGCGGCGTGGGCCTCCGAGGCCGGTTCGGCAACAATCGCAGCCAAAATTATCAAGCCGAAAATTACCCACGCCATTACCGAACCGAACCACACCTGCTGGATAGCAATACTGACAAACAGGTATATAAGGCCAAATACAATAGTAAGGACAATCATTGATTCAAACAGTCCTGTTAGTGGCACCGCTTTTATCGCCACAGCCCTGAATATAAGCATGACAGCTTCCAGCGTCACCGCCAACGAGACCAGAGGCGAAAGGAAGTGTTTATATTTCTCGCCGCCGGCTGGCAACTGAAGAACGCCTAAAATCGCTGCTGCCAGGAATAGCGCTATCACAAATGCAAATATGATTATTTCCGGTATTGGCAGACTTAACATTTTTGCTCCTGTTCGTTAGCATTTTGCGCACCCAATTGTGTAATGTATGTTGGCGGCACCTTTTTGAGCTCCTTTTCGGTAACCAGTATTCGGTAGTTTGAAATCCCGCACGCTTGGCTCATTCGTCGAACTGTCTGCTGAACATCTTCGTCACTTTTCCCGTGGACCATGGTGTACAGGCTATAAGGCCAGTTTTTATCGGTATGGCGTTCATAGGCGTGACTAACCTCCCTAAATCCGGCAAATAACTCGCCCACTTCCCTGGTTCGTTCGGGTTCCACCTGCCAGACCACCATTGCTCCAGCACCCAGGCCCACTTTGAAATGATTTACTATTGCTCCTATTCGTCGAAGCTTACCCTGCTGTTTCCAGTCTTTCAATACTGCCAGCAACTGCCCTGTATCTATGCCTATATGCTGGGCCATATCGTTAAATGGACTTTGACTTTTTGGCAATCCTTGTTGAAGAACAGCCAGAATCTTCTGCTCAATACTGGATATACAGTTTTTCATTGGGTTTTTGACAGATATAACTCACTCACTGGGTACATTGAGTCATAGCATACCCTTCATACCTTCCCAGAATCGGAAAAACCGCCCAAGATAAATTGCATTATACTGAATTCGGTTTACAATTGCAAGTTAGTTTTTCGCTGTTCCTGCAATTCTCTCATTTGCCCCTTGTATAGACCAAAATTCCGGAAATGCTTGAATCTTCGCCTGTTTTGGTGTAAAAACTTACAAAACGTCAAAGAATGAATTGTGGAAGGTTAAGAATGAGACCCCTCAAGATGGCAAGCCGCGCCAGCAAGCTGGCTTTGGTACAAGCCGACCATATCCGCAACTTGCTCAAAAATCTCAGCCGTGGCATTGAAATTTCGATAGTGAAGATATCGACTAAAGGCGACCGCGACAAATCAGATTTCCTTTATAAGTCCGATTCCATGGGCTTTTTCACTTCTGAAGTTGAGAATGCGGTTCTTGACGGCAGGGCTGACATCGCTGTTCACAGTCTCAAGGACCTGCCCACGGCCTGCACGAAAGGGCTGGTTGTTGCCGCGGTACCGAAAAGGGGGTCTGTTGCCGATGCGTTGATAGCCAACCGCGGATTTCGCGGATTACACGGACTAAACACAAATAAAAAATCAGTGAAATCTATGCAATCCGTGGTTGCTGCTCTGCCGGCCGGGGCAACCGTGGGAACATCGAGCCTCCGGCGCATTGCACAGTTGCGCCGGCTTAGAGATGACATAAAATGTGTTCCTTTGCGTGGAAATGTCGAAACAAGGGTTTCGAAGGTTGCTTCTGGGAAGGTTGACGCTGCCGTTGTCGCCTGCGCGGGTTTGAACCGGCTTGGTCTGGCGGATAAAATCTCTGCAATTCTGCCGCCCCAAGAGTTCCTGCCCGCCCCAGCACAGGGGGCATTAGCTGTACAGATTCGCACCGAAGACAGTGAACTTGCCGAGCTTGTCTCACAACTCGACGATAAAAATTCTCGAATTGCCGTCGAGACAGAACGGTGCATACTTACTTCTATGCACGGCGGATGCAGTATTCCTCTGGGGGTGTATGCACAAATCTCAGGCGATAACATAAATATTGAAGCGATGATATCTGATGTGGAAGGCGAGAAATATATCAAGCGTTCAAAGACCGATTGCATCAGTGAGGCCAAATCTTGCGCCGAGGAACTCGCACAAGAGCTGCTGGCTGCTGGTGGGCAGGAAATTCTCGATCAAATCAGAAATAGCCGGAATGAGCAAATCAAAAGGTGAAGTGGTTCGCGACTATACCAACCTCACAAAAAAGGCTCAGAAAGCCCAATAGAGTGCGTTTTGATATACAGGCATTTCTCTACGCTAAATTTTTTTATTTTTTTTCAAAAAAAACATTGACGAGGAGATTTTTGCTTTATATAATATTAGTATCTCGATTGATATAGTTGAGTAAGTTTGACAATATGCGAATACCCAAGAAATGCCAATATGCTCTCAGGGCGGTTTTTGAGCTTGCTTTGCGTGAGCCAAGCCAGCCAGTGAAAATACACCAGATTGCCGGTGCACAACATATACCGCCACGCTTTTTGGAGGCGATATTGAATCAGCTTAGGCATGCGGGTTTTGTTGACTCCCGCCGGGGCAACGAAGGCGGCTATATGTTAGCGCGGGCGGCTGAGAATCTGACGGTCGGAGAAATCATTGAATGTATCCAGGGCCCAATTTTTGTAGCTCCAGATGCCGGAAAAGCCACCCAAGATTCAACTTTTTTTGGAGATGAGGCCTTCAAAAAGCTTTGGCAAGAGGTTAATAGTGCGGTATCTGAGGTCTGTCAGAACAAGACATTTGTCGATCTTGTAGAATTTGAACAAACTAAGAGAAAACAATGTGTTCCGAATTACTGCATTTAGGCCGAAAAGATAGGTTTTTTGTAGAACATTATATTTTTTTATTGTTATTCCCAGTAATACCATAGGATAACTTCTATATAAGGGGCAATAACATTTGGAATCGCATTACAGAAGTATAGTTAAGGCTATAACATGGCGTACAGGCGGAACGGTAGTTACTTTTGCGGTTGCCTGGATTCTTACCGGCAATATTAGCTTGTCAGCAGGGATTGGCATATTAGACACGGTAATTAAGATTGGAGCGTATTATGTCCACGAAAGGCTCTGGATTCGCGTGAAATTCGGGAAACTAAAAAGACCGGAATATGAAATATAGCAGTTTCCTTTGTTAAATTACAAGGAGATTTAAGGTTATGTTGATTCAAGAAGTCACAGAAAATGTTGCAGAACTCGTTGAAAAACTAAATTTTGCAGAAAAAGTAGAACGCTCGCTGGAACTGATTGATCGAGCTTACGAAGAATTTGGTGATAGCGTGGTAGTTGCCAACAGTCTTGGTAAGGATTCCAGCGCCGT
>JABAOC010034786.1_pt4 | contig 10052 bp, 10 predicted proteins | sample 7062161 | NCBI WGS metagenome assembly JABAOC01 (sample SAMN14538625, study PRJNA623070) | marine sediment metagenome | biome: marine biome [ENVO:00000428]; feature: marine pelagic biome [ENVO:01000023]; material: deep marine sediment [ENVO:00002113] | place: India: Gulf of Khambhat ...
AGCTACTCGCAGTTTGAGGAACTGGAGGCCTTTTCTCGCTTCGACACGCGATTAGATGAAGAGACCCGCCGAACCATAGAACGCGGGCGCCGGGTGCGCGAGGTTCTCAAACAATCCCAAAACGACCCCATGCCGGTGGCCGAGCAAATCGCGGTTCTCCTGGCCACGACCCAAGGGGTCTTTGATAGGCTTCCGCTGGAAAAGATCGGCCAGGTGGAAAAGCGAGTGCGCAGGGCAATTCGAGAGGAGCTGCCCGATCTTTATGATCGCATCCAATCTGGAGAGGCCCTTGATGAGGATGAGCAGCATGCATTGTCAACCCAGGTAAAACGGGCAATAAGTTCAGCATACGCCGCAAAAAGTGGGGAGGAAAACGAGCAAGATGCCGACGCTTGAAGGGATCAGAAAGAGAATCGAAAGCGCGCAAGATTTACAATCTATTGTTAAGACGATGAAAGGTCTGGCTGCGTCCAGCATCTGGCAGTACGAAGCGGCGATTGAGTCCCTGTCGGACTACTTTCGTGCTGTCGAAATGGGGCTGCACATCGTCCTCAGGAACAGATCAATTCGAGTTCTCATCCCGGAGCCGCCGCTGGGGAATCGCCTGGGTGCCATCATTCTTGGTTCGGACCAGGGCATGGTGGGTGGCTTTAATCGGCAAATTGCCTCTTACGCAGTCGATAAGATGAATGCGCTTCAGGTCAAGCACGGAGACCGTAGCATATTGACTGTCGGCCTGCGGGTCACGGCCCGTCTTGAAGAACGAGCTCAGCCCATCGAGGAAGCTTTCTCGATGCCGCGATCGCTAGCCGGTATCACGCCCATGGTCCAGGAACTATTGTTGCGCATAGAGAATTGGCGTGCACGACACGATTTGGACCAGATCCTTCTCTTCCACCACCGATCTCTTTCGGGTGCTTCTTACCGCCCCCATCTGGTGCATCTTCTGCCCCTTGATTTGGAGTGGTTGCGCAGTCTGAGGCGGAATCCATGGCCTTCTCGTGTCCTGCCGGCCTTCACTATGGACTGGCAGGAGCTGTTTGCCGCGTTGATTCGCGAGTACTTCTTCGTAGCCCTGTTTCGCGCCCTCGCCGAGTCGCTGGCCAGCGAAAACGCCAGCCGGCTGGCCTCGATGCAGGCGGCGGAAAAAAACATTGAGGAGCGTCTGGACGAGTTGAACGCCCAATTCCACCATGAGCGACAGCGTTCTATCACTGAGGAGCTCCTGGACATCGTGGCTGGCTCCGAAGCATTGGCTGGCACCACTGTGTAATGCTGGCGAAAGGAGTTCTGTATGCAAGCGATTGCGACCCTGACCATGAACCCGACCATTGACAAGAGTTCCAGTGTGGAACAGGTCATCCCGGGGCGAAAACTGCGCTGCAAGCCACCTCGCCACGAACCGGGTGGTGGTGGCATCAATGTCTCACGTGCCATTCATAGACTGGGCGGCCAGTCGGTGGCGCTCTACACGGCTGGCGGGGCGACCGGTCAGATGCTGCAAGACCTGCTTGGCGACGAAGGCGTCATCAACCAACGCCCCATTCCGATCGAGAACCTGACACGTCAGAACCTCACGGTGCTGGAAGAATCAAGCGAGCAACAATACCGTTTCGGTATGCCGGGACCGATGCTGCAGGATGCCGAGTGGCAGCAGTGTCTGGATGAATTGGCTATACTCGAGCCCAAAACGAGTTACATCGTCGCCAGTGGAAGTCTTCCGTCCGGCGTGCCCGACGACTTCTATGCGCGTGTGGCGTCTCTTGCCAGGGAGATGGGCAGTCGCATCGTCGTAGACACGTCGGGAGAGCCACTACGCCTGGCAGCGAGTGAAGGTGTATATCTACTAAAACCTAATCTGCGCGAGCTCAGACAACTGGCGGGACGCGAGCTCGAGGATGAAGCACAGCAAGTAGCAGCGGCCAAGGAAATCGTTGACACAGGCCAAAGCCAGGTGGTGGTTGTCTCTCTGGGAGCGGCCGGCGCCCTGCTGGTATCATCGGCAGGTCATAAACGCCTCAGATCACCCACGGTGCCGATCAGGAGCCGGGTCGGGGCTGGCGACAGTATGTTAGCCGGCATCGTATTGGCTCTAGCGCGGGGTGCGTCGGTATCCGATGCAGTTCGCTTCGGCGTGGCGGCTGGGGCTGCTGCCGTCATGACGCCGGGCACGGAACTGTGTCGCCGAGAGGATGTTGAGCGGTTGTATGAGTCCGGGTTCAACTCAGAAGCCTAGTACACGTTGGCGTAAATAGGTAGCTACCGAGTTATTTACGCCCAAGTGTACTAGGGTCGCGAAGGCACGTTTGAACCCTATCGAGATCTCTCGGAAAATGTCTGAAAGGAGCCTGGACCTCTCAGCTTGCTGAGGCCTCAGCCTTGCTGAGGGGTGTGCCCGAACAACTTCTGGACTCCAACAAGACACGGATGACTTTGGCCGACTTTCTGAGAAATCTAATCTCCTGAGTGGAGGTGAGTTTGATGGCACGTTACAGCAAGACCAGTAAGTTCCAACCGGCAAAGGCTATGCAAGAAGCTGTCCACTTCTTCGGCCCAGGTGGAATCGGCCTGGATGTGAAGGAGTGCACCGATGATTGCGCTCGCTTTGAAGGGGGTGGGGGCCACGTCTTGGTCCAGGTTTGCGAGGCAAATGCGGGCGCTGAGGTGGAGCTAGAAACCCGGGAATGGGACTATGATGTTCAACGATTTCTGGAGAAGATTTAACCCGATTGGCGTAAAACCACAACCAATTGAACTGGAGGTAAGTCCATGAATATGAAAGAAAACACCTATACGTACACAGCGCGCAGTGCTGTAAATCCGAGTAAAGTGGTGACGTTTACATTACATGATCATCGCATGTCCGTTGAGCTGGGTGCGCCGCTGGAACATGTCGAAAGGGCTTTGGGGATCGAGGAAGGCGAGACCGAAACTGAGCAAGAAGCACGCATCCAACCCTGGATTAAGCCTGCGGCTGTCTCAATGATGGAACGAGTCGCACGCCCGTTCAACATCAGCGATGTGGACGCCAATGTGGATGATGACCGGCTTCAGGTTACAAGCTGGGTACGGACCGGTGGCCTGCGTCTGGCACCTGTGATCTTCCTGATGGAACAAGTCGATAACCCTGAAGCGGCTCACGCCTTTGCAAGTGAAGTGGAGGAACGCAAAGCGTCCGCCCGGCATCCGGGCAGATTCCGCGGTCCTCTGGACTACTGGGCTGGCTGGTTTCTCGTGGGTTTTGTGGTTGGCGTGATGCTTTGGATTGGGCTGCGCAGGGAAGAGCCAGAAACAGCCTAGATCTTGGTGTAAACGTAGATAGCGCCGCCGACGTATCGGGATGCGTCAACTACCTGGTTTTGCCCCAATGACCAGACTTCATAACTACATATCGTAGCTAACGTTAGTTTGACAGACTCTTTAAACGCAGCCTTGAAAGGAGACAGAAAATGGCCAAGGTAGCCATTAATGGGTTAGGACGAATCGGCAGGGCAGTATCCAAGATCATACTTGGCACGCCTGTGCTAAAACTGGTAGCTGTCAATGACATAGTTCCTATAGAGAATCTTGCCTATCTTCTGAAATACGACACCGTGTATGGTAGGTACGCGAGTCGGGTGGAAGCTGTCCGCGATACCTTGGTGGTGAGCGGCAAGCCGATCAAAGTCTTTCAGGAAAAAGATCCTGCTCAACTCCCCTGGGATGCCCTGGAAGTTGACGTTGTGTTCGAGTGCACCGGTGTGTTCACCCAAAAGGAAGACTTGCGGAAGCACCTAGAGGCGGGGGCACAACACGTGATTCTGTCCGCCCCAACCAAGAGCGAGGAAGTACCCACCATTGTTCACGGTGTTAACGACTCTGAAGGTAACTCATTGCACATGATATCTTGTGCGAGTTGTACCACGAACTGTATCACACCCGTGGTTGAGATAATGGGCAGGCGGATTGGCCTAAAGAAGGCCATCATGACCACTATTCACGCCTATACCGCGTCTCAGGGTATCGTGGATGGACCAAGTGAGAAAACAAGAAGAGGCAGAGCAGCCGCTGCCAACTTCGTGCCCACCTCGACAGGGGCTGCCATAGCAACCACTCGAGCCCTTCCCCAGTATACTGGGAAATTCGACGGTGTGGCAGTGCGTGGACCGGTTCCAGCCGGATCGCTGGCTGACATCGTTTTCCTGACGGAACGAGAAACCAGCGTTGAGGAGATCAACCAGATATTCCAAGAAGAGGCTGACAGTGAAAGATACCGAGGCATTCTTGGCGTGTCAAAGGACCCCATCGTATCCTCGGACATCATCCGAGATCCCCGTGCCTCTATTGTCGATCTGGGCATGACGCAGGTCGTGGATGGGGATCTGGTCAAAGTGATGAGTTGGTACGACAACGAGTGGGGCTATGCCAGCCAGATGGTTAGAGAGGCAATGGATATAGCTAAGGCAGGTAAATGAGAGTATCTATTCCCAGTAAACCGTGGGCCAACTCTTGGGAGGAGACGCTCGAAGCACTCGAAGTCTCCGCCAAGAGTGGGCTCACCAAATCCCAGGCAAAACAGAGACGTGGAGAATACGGCCCCAACCGTCTGCGACGGGCCAAAAGCAAGAGCGCGTGGCTGATACTGGTCGATCAGTTCAAAAGCCTCATCGTCGCGCTTCTCGCTGTCGGGGCTCTCTTTTCCTTTATCTTCGGCGAGTGGGTGGACGGCAGCGCCATCGTGGTGGTAATTTTAATCAATGCGGCCATTGGCTTCTTCACCGAGTTGAGGGCGGTGCGCTCGATGGAGGCCCTGCGCGAAATGGGCAGCGTGAGCGCCAAAGTCCGGCGTGACGGACAGGTTCGAGAAATTCGGGCTGAGGAGCTCGTGCCAGGTGATATCGTCGTGCTCGACGGAGGCGATGTAATCACCGCCGACCTGCGGCTGATCGAAGCCTCAAAACTCCAAGCCAACGAGTCGGTGCTTACGGGTGAGTCGGTGCCGGTCAGCAAACAAGTTGACTTACTTGAAGACGAGGTCCCTGTGGCTGAGCGGTCCAACATGCTCTTCAAAGGAACGGCAGTAACTCGAGGGGCGGGTGAAGGGGTGGTCGTTGCCATCGGCATGGACACTGAATTAGGCCATATTTCATCCCTGGTCGAAGAGGCCAAGGAGGAGAGCACACCACTTGAAGAGCGAATTGACCAACTGGGACAAAAACTGGTGTGGTTAACCTTGGGCGTCATCGTCGTTGTGGCCGCCGTTGGGGTCCTGCGCGGCAAGGAGATTCTGCTGATGATCGAGACCGGCGTCGCCCTGGCGGTGGCCGCTGTGCCCGAAGGATTGCCCATCGTAGCCACCATTGCTCTGGCGCGAGGCATGATGCGTATGGCAGAGCGCAACGCCCTGATCAATCGGCTGGTTGCCGTCGAGACGCTGGGTGGAACAAACGTCATCTGTACCGATAAAACCGGTACATTGACTGAAAACCAGATGACCGTCACTCGTCTCCTCCTGGACTCCGGCGAGATAGAGGTTGGTGGAGAAGGGCTGGAACGGGAAGGAGAGTTCATCAAAGAGGACGAACCCCTTGAACTCGCGGACGATGGCCTGTTGCGAGAGGCATTGGAAGTTGGTGTGCTGTGCAACAACGCCTCGCTGCCAAATGGAGGAGGCCAGGCGTTGGGTGACCCAGTAGAAATCGCGCTTCTGGTGGCAGGGGTCAAAGGAGGCATCAGTCGGGATGACCTCCTTGCGCGGATGCCCGAAGAGCGGGAAGATGCGTTCGATCCCGATGTGAATATGATGGCCACTTTTCACCAAGATGAGGGGTGTTATCGGGTTGCCGTGAAAGGTGCCCCCGAGGCTGTGCTAAAGGTCTGTTCTCGTGTCTTGACCGATGACGGCGAAAGAGAGATGAGTGAAGAAGTCCGCCAAACTTGGTTGGAACGCAATCGCCGCTTGGCCGAAGAGGGGCTCAGGGTTCTGGCCGCGGCGGAAAAGAGGACAGAAACCGTCCAAGCCGAGTCGTACGAGAATCTGACCTTCCTTGGATTGTTGGGCATGATAGACCCCCCGCGTGAGGAAGTAGGTCCGGCTATCGCAGCATGCCGCGAAGCGGGCATCAAGGTAACTATGATTACTGGCGATCAGCCGATTACGGCCCGCAATGTCGGACTGGCGGTGGGTTTAGCCCAAAAGGACGAAGTTTCGGTCATTCACGGGCAAGATCTCAGAAATCCCGGCGAGTTGACCGAACAAGAGCAAAAACGGATTCTTGAAGCCCCCATTTTGGCCCGGGTCAGTCCTAAACAGAAGCTGGACCTGATCGCACTGTATCAAGGAAATGGCTCTGTCGTGGCCATGACGGGTGACGGGGTGAATGATGCACCGGCCCTCAAAAAAGCCGACATCGGTATCGCCATGGGACAACGTGGCACCCAGGTGGCGCGTGAAGCAGCGGATATGGTGCTCAAAGACGACGCCTTTTCGACAATTGTGGTCGCCGTTGAGCAGGGCCGGGTGATCTTCGACAACATCCGCAAATTTGTGCTCTACCTCATCTCGTGCAACGTCAGCGAGATTGCGGTGGTTTTCTTGGCATCGTTGATCAATGTACCTTTGCCCATCCGGCCGCTTCAGATTCTCTTCCTCAACCTGGTCACGGACGTCTTCCCGGCACTGGCGCTGGGTGTGGGGGAAGGAGATCCGGCTGTTATGAAACGGCGACCTCGTGACCCGGAGGAGCCGATTCTGACCCGTCGGCATTGGGGCGCCATCGGGGGATATGGTCTCATAATCACCATCTCAGTTCTGGGAGGTTTGGGACTGGCATTTAACTGGCTAGGGATGGAAGAAGGACAAGCGGTCACTGTGTCATTTCTGACATTGGCCTTTGCCCAATTGTGGCACGTTTTTAATATGCGCGGTCAGGACTCAAGCCTGCTGCGTAATGAAGTTACACGCAATCCCTTTGTATGGGGTGCACTGGTCTTATGCATTGTGCTGCTCCTCGTCGCTGTCTATCTACCAGTTCTGGCCGATGTGCTTAAGGTGGTTGACCCCGGACCGAAAGGCTGGGCCTTGGTGCTTGTAATGAGTCTCATGCCGTTGGTTGTTGGACAGATTTTGAAGCTTACACGCCTGGTAAACGTGTAAAGAGGCCAGGTGGGACCGAATCCGAAGAGGAGGAGAGTATGACGGATAGACAAACGAGCGATAACGATGTTCCTAAAGCCTCCGAAGAGAGGCAATACAGAATTGAAGCAGATGATGTGGATATTGAAGAAGAGCTGGCCGTTGATGAGCTGATCGATACTCAGCACGGAGAAGGACGTACTCACAATCCACAGCAGGCTTCGGAACAGGGTCTGACCTACACACCACCCACCGACCCGCCCGTTGTGCCCAGTGAAGATGACCTTCAGGGGGCTGAGATCGCTGCCGGATTTGCACCAAGCATGGAAGATACCGACCCAGATGCGGAGGTGTTGCCGCCTAGAGAGGACAACAACGATCTTGACGTGAGGGCGGATATTTACCAGGCGCTGCGCAACAACAGCGAGACGGCCCATCTGACCGATATCAAGATTCAAGTGGATCAAGGCGTGGTGAGTCTGTTGGGTACTGTGTCCAGTCAGGACGACATCCCCCTCGTGTATGTCATCGTTAGTGAGTTGGACGGCGTGGTCGAAGTTCGAAATCATCTGACGGTCGCGCATGAGGAGCAGACGAAGAGAGATGAAGAGTACACTCATGTTCCTAAAGAAGAGCCGAGGGATCGAGCCGAGGAAGAAGACATCATAGATGAAACCCTGGAGGATTCCTTCCCGGCCAGTGACCCTCCAGCGTGGACCTCGACTGGTATCTAAACACGAACCGGTTGGTCCTGATTGATTATGCAGGGGTGATACCTTCCCCCAGAGAGAGTCTGCGGGTGTGAACGCAGGATCAGCAAATAAAGGAGAAGACTGAATGCAATTATTGACGCGACAAGAGCTTAGAACATTGGTCGAGAAACGCGGCGAACCGCGCGTGTCGATTTACATGCCAACCCATCGGACCGGAGCGGAGATCCAGCAGGATCCGATTCGCCTCAAGAATCTGTTGAGGGAAGCCGAGGAGGCTTTGATCACAATGGGTCTCCGATCTCCAGTAGCCAGAGAGTTGCTTAAACCGGCCCAGGAGCTACTGGGAGACTATGAATTCTGGCAGCACCAGAGCGATGGACTGGCCATATTTCTTTCTTCGCAATTGTTCCGCGCCTACCGCCTTCCTTTTGAGTTTGACGAGTTAGTGGTCGCAACCGACCGTTTTCACGTCAAACCCCTGCTGCCCTTACTCAGTGGTGATGGCCAGTTTTACGTGCTGGCCCTTAGCCAGAATGAGGTCAGGTTGCTGCAGGGAACACGCTACAGTGTGAGCGAGGTTGACTTGGAAGATGTTCCCAAGAGCCTGGCTGAGGCGCTCAGATATGATGATCCTGAGAAACAACTCCAGTTCCACACCCAGACCCAAACGCCAAGAGGCCGGGGCGATCGCGGGGCGATATTCCACGGACATGGCGTTGTCTCTGAGGAGGATAAGGAAGACATACTGCGATTTTTCCAAAAGGTTGATAGGGGTTTGCAAGATGTGCTCAGAGATGAACAATCACCCTTGGTGTTGGCCGGAGTCGAGTATCTGCTTCCGATCTACGCAGAGGCCAACACTTACCGGCATCTTCTCAGTCACGGGGTTGAGGGGAATCCCGAGGCGCTAAGCTTGGAGGATTTACACGAACGAGCCTGGGCAATTGTCCAGCCTCGCTTCCAGGAGGCTCAGTTGGAAGCAATTGCTCAGTACGAGCAGTTGGCCAGTACTGAGCAGGCTTCCCACGACATTAGGACCATTGTTCCGGCTGCCCATTATGGACGAGTGGATACGCTATTCGTGGCCGTCGGCCAGCAGCAGTGGGGCGCATTCGATCCCCAGACGGACACGATTGACATTCATGGGGAGGAAGAATCCGGTGACGAAGACTTATTGGATCTGGCCGCCGTCCAGACTCTTTTGCACGGTGGAGAGATCTACGCTCTGGAACCAACCAAGGTGCCCGATGGCGTACCGTTGGCCGCCGTATTTCGCTATTGACATCCTGATGGGAAAGAAGAGAGCAGGTGATACCCAAATGAGAAACTTCAAGGATAGCAGAGTGAGATAATGATGAGAGACAAGCCTCCCCGCGTCGTTATCATCGGGGCCGGATTCGGTGGCCTGTTTGCGGCACAAACGCTATCCAACAAACCAGTCGAGGTCTTACTGGTAGACCGCAACAACTTTCACACCTTTACACCGCTGTTGTATCAAGTTGCAACTTGTGCCCTTGATCCGAGCGAGATTGCCTACCCGGTGCGAAGTATTTTCCGAAACACTCAGAACGTCCGTTTTCTGCTGGGAAACGTAATAGGCATCTATCATGAGGAAAAGCACGTTTCGATTCAGAGTGATGGAAAGCTCCATCGAGAAAGCTACGACTACCTTATCATCGCGGCTGGGAGCGAACCAACCTATTTTGGCAATGAAGAATTCAAACAATACGCTTTTGAACTGCGAACTTTGGGCGATGCGGTCGTACTGCGCAACCATATCTTGAAATGCTTTGAGCAAGCTGCCTGGACCCCCGATCACCAGCACAGAAAAGCCCTGACCAGCATCGTTATCGTGGGAGGTGGTCCCACAGGCCTGGAAACAGCCGGGGCGATTTATGAGCTTTACAATCACGTTTTAGACAAGGAATATACTTACGACGGTAAATTGAAGGTGCGCGTGATCCTGGTGGAAATGCTGCCGCATCTCCTGGCCCCATACCCCTCCAAATTGCGTCATTCAGCTCTGGAGCAGTTACAGTCGTTAGGCGTAGAGGTCGTCCTGGAAAACCCGGTTGAGGCAGTGGCCCCGGATCACGTCCGCCTGAAGGATGGGAGTTGTATCCCGACGCTTACCCTGATTTGGGCGGCCGGTGCGAAGGCGTCTCCTGTGGCCGAATTGCTGGGGGTTGACTTGTCGTCGGGCGGGAGGATACCTGTCAAGCCGA
>JABAOC010009115.1_pt1 | contig 10050 bp, 10 predicted proteins | sample 7062161 | NCBI WGS metagenome assembly JABAOC01 (sample SAMN14538625, study PRJNA623070) | marine sediment metagenome | biome: marine biome [ENVO:00000428]; feature: marine pelagic biome [ENVO:01000023]; material: deep marine sediment [ENVO:00002113] | place: India: Gulf of Khambhat ...
TGCGTGACGGAAAATGCGTAAGACTTATCCAGGGCCGGTATGACCGGCAGATAAACTACCATGACAATCCAGTCGAGCAGGCAAAGGAATTCAGCTCGGATGGGGCACAGTGGCTGCATATCGTCGATCTGGACGGGGCCAAACTCGGCAGGCCGGTCAATACCGATACGATATCAGCAATAGCGGCACTTGGAATACTGAACATCGAGGTCGGCGGCGGATTGCGAGATGAAGCTTCTATAAAACAATTGCTCGATATCGGCGTCAACAGGGTCATCATCGGCACAAAAGCCGTCCAGGACTTCGAGTGGTTCAGCGAAATGGCACAGAAGTTCAGCGGCAAAATCGCTCTCGGCCTCGACGCCAAAGGCTCGAAGGTCGCTACGCACGGCTGGACAAAGGACAGCTCACAAACATTGCTGGAATTTGCCGTCGAGGCGGCAAAGCTTCCCTTAGCGGCAATAATTTATACCGACATTGCCAAAGACGGCATGATGTCAGGCCCGAACTTCGAGAGAACAGAAGCTCTCGTTAAGGCTGTTGATGTCCCCGTTATCGCCTCCGGCGGCGTAAACACCGTAGAAGACATCAAAAAGCTCGCCGAATTCAATCCCGAAGCAGCAATAATCGGCCGAAGCCTCTACGAAGGCACTCTCAAACTCGCCGACGCAATTAAAGCAACAAAAGAATAAAAAAACTTCTTGCAATAACACACTCCCAAGAGTATGATCTATTGACGGCGCGGGCGTTTATTGATGAAATCACCAAAGCGAAAGAAAATCAATATTTCTTTAGCATCAGACATTACGCAGAGAGAGCAATAAAATCTAAGTTGAGGATGGTGTAAGGAGCTAATGATGTTCAACCTTCAACAAATACGGATATGGTGGCTGCTAATTTTCTTTCCAACAATCTCCCCTTTATATATAGAAGAGAAGCTACCGGTTCCGCCTAATGCAAAAGTGACACTCACATGTGATAAGGGTGAATATTTCCTTGCTGAGAATATTCTGGTGCATTTCAAGCTGGAAAATACAGGTGGTCCTGCATTTAAGGCAACGTTCGGAGGTGACTATCGTGGCGCACCCCGATCGCTGAGATTCATCGTGACAGCCACCGATCAAAACGGTAACGTTGTAGCAGATCCCTATCCCAACAGTACATGCTTTGGTGGGCTGGGCGGTTCAGTTAATGTTACCACCGACAAGCCCTTCTATAAATCATTGCCAATTGTTAGATACCTCAGATTTGAAAAACCTGGGGCCTACACCATTAGAGTCCATCACGACTTTGGCTGGCAAGAAACTTCCGAGCGAGGATTTCCTCAGGGGAGTATTGTCCTACACCTTAAAAAGCCCTCAAAAAAGCAAGCTCGAGAATTGGTACAGTCCTGGCTGGCTGAGAGACCATACCAAGGTAATACGTGGGGAGAAAAGAGCAGACCTTATACCGATTTCTCGCAAATCAGGTTTGGTGAATACCTTGCACCCCTCTCTAAAGAAGCGAAGAAAGGCAATAAAAATGCGATTGTCGGAGTTGGAAGTATTGCCACGCCGGAAGCAACGCGTCTTCTGATTGAGATTGTCAAGCCCAAGAACGAACACATCAGAAAAATAGCCTGCCCACAGCTTTGCATGCGCCTGCCCGATCCTTATCTTACAGGGGAGCTTGGAAAACGAAACATTTTTGAAGACGGAAGAAAAGAGCCTCGACGCTGGCTCGTGGAAAAATCATGGCGCAAGAAATTTGGTGCTGATATCAGAAAAATCGCGTCGGAATTCCTAAAAGATCCGGATAAAGACTGGATAGCTACCGGAGCATATATGATGGAATGTATTGGGACTAAATCCGACACTCCTCTGATTGTCGCTGCCCTAAACCGAGAAGTTAAGAAAACTCTGTCTTACGAACTGCGGACTGATATTTATCCACGACCGCGAGGTGCCTGCATGGAATTGCAGAGAGCGGCAAAAATGATGCTCAAACGCGGTGCTTCCGTACCTGAGAATCCGACATCACCGGGCGAATCCATTTTGTTTTTGATCGCATTTCAAGACAATACCGAATTTCGCCCCAAAGGATGGATGGAGACATGTGATCGCCTCCTGGAAAGCGATATTCCATACATTCAAGAGAACACGCTGAAGGTTTTGCCTACCCCGATGCCGAGGCTCCTTCAGAAACACCTGGTACCAATCCTTAAGTCAGGGGATGTCGACGCTTCGATAGAAGCATGCCGCATAATCGAACGCGATAGGCTTACCGACCTGAAAGAATCCATTCTTGCAGTTTTAAGGATGGCCACCGAAGATTGGCTGTTTAGAGCTGCCGACAATGCCGCTTTTACAGTCGATGCGAAGTACGAACGTATCGAGATTCTCGTCTCCCGATTAGATGAACCAGATATGATGTTCAATTGTCTGGATGCACTGAAAACGATATTCACGAACGCCAGCGGAGGCGGCGCCAACAGCAATATCGATATTCCAGCGACAGCAAGATTGATCAAACCTAAGTGGCAAACATTTATCAAAGAAAATAAGGGATACCTTGAGGCAGGAAAGACACTCAGTCTTCCTCACCCTAAGGTAACAGCAGACATGTTTCCCGAGGGATATTACATATCGTTTAATGACGGAACGAGTTGGCCCAAGTGGAATAACTGAAAAAGGAGAATCCTTGGGACTATAGCCGATACGTTTCAATCGTTCCGCTCTGGTGGTTCGAATTTGTAGCCGATTTCTCGGATGGTGTGGATGAAGATGGGGTTGTGGGGGTCCGGCTCGATTTTGTTTCGCAGCGTGGTGACGAAGCGGTCGATGCTGCGCGGGCCGACGAAAGAATCGTAGCCCCAGACGAGATTGAGAATCTCATCGCGCGTCAAGGCCCGGCCGGGACGCTTCACGAACAATTCCAACAGACGGAACTCCTTCGGCGACAGGGCGACCTCTTCGTCCCTGCGGGTCAGCTTGCGGGCCGGGATGTCCAGCCGGCAGTCGCCGAACTCGTACGTTTCCGGCTCCGCCTGGCGCGTGCGGCGCAGCAGCGCCTCGGCCCGCGCCAGCAGCTCCTTGATGCTGAACGGCTTGGTGACGTAATCATCGGCCCCGAGGTTCAGGCCCAGCACGATGTCCGATTCCTCGCCCTTGGCCGTGAGCATCACGATGGGCATGGCGAGTTTCTCACGCCGGATGAGCCGGCAAACTTCGTAGCCGTTGATTTTCGGCAGCATGATATCGAGCACGATGAGGTCGGGCCGGGCGTCCAGCGCCTTGTTGAGCCCGTCCTCGCCGTCCTCGGCGGTGAGCACGCGATAGCCGTGGAACTCGAAGTTGTCCTTCAAGCCCCGCAACATCGTCGGGTCGTCTTCAACTATGAGTACTGTTTCCATCAGTTTGCGGCGGCGCGGCGTCCCCAACGCGATCATTGGCGTTGAGGGGCCCCTCGAATTTGTAGCCGATATTCGGGATGACGTGGATCAACTGCGGGCGGCCGGCATCGGGCTCGACCTTGCTGCGCAGGCTGTCGACGGCCTTGTCAACGTCCCGCACGGAGATGAACCGCGAGTAACCCCAGACAGTGCTGCGAATCTCGTCCTGGGTCAGGGGACAGCCGGCCTTGCGCAGAAACAGGTGCAGCATCTTGAACTCGCCCGGCGTGAGCCTGACCTCCTGCCCGCCACGTTTGAACGTGCGGGCCGGCACGTCGAGCCGGCAATCCGCGAACTCGTAGACGGCCGGCTCGGATTCTCTGCGACGCCGCATGAAGGCCTCCGCCCGCGCCATCAGCTCTTTGATGCTGAACGGCTTGGTCACGTAGTCGTCGGCCCCGAGATTCAGCCCGAGGACGATGTCCGCTTCCTGGTCCTTCGCGGTCAGCATGATAATCGGCATGTCGAGCCCGTGCTCGCGGACGTGCGAGCAGACCTCGTAGCCGTTGATCTCGGGCAACATGATGTCCAGAAGGACCAGGTCCGGCTTTTCCTTCAGCGCCGTCTCCAGGCCCCGCCTGCCGTCGCCGGCGGTCAGGACGTAATAGCCCTTCATTTTGAAATTATCTTCGAGCCCGCGCAGCATCGCGGGGTCGTCTTCGACGATCAAAACCGTTCTCACGGACCACTTACTCCACTTGTTCCACCTTGACCTGCCGGCCGTCGGCCGTGGCAACGGTATAAGATACCCACAAAGCGCCACGCGCGTCAAATACGGCCGAGCAGTAACGGGGGCTACCCTTGTCGATAAGGCTCTGTGCCTCGGACCACCGGCCCCGCTCGTCCGCGTCCGACCTCCACAATTCCCAATCCCCGCCGCGTTTCTTCTGGCACCACACCAGCACGGCCTGTCCTTTCGGTCCGACGGCAAAGCACGGGCTGCACAGGTGTTGCAGGTCCGTCGCGATGGAAACAGGTTTCTCAACGCAGCCCGTCGCATCGACGCGGCGGACGAACAGAGTCTTGCTGTACCGAACGCCCTTTCTCGCAAGGCTGTCCCAGGCGCACCAGGCCGTCTGGCCCTGAGCGGCCAGCACGGGGACCATGTCGATGGCTCTGGCACTGGCGTGGAACGGCTTTGCAGCCCTGAGATTCGCGTCCAGGGCGCAGAGGAAGATGCTGGGCGACTCGGGTTCCCGCGTGTAACCCTTGGGCCGGTGATAGTCCCAGCTCCAGGCGATGAGCATTCTATCGCCAAGGCAGGCGATGGCCGGGTCCGTGTGGTCCTCATAGGATGGCACGTCCGCCGGGCTGACCCGGACTTCTTTGGACAGCGTCCCGTCCGTGAGCGTCCGAACGAAGATCTCCTTATCGCGCGAGATTCCCTGTGTGTTCTTTTGCCATTGGTAGTAGGTAAGCCAGAGCGTGCCCGCGGCATCGAGCGCCATGCGGGCGCCCATCGCGTCGTCGCGTGACTGGGTGACCTGAATCGGGCCCTTGCCTTCCGCCAATCGGTCCAGGCTGGTCGCGAGGATATTGTACCTGTCGGCACCGGCGTTGCTGGTCCAGCAGAACCAGACCTGATTGTCCCGCGCCACAATGACCGTGCCGTCATATTCATCGGCCGGCGAGGCGGCTACCGCCCGATTCTCAGACCAGGCCCGGCCGTCCCAGACACGAAGCCACACGTCGCCGCCATCGGCCCGCGACGAGGTGAACACCAGAAACACTCGCCCGTCCGGTGCCGCTGCCAATTGGGAGAAACGCTCGCAGACGCGCCGCTGATCCAGCTCGCCGCTGCGACGCAGGGTCTCGGCCGAATAGCGTATGCCATCGACGACTTTGAGGGGAGCCGCCCTGGACGCTGCCTTCATTTGCCCCAGAGTTCTGAGCATCCTGGTCTCCCGCTCGATCAGGCTATTGGCCTTGTGGACGACGTTTCCGTCCGGGTCGACGAGCATCAGAAACGGCCAGCCGCCGCGGCTGTGGACGACCTGAAAGGACAGGTCCGTGTCCATCAGGAGGACGGTGTCGAGCCGGTAGTGCTTCTGGAAGTCCAGGGCCGTTCGTTCGTGGTCGCCCGAGATCACGCGCAGGACCTGAACCCCCGTTTTCTCATACTGGGCCGCTAACTCGCCGACACGGCGAGCCTCTTGTTGGCAGCCGCCTCACCAGCACGCGCCGAACTCCAGAAAGATGGGCCGCCCCTTATAGTCCTGGGCCCGCACCTCACGCCCCATCGTGTCGTACAGTTGAAACTCAAGCGCCGGGGCTCCTTGCACGACGCTGCCAATCAACAATGCCGTCACCGCTATTGTTTTGACCATCGAGACCGTTCTCATAGCTGGCTCCCCTAAAGCTGTACTACCTTGACCTGCCGGCCCTCGGCCGTGCTAACTTCTCAGAATACCGGCAACCTGCCGCGCACGTCAACACAGACACGGATTTGCCCGGGATTCACCCGGATTCTGGTAGGGTGTGCACGGCACACCGCTCCGTCATTCCTGCGTAGGCAGGAATCCAGACCTCTATCTCTCAACCACGAAGGACACGGAGAGCACGAAGGGAAATGAAGAAACGCTGACACCGTCCTGAGCGGAGCCGAAGGATCAGCACCGATTTTCGCTGATTTTCAACCACGGATGAACACGGATGCACACGGATGAACGGCTCCCGGCTTGACACTTCAAACTTGACACTTTCCCGGCCTTCCCAATCATCAATCATAAATCATCGATCCTGACGCCTCCGGCCGGACTCTGATTTTGCACTTGCCACCGTGGCACTTTCTCTTGCCTTTCCGTCGGCTGGACCCTACAATACGGTCATGGATTCGCAGGCTGCCGTGCACTGTGGAACCGAGAAAGAACGATGCTTGATCCCCTGCGACCAGCAAGTCGCGAAGGTTAGCGGATGAGGATTACCGACATCATTTGGAAGGAAGCTGTCGTTACGAAACTCAGCGCCAAGCATGGCGTGTCGGTTGCAGAGGCAGAAGAAGTGCTCCTTTCCAAGCCGGTTGTCCGGAGGATAGTCAAAGGACGCGTGCACGGCGAGGATGTGTACGCCGCCATGGCGCAGGTCGCCGGTGGAAGATACGTGATCGTCTTCTTCATTGACAAGAAGCGGGGCGTGGCGCTGCCCATCTCGGCACGCGACATGAGCCCTGCCGAAAGGAAGTATTATGCGAAACAAAGGTAGAGGCATCGACCCGCTGCCGGACGAGTTCAAATCATACGAGGAAGCGGCGGAGTTCTGGGACACGCACAGCATTACCGACTACGAGGAGTTCCTGGAGCCTGTCCATCTTGACGTGGATATCCAGAGACGCCATTTTGAGATCGAGGTGGATGAGGAGAGTTTCCTGGCCTTGCGGGAGACCGCCCAGAAAGAACGGAAGCCCGTCAAGCAACTCGCCAGTGAAATCCTCAAGCAGAAGCTTCGCGCCGGCTGAACGTGCGAAAAATGTAGCGGGCACGGTCTCGTTTCCCGAAATTCCAACCGACCGAACGACGGAGCCCCGACAGCGTTTGAGTCATTTGAGTTTCATGCTTCGAATTTGTTTCGGATTTCGAGTTTAGGATTTCGGATTTGTCCCGCCTCTGACTTGACACTTCAAACTTCACACCGCGCGGCCTCCAGCCGCGGCATTTTCCGCTTTCGGCCAATAGCATGACACGAGAAAAACCCGGCCTCCGGCCTTCTTACGCGTCACGCACCCCGTTTCACGCACGACGAGGAATCAACCGCGAAATACGCGAACCATCCGAAGAAAGGCTGCCGCACCACAGAGATCACGGAGGCACGGAGAAAAATGCGCCCGAAAAAAACGAAAAAAGGCGAAAGAACGTAGGGTGCCCCGGCTCAAGGCCGGGGCAGNNTCATCAATTACCAATCATAAATCATCAATCCAAACGCCTCTGGGCGGAACGCTTCACGCTTCCCGAACGACGCATGACGCGAAAAACGTCTGCCGTTTTTCGTTGCCTTTCCCCCGGCTTGACCCTACAATACGGCCATGGATTCGCAGGCTATTCGAGACAAGTATGATGTCCCCGAAATTCCGATATTGGGCAAATTGGAGAGAACACATGTGTGAGCAAATGCGAATCCAACACCTGAGTGCCAAAGGCATGTTGCTTGCGATTCTCACGTGTTTCTTCGTGCCTTCAGGAGAGGAGCTTTATGGAGCATCCTCGTTCAGGCTAGCCAGGCAGGGATATTCTCCAACCACGAAGACCTTGCTTATCGCCAACACAGAGAAAGGCGACGGGGGGGAGCGTCCCTGGCTGGCGACCTACGAGCAGGGGAGTGATTCGGTCAGGCGGGTGGCCCTCCCCGGGAAAGTTGTGCCCTGTGACTTTGCATGGGTTCCGGGTCGTGCGGCCTTCGTTGTGACTGACCTCGAGGGAGTGTTTCTCTTCCAGAAGGATGATTCGCGTGAGGGCTACACGCCAACAGCGATTGCATATCCGCCAGGCATCCTGCCCTTCGAGTGTTCCTGGAGCCCGAAGGGGGAATGGCTGGTCGTGAATTGCCGGAACGAAGAGAGTTTTATGCGCGGCGCACTGTGGCTTTACAGGCTCGGGGATAAGGCATTGGTGGAGACGGGCTTGGCCGTCGATTATCGCCCGGTAACCTGGGGAAACGATGTTCTGCTTTACGGAACGAAAGACAATGAGGTTCTGATAATCGAGCTGACCGGCGGGAAACCGCGGGTAGTGCGGACGGTTCCGCTCGGGGAGCACCTTACGCTGTTCTATGGTATGTTCGGTGAGCAGCCGCTGTTTCAGACAAAGCGTGAGGTAAGACTTGGCAACAAAACGTTGATGGTGCTGGATCAACCACACAAATTCAGAGTTATGGCCACGGAGAAGACTACATTCGTATCCGTATCCTCGAAGTGCCTGGGCGCATTTGACACCGCCGGACATCAGATAGCCAGGAGCAACCCGGGGAGACTCATTAAGTTCGGTTCCGTAAAGGATGCGAACACCGTGTATGGTCTGGCGGACGGCAGTCTTGTGTGCATTTCGGTCGTGCAGGGGGCTGTAAAGATCCAGACCGTGGCCGACTTGGACAAGATGACAAAGACGGGTTTGGATCACTGAGAGGGAACGGTCTTCTTTCGCTGCGACAAGAGACGGCCAGTTACATTTGCCAGTGCACCTGTTCGGGAAGTATGAACACCGTCCATCCAGTGCGCGCTGACTGGTTTTCCTGGATCGTACCGGGACGAAGTCCGAGGTTCCATGGTCGAATTCCGATGTATCTACTGCGGCCAGGCGGTGCAGACTGAGGAGCCGTCGGCGTACCAATGGGCGCGGTGCCCCGCCTGCGGACACTCCGTTCCGGTCTACGGGCGGAAGCCAGGTGACTCACAGCACGGCGGCCCGCCTGCTGGCAGGGATACGCTGGGTGACGCCGAAAACTGGGCGGCTAAGAGCAACGAGGAAGTCGCCGCCCAGTTGCTTGCCCCCGCGCCCACGGCGAAGGAACGAAAGCGCCAAGCCGAGAAGATGCTGCTGGCGCCGCTGTTACCTCGGTACGATGACCTGACCCTGTTTACCCTGAGTCTGGCTTTCCTGCTCCTGATCGACGAGACGTCGCGCCGCGATCTGACCGCCGCCCTCCTGACGATGCACGGCGACAAAGCCCCGCTGCTGTTTCTCCTGATCGCCTTCGGCATGGTGTGCGCGCTCGTCGGCGTCTTTCTGCACAGAAAGAAATCCGAGTTTCAAAGGAGGGCCATGTTGCTCTTCGCGGCCTACGTGACGGCGGGCACGGGCATCTACGCCGGTTGGCGGATGCTCGACCGGAGCCAGATCTGGCTGATGGTCTTTCCGGCGTGGAACATCCTGGACGGCGCTCTGCTGCTGCTGCTCGTCTATGCGCGGGTGGTCGACACGGAGTGCATCACCGACAAGAAGACGACATTCGGCCAGGTGGTGGTCACCGCCCTCGCTATTCCGATCCTCTTGACGAGTTGCCGGTACCTCTTCGACCTGCACTGGGCGACCACCTTCTCCATCGCAGTCGTCTACACGATGAATCTGCACAGGATTCTCCGTCAGCGCTTGGGCGGACATATGGATGATCGCTTATCTGTTTGAACATGATGGGACATAACATAGTTCATCCATTATAATGATACGCGGCCTTGCACCTTGTGCAGGGGGAATTGCAGGGTCACATCTTTGCTCATGATTCCGCTGAAAGACCCCGAAAATCGCCAAGACAGCCGCGTTTTCGCCGCCCAAAATGAGGGTAAAAAGAGCGATAATGCTACTTTTCAGCGGAATCCCATTATATAGTTATCTGTCATGGCGGCGGACCGTATCTCCTTTAAGAAATGACCAACCGATGGGGACCTGATTTGTATGCGGCGATCTTGAGACTGATGTGGAGGCCGGCTCTTGTGGCGAGGGTGAGGAACATTACCCCGCGTTTCTCACGAAACGAGGGAAGCACGAATATCGAAATTCGAACTCCGAAACAAACTCCAATGATCCAAACCCCAATGGTTGAGACGTCTTTGACCGGGCGGGAAATCTGCGGAAGTCGGCGCAATCTGTGCATGATCAGTTCGTCGTGCGTGAAGCGGTCATTGACAACGAATC
>JABAOC010018179.1_pt3 | contig 10050 bp, 10 predicted proteins | sample 7062161 | NCBI WGS metagenome assembly JABAOC01 (sample SAMN14538625, study PRJNA623070) | marine sediment metagenome | biome: marine biome [ENVO:00000428]; feature: marine pelagic biome [ENVO:01000023]; material: deep marine sediment [ENVO:00002113] | place: India: Gulf of Khambhat ...
GTTTTTTCGAGACGTCAAGCGAGAGGTTGGAGGCAAAAGGTAAGAATGGCAAATGTCAAAGAGAGCTGAGAGAAGGTTCAGGTTGAGGCTGAGGTTGAGAGTAGGGAGTAGGCAGTAAGCAGATGGGGAGGTGATATTATTAACTGCAGCACCCCCCGACCGCAGCACCAATCTTCGAGCGGTGAAGAGGGACTTTTGCAGAGATCTCATAAGGTTACAAACCGTAATCGGGAGGCGGGGATCAGGCTCCATGGGGGGAGAATGGAAACCGAGGGTTGGTTCTTCGATGTCTATCCGTGGCAGTCGACCATGGTCCTGTGGATCTATGGTGATGACGGCGGTATGCTCCGGTTAGAAGACCCCTATCGACATCACATCTACGCCCGAGGCCGAGGAGGAGACCTGGAGAAACTTTTGGGGTTCCTGAAGAAGAGGCGGCTCCTTCTCGGATTCGGGTGGGTCCGGAAGCGGGACTTCTGGAGCGGGCAGGAGATGAACGTGCTGGGCCTGGAGATGGGGAATTACGGCCATTTGCCCGGACTTTTCAGGCTCCTGGCGGGTTTCGAGGATCGGATTACCTTCTATAACTGCGACATCCCCTTGGCCCAATCTTACCTCTATGAAAGAGGCCTCTTTCCCACGGGGCGCTGTTGGGTGGAACATGAAAATGGCCGGGTTCTGGGGATTGAACCCCGCTGTTCCCCGTGGGAGATCGAGTACACCCTCCCTCCCCTTCGGACCATGGAGATCCACATAGAGGGAAACCCCCTGCTCCCCTTTGGACGGGGAAATACCCTCGTGGTGGAATGCGAGGGGTACCGATTGGAGATCGATCCCCAATTGCCATCCGATGTGCCGCTCCAGATCAACGCCCTCTTGGAGCGGTTTGACCCGGATGTAATCCTCACCGAGCACGGGGATTCCCACATCGTTCCCTCTTCGGTTAGGATGAGCCGGAGGGAAAAGATCCCCTTACTCCTGGACCGAGAACCGGGCACAGTCCAACGATTTCCCGATCTGAAGGGGCGTTCTTACTTCTCCTACGGCCGCATCCTCTACCATAGCCCGGCCTATCTCCTCTTTGGAAGATGGCATATCGACCGAGCCAATTCCTTTCTCTTCGGGGAATCGGGGTTTGAGGGCATCATCGATTTGGCCAGACTTTCCAAGGTCCCCGTTCAACGAGCGGCGAGAACCTCCCCCGGAACGATTATCACCTCGATGCAGTTGGATCGTGCCTTCGGTCAAGGGATTCTCATCCCATGGCGAAAGGGCGAGCCCGAGAAATTCAAAACGGCATGGGACCTCTTAGTTGCGGATAAAGGGGGGCTGGTCTTTCAACCCCCCCAGGGGATTCATAGGAACATCGCGGAGATCGACTTTGCCTCCATGTATCCTACCATTATGGCCGTGCATAACATCTCCCCGGAGACCGTTCTCTGTGACTGTTGTTCCAATAGCAAGGTCCCTGAGGCGGGATACAACATCTGCGAGAAGCGGGAGGGGCTGATACCCAAAACCCTTAAGCCCATTCTGCAAAGACGCCTGATGCTGAAGAGGATGAGCAAGGGGGTGGGAGGACGGAAGGGTGAGGATTATCGCCGACGTTATATTGCGCTGAAGTGGATACTCGTTACCTCATTTGGCTACTTGGGGTATCGTAATGCCCGCTTTGGGCGGATCGAGGCGCACGAAGCGGTGACCGCCTTCGGCAGGGAGAAGCTGCTTCAAGCCAAGGAGATCGGGGAGAAGAGGGGTTTCCGACTCATTCACGCCATTACGGATTCCCTTTGGATCAGCAAAGATGGCCTCACCGAAGGGGAGGTCTTGGACCTCTGTGAGGAGATCACCCGAGAGGCGGGAGTTCCCATGAACCTGGAGGGGATCTATCGATGGATGGTCTTTTTGCCCTCCAAGGTCAAGCCGGAGCTTCCCGTGGCCAATCGATACTTCGGCCTGTTCGAGGATGGGGAGATCAAGGCGAGGGGATTGGCCTTTCGGAGAAGCGATATGCCGACAATGGTTAGGGAAGCCCAGCTTCGCATGCTTGAGGTATTATCCCGGGTAAAGGATGTGGATGAGTATCGGTCGAAGATCCCCGAAGTCTTCGAGGTCCTCCTCGATTTCGTGCTGAAATTGAGGAACGGCGAGGTAGTGCCTCTGGAGCTGGCGGTTTCCAAGACCCTCTCCCAAAATCTCGGGGACTACAAGGTGGACAACCTCACCGCCCTGGCAGCCCAGCAACTGGAGGATGTGGGGGTTCGGATTCACCCAGGGGAGAGGGTTGCCTATGTCATCAGGAATGCGAGATCCAAGGTGAAGGAGGATCGGGTAAGGGCGGCTCCCCTCATCGGGCCCGAGGACGGATATGACGAGGAGAAATATACGGAGTTCCTTTTGAAGGCGGCCGAAGAGTTGCTTATCCCCTTCGGGTATGATAGAGGCCGCTTGAGCAGATGGGTCGGTTTCTCCCTGAAATACCTTTCTGTGGAACGAGGAGGCATCAGGCCTTATTAATGCGGGAGAGGGTATCCATGATTTTATGTATCAATGTGAGGGAGTGAGGGATTTCGCACAATAGATGGGGAAACACCTGAATCCGCTGTCACATATGACGAGAAATTCATACGAGGGGTTTATGGGAAGTGTCGGTTCGTGATAAGACGGCTCATGGTGTGGAAGGAGGAATTCCTTAACATCCCAGGACGTTATTATTGTGGTCAAACAATAACGGATTGTGGACGATATTCATCGGCGGGGTGAGCAAGAAATCAAGGGAGCTCCGGCGGATGAGCGTTTGGATCACTGATGCACCGTCATAACGTCCGGGGGTACATCTAGCTTAAAGAAATCCGACTCGATGGGACCGTTTGTTCTTACGCTCTGAAATTCAAAGGACATAAACTGTCCTTGTGCTGGTTGGTGCAGTTCGATTTGGAATGGCCACCAATTCCCGTTGGCATTTTTGTATTCGGCGTAGCTGGTGATAAGGTAGGGTTGACCCTCGGCCTCGAGAAGGGTCTCCCTCTTGATGAGGAGTGACCGGGCATCGATCTCCGTCTTCTTCACTAACTTTGCATCCTGAAAGTGATTAAGCACGATAGCACCCTGGGGGGTCTTAGAAAGGGAGAGTTCCTCGGATTCTCCGATCCCCACCTGGAGGATCCCCTTCATGAGATCCAAGGGCGTCAGGCCGCGTTTTGCCTTTTCCGCATCCTTACCCAAATCGGTCTTGAAAACCGTATTTTTATTCGGTATATACGCTTCGATAAGGGTTCCTTTCATGAGAAGGTCAGAGAGGGTAGGACCAAAAGTCTGGAATATCTTAAGCCTCAACTTGCTCGGCCTCTTGAAGAAAAGAAGTGCCTTGTATCTTCCCGCGTATGGTTCCTTTTTCGATACGATGGTTAATTCGGCTTCAACGCTCCGGATCGATTTGACCCGCTCATTTATAATTTGCTTAATTCGTTCCGGGGATACCTCCCCTTGTACCTCGGGCGGAGGAAGGGGTTTGGGGGAAGGACCCTTACAGCATAGCAGTACGGTCAATGACAAAAAAACGGCGAGGGCTCGTAAGGAGTTCATTGCATTCCTATTATTTAATTTATTATTTATTATACCCTATGTAAAACAAAAAGGGGAGATTGTCCACCCTTTTTGTTAGCATGGAAACCGAATCGAGGGCTTTGCGGATTTTGGAGAAGGGTTGATGGACTGGGTTGACCTCCATCTCCATACAACTGCTTCCGACGGCGTGCTCACCCCTTCGGGGATTGTGGACTATGCGAAGGAAAAGGGGCTGAAAGCCATTGCCGTCACCGATCATGATACCATTGACGGGAATGGGGAAGCCCTGGATGAGGGCGAGAAATTGGGCCTTGAGGTCATCCCGGGGGTTGAAATCAGCGCTCAATTCGATTTAGGAAGCATGCATATTTTAGGGTACTTCGTCGACATAGGAAATAGAATCCTGAATGAGAAGTTATCGTTGCTTCAGGAGACGAGGGCCCAACGAAATCCACGGATGGTGCAGAAGCTCCGGGAATTGGGAGTGGAGATTACCTATGATGAGGTCGAGCACGCCTCTGGCGGAGGGCAGGTGGGGAGGCCTCATTTCGCCCAAGTGTTGCTGCAGAAGGGATATGTAAATACCGTACAAGAGGCCTTTGATCGATACCTTGGAAAGGGAGCCCCCGCCTATGTGGATAAATTTCGTTTCGACCCAAAGGAGGCCATTCGACTGATACGGGAAGCACAGGGAATTCCGGTATTGGCACATCCCTTCACCTTGCATATTCTATCGGCAATCCAACTGAAGGCCTTACTCAATGAACTGATCGAATTGGGATTGATTGGAATTGAAGTCTATTATCCCGAACATACTGAGGATCAAATTTCCCTCTATGAATCCCTTGCCGAAAAACATCGGCTTCTGGTCACGGGGGGTTCCGATTATCACGGCATTGAAGCCGATAAGGCCAAAATTGGAATAGGCTGGCGAGATATGAGGCTCTCCTACTCAATGGTTGAGGCGATGAAGGCGGCCCTCAAGGTGTGTTTCTAGCCGTTCCTCTCCTTTTTCCTTGACACTACAACGCCGAGTATGTTAAAGAATTCAAGTAGTTGCGAACCTTTGGTCCCAGGGACCAGGCGAGAATGAAAAAAGGGAAGAGGCAAAAGACGCGACAAGACCCCCTTTGGGAGCTTCTCTGCTCTATAAGGTTGACCGTATTCCTCCTCATCCTCTTTGCGTTAACCTCAATATTGGGAACTCTCATCCGACAGAACGCCCCCACTATGGAGTATATCCGTCAGTTTGGCCCCGGGCTTTACCGATTTCTCAACCTCTTGGGCCTCTTTGACATGTACCACTCGTGGTGGTTTAGGGGAATCCTTGCCCTCCTGGCCATAAACATCATAGCGTGTTCCTCGGCTCGATTCCCCCGTATTTGGAGAACGATCACTCATCCCCATAGGGAAATCGGTAAGGTTCAGAATGGGACCCTTCCCTACACCGAGGAGTTGAGCAGATCATTATCACCGGAGGATGTTGCGGAAAAGGTTTTCTCTATTACCAAGCGAATGTTCGGCAAGCCTCTCGTCTCAGAAACGTCAAAAGCCATCGTCGCCTTCGCGGAAAGGGGGAGGCTATCGAGGTTAGGAGTTTACATAACCCACCTCAGCATCCTCGTCATTCTGTCGGGGGCTCTCATCGGTTCGTTGTTCGGGTTCAAGGGATTTGTAAATATCCCTGAGGGGGAAGCCGTTGATCGAATCTTCGTGCGACAACGTAGCGGAATGGTGCCCCATGCTCTGGGATTTCAAGTCAGATGTGATGAATTCAGGATAACCTACTACGATTCGAACCCTGAAGAAAGGCTCGTCAAGGAATACATCAGTGCCCTTACCTTTTTGAAGGACGGGAGGGAAGTGATGAAGAAGGAGGTTCGGGTCAACCATCCTCTCGCCTTTAATGGGTTGCGTTTCTATCAATCGAGCTATGGGAGTATCCCCGAGATTATCCTGACTATTGTAATTAAAAACCAGGGGAGGGATTTCTCCCTCGTTGCCCATGAAGGGGAAAGGGTGGGAATACCAGGGTCGGATGCCTTTTTCGAGATTTTGAAATATCATCCGGAAATCCATGACTTCGGGGAGGGCTTAGCCATGGCCTTGTTTAGACCAATGGCCATGCCGCAAAGGTTTTGGTTATTGAAGGCGAGGCCAAAAATCGTGGATGGTTATCAGTTTATCCTGAAGGAGGTGACGCAAAGGGAATATACGGGATTGCAGGTGATGCGGGACCCCGGCGTGTGGACGGTCTGGGTAGGGTGTATTCTCCTGGTGTGGGGGTTAACGGTGGCCTTCTTCTTCTCCCATCAGAGGATGTGGATTCTTATTCCAAAGGGAAAAGGGACCATTGTGGTCTCGGGAACGGCCAATAAGAACCGGACGGCCTTCGAAAGGAGGTTCCGCAAGACGATAGCTGCTTTAAAGATCGAGGTATAAGGTATACGTTCCCTTGGAGAGTGGTATGACGTCCGAGAAAAAGGTAAGGGCCATTGTCCTCTATGGATATGGCATCAATTGCGAGAACGAAATGGCCCATGGTTGTAGATTGGCAGGGGCCGATGTGGTCGATATCGTCCATTTGAACGAACTCCTCCGCGGAGAGGTGGGGCTGGACCAGTACCACTTTCTCAACTTGCCCGGTGGGTTTTTGGATGGCGATGATTTGGGCGCTGCCAAAGCGGCGGCGAACCGGCTTAGATACGCAAGGGTGGGCCAGGGGGGCGAGAGCTTTAAGGATCACCTTCTCCGCTTCATAGTCGAGGGGAAGCTCATCTTCGGGGTTTGCAATGGCTTTCAGTTGATGGTTAAGCTCGGGCTGGTACCCGGTCTTGATGGCGGTTACGATACCCAGGAGGTCACGTTCACCTTCAACGACTCCGGTAGGTTCGAGGATAGATGGGTCTACCTGAAGATCAACGAAAAATCCCCGTGTATATTCACGCGGGGGATGAAGGGTGTTTATTTACCAGTGCGGCATGGAGAGGGAAAGTTCATCCCCGGTGGAGAAGGGGTGAGGGAGAAATTGAAGGGACGGAATCTCATTGTGGCCCACTATAGTAACCCGTCCTTTACCGGAGAGGTGATGGATTACCCATTAAACCCAAATGGATCGATAGATGCCGTCGCTGGCATCTGTGACGAGCATGGGAGGCTTTTCGGCCTAATGCCCCATCCGGAAGCTTACCTCCATTTTACCAACCATCCTAGATGGACGAGGGAGGATCTTCCGGAGGAGGGTCTGGGGTTGGCCTTCTTTAGGAATGCCGTTGAGTATATTCGTGAGGAGTTACTCTGAGGTCTCTGAGGGCGTAATTAATGCCATAGGGGGGGAAGGGATATGAACAAGGCTGAGCTCGTCTTAAAGGTCGCGGCAAAGGCGAACATAACCCAGAAGGTGGCTAAGGTCATCGTTGATACAATCTTCGACGGGATGAAGGATTCCCTCGTCAAAGGAGAACGAATCGAAATACGGGGGTTTGGGAGTTTCGTAGTGAAGAACTATCAAGGGTACACGGGGAGAAATCCCAAAACGGGGCGATTGGTAAAGGTACGCGCTAAGAGGCTTCCCTTCTTCAAGGTGGGAAAGGGACTGAGGGAGCGGGTGAATTCCTAGCCGCCCGTATCCCCATTTTTAGGGTCCCTATGAAAGGACTACAGCTTTTCCCAATATCTCCTATGGTAGCCCCTTATTTTATCTAATCTATCAAATATCCCTTCATATCCATTCCCCTCGTCTCTTTCGCATTCCGCAACCTCGATTGTCGAGTCCCCTCTGAGTTCCCTCAGAACGCCCTTCACAGAAGTGGCCAGGCCATCTAAATCGTAGCCCCCCTCCAACGTGATGACGATCTTCCCACCGCATGTCCTTTCGGCCATATCCATGATGATATTGGTTAAACGGGCATACCCCCTCTCCGTCATCTCCATCCCTCCCAAGGGATCGCGGTAGTAGGTATCAAACCCCGCAGAAACGAGAATGAGCTGGGGCTCATACGATAACGCGATGGGTTTTAAAATGTGAAGGAAGACGTTTCCATATTCAGCATCGCCACTTCCAGGGGATATGGGAACGTTTACGGTATATCCCTCCCCCTTTCCCGACCCGACCTCAGCGGGAGCCCCAGTCCCCGGATAAAAGAGCCCATAGCGGTGGGTTGAAAGATATAAAACCTCAGGGTCCTCATAGAACGTATTCTGCGTTCCGTTTCCATGGTGGACATCCCAATCGATGATGAGGATCCTCTCCATCCCGTGCATTTTCATGACATATTTTGCCCCCACGGCGATATTGTTGAATATGCAGAATCCCATGGCGCGGTCCGTTTCGGCGTGATGGCCAGGGGGCCTGACGAGGGCGAAGGCATTGTTGATCTTTCCCTGCAGGACCGCCTCGATGGCCTCTAATACCCCTCCCACCGCCAGACGGGCGACTTCATATGATTTGGGGGAAGCCACCGTATCGGGATCCAATCGGCGAGAGGGTTGACCGGCGGTAGAGGCGATGAGATCAATATAGGAGGGAAGGTGGACCATCTCCAGTTCTTCCCTCGTGGCAGGCCGCGGCGGTATTTCCGTAAACTGACCCTCCATATCCCCCCGCTGGAGCATAGCATAGATTGCCCTGAGCCTATTGGGGTTTTCCGGGTGATAGTCATCGGTAATATGATCGATATACCTCTCATCCCTGACAATCCCTGTCCTCTTCATTGCGCTCCTCCTTTCCAAGGGCTCCGGTCCCCGTCAGGCTATTCCTTTAAACCACCTTTGTCAAGGAAAACGGCGACGCCAGAAGCTCACATCGCTTGATATAGCTTGACTTTTACGGGACGGATTGCTTAGAATTCACCTGGGATGAATACGAAACGATTGGAGAAATTGCTCAAGGACGTCAAGGCGGGAAAAATCGAAATCCGTGATGCCCTTGTTACCTTGAGGGACCTTCCCTTTGAGGATATTGGTTATGCCACCATCGATCATCACCGTGCCCTGAGGAGGGGATTTCCCGAGGTAATCTTGGGCCAAGGCAAATCGAGTGAACAGATTATAGCAATCATCCAGCGAATGAGCCAACAGGGAGATAATGTCCTCGTGACCAGGGTCAGCAGGAGAAAGGGATTGGCTATTCAGAGGTCTATCCCGGAGGCACGCTATCACCCTGTCCCCGGGATCATCGCCCTGATGAACCATGAGGTTGAGGTCGTGGGGAAAGGGCTCATTCTGGTGATCAGCGCGGGAACCTCTGACATTCCCGTGGCCGAAGAGGCTGCTCTCACCGCGGAGATGATGGGGAATCAAGTGGAGCGCCTCTACGATGTGGGAATTTCCGGCATTCACAGATTATTGAGCAAGGCTGAGCTGATCCAATCGGCCAACGTGATTATTGTCGTTGCGGGAATGGAAGGGGCACTACCGAGCGTTGTTGGCGGATTGATCGACCGGCCCGTCATCGCCGTCCCCACGAGCGTGGGTTATGGGGCCAGTTTCGGGGGGATCGCAGCCTTACTTGCGATGCTCAACTCGTGTGCGACGGGGGTCTCCGTGGTTAACATCGATAACGGTTTCGGGGCCGGATACGTGGCCAGCCTCATCAACAAGGACCGTGAGGATACGGTCTAGGAACGGCAAATGGTAGGCCAAGGGGTCTCCTCACGCCGTTCGCTTCAGAAAAATGGTCGGATCGCATACTGGACATTGGCTCATCTCACGGCTTCAGCCCATCAAGCTGTTGTTATTTGGAATCCTGGGACTGGATGAATGGATTACCCTCGTTTTGGTTGTCTTGATAGCCTTTTGTATCTACCGGAACGTAAGGAAGTATGATTCAATAACGCAGGAGATGGATACCCTCTTTCGGAGATATTTCCAGTTTCGAAGTGATAAACAGATAACCCTCAAAATGCACGAGCACGATGAGGAAGTTCGCAATGAAATCCTCAAGTCCATTTCCAAGAGTTGGAAACATTTCAGGAGAATCCACGGGGAATTGGTGGACACCTTGCTCGGAAATATTCGGAAGACGCTTCTGGCATATTACGCTATTTTCGGGATTCTATTGATCAATACGCTGAGGGTTTTCCTTACGGATTGGTTCGAGACCGGGGGAGTTCCGGTAACCCTTGAGCTGGCCGTAAAGGAGGCTCCGTGCTATCTTCTGCTCGCCCTTGGGTTCCTCTTGATTCGAGTCCAAACCCGTCACAGAAGGGGGGGAAGCGGCAGGCCTTACGAAGTTGAGCTGGAAACAATTTTTGCCGGTATCGGCCTTCAAGATCGAAGCCTTTACAATGAGTTCGAGCCCATCCATGAGGAACGGGAAACGGAAGTCGATAATTCCCGAGGGCCTGATAGGCTGGAGGGCGAGACTGAGCACGAGGAGGAGGGATAATGAGCCGGAGGATTAAGGTTACGGCAGGCGAGGTGGAGGTGTATGGCGAATTGAACGAGACGAGAACGGCCGATCTCATCTGGAAGGGTCTTCCC
>JABAOC010029230.1_pt1 | contig 10048 bp, 15 predicted proteins | sample 7062161 | NCBI WGS metagenome assembly JABAOC01 (sample SAMN14538625, study PRJNA623070) | marine sediment metagenome | biome: marine biome [ENVO:00000428]; feature: marine pelagic biome [ENVO:01000023]; material: deep marine sediment [ENVO:00002113] | place: India: Gulf of Khambhat ...
CCGGTCGGCTCGGGATTTCGCAGCGTGAACGTTGCCCTGCGCAAGGCGCTGGACCTTTACGCCTGCGTCCGCCCTTGCAGGACCTATCCCGGCGTACCTTCTCCCTATAAAGACGTTGACCTGGTGGTTATCAGGGAAAACACCGAGGACCTTTACGCCGGCATTGAATTCGAGCAGGGGACACCGGAAGCGCTACAGCTTATCCAGCTCACCGCAAAAGCGAAGAGAGGCACTGTCCGCGAGGACTCCGGCATCAGTCTGAAGGTCATCTCGGAAGCAGGGAGTCGCCGCATACTCCGCTTCGCCTTTGAGTATGCACGCGTTTACGGGAGAAAAAAGGTGACCGCTATCAGCAAGGCCAATATCCTGAAATTCTCCGATGGGCTGTTCCTCAAAGTTGCCCGTGAGGTGGCCCGGGAGTATCAGGGTATTGAATTTGAGGACCGACTGGTTGATAATATGACTATGCAACTGGTAAAGAATCCGCGGCAATTTGATGTCATCGTGGCGCCGAATCTGTATGGTGACATCCTGTCAGACCTCTGTGCCGGACTGGTCGGTGGCCTGGGAGTTGCCCCCGGCGCCAATGTCGGCGATGATATCGCCGTTTTTGAACCGACCCACGGCAGCGCCCCCAAGTATGCCGGGCAGAACCGGGTAAACCCCATGGCGATGATGCTCTCCGGCGTTATGATGCTGCGCCACCTCAATGAAAAGAACGCTGCGGAAAGGCTGGAAAAAGCTATTGCCGGTGTTATCGCCGAGGGTAAAAGCCTTACCTACGATATGGTGGCTGATAGTACTTCCGCCGTCGGCACTTCCCAGGTGGCCGATGCGGTGATGGAGAAAATGGCGACAGGCCAAAGGGGGTGGGGCTGATAACCCCGAAACTGAGGGAAATCAAGGCCAAGGACATCACCGAGACCGTTGCCCAGCTCTGCCAGCGGGCCAATTTCGAGCTTGATGAGGGCGTACTGACGGTGCTGAAGCAGGCGCAACAGGGAGAACAGTCCCCTCAGGGCAAGGAGATACTGCACCAGCTAATCGAGAACGCCCGTGTTGCCGAGGCCAAGAACCTGCCTCTGTGTCAGGACTGCGGCAGCGCCGTTATCTTCCTTGAGGTGGGGCAGGATACACATGTGGTCGGTGGTGAGCTCAATGCGGCGGTCGCGGAAGGGGTGGGCCAGGGCTATACGCAGGGATACCTGCGCAAGTCCATGGTAAACCAGCCCTTTTCCGAGCGCAGGAACACCAGGGACAATACGCCCCCGATTATACACACTGAAATCGTGCCCGGGGACCATATCAAGATAATCTGCCTGCCCAAGGGGGCCGGCTCCGAGAACATGAGTCGTCTGGCCATGCTGCGGCCGGGAGATGGCCGGGAGGGCATCATCGATTTTGCTATCAGGGCGGTAGATGAGGCCGGGGCCAATCCCTGTCCGCCTCTAATCGTTGGCTTGGGCATCGGTGCTACCTCGGAAGGGGCCATGCTACTGGCCAAGAAGGCCCTGCTGCGTCCCGTTGTCCAGCCGAATCCCGACCCGGAAATCGCGGGGCTGGAAAAGGAACTTCTGTCCCGGGTCAATGACCTGGGAATCGGACCCATGGGCGTCGGCGGCAGCATAACCGCGCTGGCAGTGCATGTGGAAGCCAGGCCGACGCATATTGCCAGTCTCCCGGTGGCCATAAATTTTCAATGTCATTCCGCGCGCCATAAGGAGGCCAGGTTGTAGATGGAAGCGGTGCATATAACCTCGCCCTTCGACCGGAAAACGATAAAGGAACTGACCGCGGGCACGCCGGTGCTGATTTCCGGGATCCTGTATACGGCGCGCGATGCTGCCCACAAACGCATCGTTCAGGCTCTCAAAAACAGGGAAAGCCTTCCTTTTCCTTTAAAGGGGCAGACCATCTATTACACCGGACCTTCACCGGCTAGGCCGGGTCGCGCTATCGGTTCCGCCGGCCCCACCACCAGCGGTCGCATGGATATCTATGCGCCGCGCCTGATGTCCGCCGGTGTCAGGGCGATGATTGGCAAGGGAGCCCGCTCTCAGGAGGTGAGGGAGACGATGCAGAAATACAAAGCGGTATACTTAATTGCTACCGGCGGGGCTGGTGCGCTGCTGGCCCAGTCGATTAAGAAGGCTTCGGTTGTGGCCTATGAAGACCTGGACACGGAGGCGGTGCGGATGTTAACGGTGGATAATTTTCCGGCCATCGTGGCCAATGATATATATGGAAATGACATATTCGAGCAGGGCAGGGCCAAATACCGCAAGGAGAAAGGTTAGCGGATGGAATGTGTTTTCTGCAAGATTGTGGTCGGGGAGCTTCCCAGCGAGATGCTGTACCAGGACGATGAGGTGATGGCTTTCCGCGATATAAATCCTATGGCACCAGTACATGTGCTGATAATACCCAAGCGGCATATCGCTTCCCTCGCCGAACTGAAGGACGAAGAAGCCGCGGTTATCGGGCATATGGCCAGGGCGGCCAATCAGCTCGCCAGGCGGGAAGGCATTGCCGGGAAAGGCTACCGGCTCGTGGTCAGCAGCGGCAAGGACGGAGGCCAGGTGGTGCCCCACCTGCACATGCACCTCCTCGGCGGGAGAAAGCTGGCGGACCGGCTGTGCTAGTCAGCCTTATTCTTTCCTTTAAGGTATTCCAGGCAGGTAAACAGCCCGGCAATGCTCTTGGCATCGCAGATGCGTCCGGAGGCTATCAGCTTGGATATTTCCGCAATCGGCACCCGGACGACCTTTATTTCCTCGGTGTCTTCGGCGATTAACCGGCTCGGCACCAGGTCAGTGGCCAGATAGAGGTAAAGATACTCGCTGCAGTAGCCCGGTGCCGAATAGAAACCACCAAGCCTCTGCACCTTCTCGGGCATGTAGCCGATTTCCTCCCGCAACTCGCGTCCCACCGCTTCTTCGGGGTCTTCACCGGCATGGATGCCGCCGGCCGGTATCTCCAGTAGTTCCTTCGCCACTGCCGTGCGGAACTGCTTCACCAGCAGCACGTTGTTTTTCTCATCAATGACCACGACGGCAACGCAATCGCTGTGCTCCACTATCTCGCGGGTAGTCCGCCGCCCATTGGACAGCCGGACGGAGTCCACTCTGACCTTCATCGCCCGTCCGTCATAAATTAACTGGCTGGAAAGCGTCTCTTCCAATGGTTACCACCTCTCTTTTAAAGATGACGGATAAGGGCTACCTCACCGCAGTCGGGGAATTTGGGGCAGCGGAAACATTCGGTCCAGACCTTGCGCGGCATCTCCATTTTGTCTATCTGACTCAGACCGAACTTCTCAAAGAAGGCGGGCTGGTAGGTGAGGCAGAAAATGGTGGTGATGCCCAGTGAATCCGCTTCCTTCAGGCAGGTTTCAACGAGCGTGGTGCCGATGCCTCTTTTTTGATATTCCTTGGCCACGGCGACAGACCTGATTTCGGCCAGGTCGGACCAGATGACATGAAGCGCGGCACAGGCGATCACGCGCTCGCCCTGGCGGTAAACGAAGTAGTCGCGGATATTTTCGTATATCTCGCTCAGGGAACGGGGCAGCATTTCGTCTCTGTCGGCGAAGTAATTGATCAGTTGATGGATTTGAGGCACATCCTGAATCCTGGCTTTTTCTATGGTGCTCAATTCACCGTTTTCCTTTCAGTTTCTGCTCCAGCGAGCGATAGAAAGCGTCTTCGGGGTGGATGCGGAGGAAACGTGTCCGGTGCGGACTCTGTTTTACCGTAATCGCCGCTCCATCAGGAAGAGGCACATTTATATGTCCGTCAACGCTGAGCGTTGCCTGCTGCGGTGCCGTAACACTTAACTGGACTATTGTTCCTGCGGGCAAGACCAGTGGATAGGCCGGGCTGAGGTGGGGCAGGATGGGCACCATTACAAAATCCTTTGACTGAGGGTGCAGGATGGGTCCGCCGGCGGCCAGGGAATAACCAGTGCTGCCGGTGGCCGTCGCCACGATAACGCCATCAGCTTTATAGTCGGTGAGGTGCTGTCCGTTAATGCTGGCTGCCACGTTAATCAGACGGGCAACAGCGCCTCTTGCCATCACCACATCGTTCAGGGCATGATAGGTGCTCGTCTTCTGCCCATCGGGGGAAAACTCGGCCTGGAGCATGGCCCTTTCGTCAATCCAGCCCTCTCCGGATAGCAGGGAAGGCAGCTTGTCCGTCGCCTCATCCGCGTTGAGCTCGGTCATAAATCCCAGCTTGCCCAGATTTATGCCGATTATCGGCGTCATCCGCGGGACTGTCGCCTGCGCCGACCGCAGAATGGTGCCGTCGCCGCCCACGCTTAAGACCAAGTCGGTATCGTCAAGCTGTGCCCGGGCGGTTTTGCCTTCCCAGGCGGAGCAGAGCCAGGCATTGATGCTGCGGGAGCCGAGGAAATCTTGCAGCTCTTTTGCCTTGGTCTGCGCCGCTTTGATTAATGGATGATAAAAAATGCCGATGTTTTGCACCGAACGGCCTTTTACGCTGGTTAAATAAGTGATAACGTGAAGGGAACAAGCGAAGTGTAGCAAGTATCGCCTTCGGGTGTCAAGGTGAAGAGGTGCGGCTGACATGCTATAATATTTGCTTGAGTTCAGGAGCTTTCGATGAACGGTTCAAGACGGAAGGCAAGGGCCACTGCCCTGCAGGCAATGTATGAGTTAGATATAACGAAACACAAGATGGAAGAGGTGCTGGATCGCCTCCTGGCTGAGGAAGACCTGTCCGAGGATAACGGCGACTTTGTTCGACAGATGGTGGGCCAGGTTATGCAGCATCGAAAAGAGATAGACGATAACATTCAGCGGTTCGCGCCGTCCTGGCCCATAGACCAGATATCGGTTATTGACCGGAACATCCTCCGACTTGCAATATCTGAAATTTTGTTTGATAATAGAGTAGCAGTTAAGGTTGCTATCAATGAAGCTGTTGAACTGGCCAAAAAGTTCGGCGGTGAAAATTCATCGAAGTTTGTCAATGGCGTACTGGGTTCAGTCAGTACGCTGGCTAATAGATGAAAGGTTTCCAGAAAGGGGGTAAAACGTGTCGACAATTTTTGAGCGAATAAAACCCATAGTTGTGGAGCAACTCGGTGTTGAGGAAGAAAACGTAAAACCGGCAGCGAGCTTTGTGGAAGACCTGGGAGCCGATTCTCTGGACCTAGTAGAGCTGGTAATGTCGCTGGAGGAGGAATTCAGCACTTCGGCGAAGAAGGTAGAGATACCGGATGAAGATGCGGAAAAGATAGTCACCATTCAGGATGCGGTTGATTACATTAAAGACCTGGGAATAGAAGATAGTTAATTTTCCACACTGTATCATAAGATGAAAAAATAGCTCGGCACGAAATCATGCCGAGCTATTAACATAACTGGTTCTGCAACCTAATCGGCGGAACTAGCTTTTGTTGCTGATATCTTTTGCAGCGAATTCCAGCCCGAGTTCGACCAGTTTTTGCTTCGTCGGGTTTCCGGTCTTCAAATCCCATCCCCGGTAAGTATAGTAATCGTCCTTCAATCGTTCGAGGGTTTCCCTGGGGATATGGCTTCCCTGCATCGGCCCTTCCGGCACCGGGTCTTCCATAAACCGGGCGGGAAGCTGGTCGTCCTCGCGGGTGAATCCCTCTCTGGCGGAAAAGCAGCGGATCATGTTCCACTGTCGCTCCGCAATCTTTCTGGCTCCTTCGTAGTCGAGCTCCCATCCCGTCACCGAATTGAGGGCATTGATGGTGCTGTCGCTTATCCGGAGTGGCCCCCAGATAGGCTCGCCCAAATGGCATACCAGCATGGAATCGCAGAGAATGAGCCAGTGATTGACCTCCGCGGCCACACCTCCCTTCCCTTCAATAATCTTGCGGTCGACCAGTCCGCTCTTCTCGGCGGTGGGGCGGATATCGTGGTGGCTGCCGCCTCTCGGTCCGGTGGCGTAGCCGACAGCCGCGGCGGGGAAGGGGCGGCAGGTGTGGCCCGGCCACTCCAGGCCTTTGTTCTGGATGGCGAAATGGCTGGTGCCCTTGCCGACTATCTTCGCGGCGTCCCGGGTTCCCTTGGCCAGCAGTTCCCCCAGACCCTCTCTTTTACCGATTTTTTCCAGCATCTCCAGCATGCCATCGGCGTTGCCGAAGCGTAAATCAATGCCATCGGTGTCTTTTTGGCTGAAGATTCCCTGTTCATAGCATTCCATGGCCCATCCGATACTCAGTCCGGCGGAAATGAGGTCGATGCCGTAATGGTCGCAGATTTCGTCCGCCTTGCAGAGCACCTCGATGTTGTCCACCTCGCAGATGCTGCCGAAAGCATAAATCGTTTCATAGTCAGCACCGTTGATGACCGATTTATACGGGCCCTTGGGCACCACGCTGTACTTGGTGCAGTTGATGGAGCAGGCGAAGCAGGCGCGGTCGCCCTTGACCACCTGCTCCCGCATGGCCTCGCCGGTGATATTCTGCATCCCTTTGAAAGTCTCGGTCTGCCAGTTCCGGGTGGGCAGGATGCCGCCTTCGTTCATGGCGGCCACGTTACGCGGTGTGCCGTACTGGGAAAGGCCCTGCACCGCCGGGGTGGTGGCGAAGAGCTCATTGATCCTGACGGCGGTATTATAGACCCTGAGCATGTTGGGAACGGTGACGCTTCCGGTGCCCCTGACGGCAATCGCCTTCAGGTTTTTGGAGCCCATTACCGCCCCCATCCCGCCGCGACCGGCCGCGCGGATGTCACAGAGAATCATGGCATAGGGCGCTTTCTCCTCGCCGGCCAGCCCGATGGTGGCGATGTGAATCTCCTCATCGCCGAGCTCGCTCCTTAAAATATCCTGTGCCGTGAACGGGTCTTTGCCCCAGAGGTGGCTGGCATCCCTTATCTCGACCCTGTCATTGTCAATCCAGATATATGACGGTCTGTCGGCCACCCCTTCAACAATCAGCCCATCGTAGCCAGCGAACTTGAGCTCCGGCCCCAGAAAGCCGCCGAAGATGCTGTGGAAAAACGACTTGGTATAAGGTGATTTGGCGCAGACTGAAGAGCGCGAGGCCGCCGGTATCAGCGTGCCATTAACCGGGCCGGTCATCATGACCAGCTTGTTTTGCGGCCCCAGCGGGTCGATTTTGGGCGGGAGTTCGTCGTACAGGATTCGGGCCGATAATCCCACGCCGCCAACGAAGTCCCTTGCCAGGTCTTCCCTGAGGTCTTCTTTGGAAATACCTTTCTTGCTGAGATTGACTCTCAGCAGCTGTCCCATATATCCGCCGTGCGGAAAGCCTTTTGCCATGATTAACCTCCTCCTATGGGAAAGATAATGGCGATTTCATCGCCGCTTTGGATTTTGCGGTCGATATCCAGAGTGGAGCTGATAATGGATTCGTTTAACTTGATGAGGAACGGGGACATCTCGCCGGTGTTCGGGTCCCAGATTTTATTTTTGAAAGGCTGGCCGTACCGGCGCACCAGTTCCTCGAAGAGACCACCAACCGTCTCCGGCTTGCTTACGTCTATTTCAACCACGTCAGACCCGAGCACGTCTCTGATAACCGAGAAACTCTTTACCTTCACCTTGGCCACTTTCGGTTACCTCTACCTGCTCACCGATGCCAGCCATTCTTCAGCGATTTTCTTGGCCTCGGAAACTTTTGGCCGTTCCGGCTTGGTTTCCACTTCCTTCCACTCGATTGCTTTGGGCAAGCAGAACTGGACGCAGGCCGGATTGCCAAAGCAGTAGTCACAGTTATCGAGGATTATGGGCACGGGAATCTCGGGGATTCCCACCAAGCATACCTTGATTCTGGAATCTCCGAGGTTGAAGGCGCCGGATTTTACCGCGGAACAGGCCAGCTCACACAGCTTGCAGCCGGTGCATTTTTCCATATGTACCTCAATATGCTTTTCCAAAGCCGTACCTCCTGATTGTTATTCTCTATGCTTATCTCAGAAGAGTCAGCAGGGCATCCTCTTTAGCCATTTTGATGTGCTCGCGCATCGTCCTGTCGCACAATTCCGGCTCCTTTAACCGCAAAGCCAGCAGTATCTTCCGGTGACCATCCAGCGTTCTCTGCGCACCTTCAATGGACTGCAGGGTTTCTTTGCGGTAGCGCAGCACCTGTTTTCTCATGTCGACAATCATCCGGTTGAGGCGTACCATGTCCGAGACGAGCTCATGAAGGTGGTCGTGAAAGCGGGTGTTCCATTTNNCATCCGGCCTGCTTCCAGCGCCTCCTGCGCTTTGTCGATAAACGTGCCCAAATGCTGGAGGTCCTCTTCGGTGATTCTTTCCGAGATGATCCGGAGCGCATAGCCTTCTAGGACGGCGCGGATTTCAAAGAGCTCTTCCACGGCCTCTTTTGAATCTCCGGAGACAATGAAGCCTCTCGTCTCCAGAGGGCGAATAAGACCTTCCGCCTCGAGTTTGTAGAGTGCCTCCCGCACCGGAGTACGGCTCGCTCCCAGGGTTTCCGCAAGGTGCTCTTCGGTTAGTCTTTCGTTAGGAACCAGGTTACCGGAGAGAATCGCTGTCTTGAGGTTCTCGTAAACCCTTTTCCGGACGGGAATATCCCTCTTTTCCACTCTACCATGCACGGCCATTTCACGGTAATTGTATACAAATAAAGGTATTTTGTCAATAAGCTCCCCATATTTACCTCTATAATATCTTATTTTTGTATACATTTATTTGTATTTCACGGCAAAGAGATTTCAAAAAGAAAATAAGTTCAAATCATTTCGATTAGGGTAAATCTCGCTCATTCGCAATCGTTTTATACTTGACATCGGTGGTCTGGTTTGGATAACATACCCTCAAAGAGGCCATGAGAAAAATATTCCTCGCCCTTTGTTTTAGGTCTTGCGATTCCCCTTGCTTGGAGCTCGGCTTAGGCTGCCTTTTTCCCAATATTATTAAATACAGGAGTAGGTCTGTTGGTTAAATTTTCACTCATGCCCAAAGGTAAGATATTCTTTGAGCTTTACCAGGAAAGTGCGGAAAACATGGTCGAAACCGCTGAGTTAATGAAGAATATGGTCGATAACTGGGAGAAAATTGATCATAATGTTGAGCAAATAGACGAATACGAACATAAAGGCGACAATACCACGCACCGTATTGTTGAGCTTCTACATCGCACTTTTGTGACGCCCTTTGACCGGGAGGATATGGCGACTCTGGCTCATTCCCTCGATGATATAGTGGACTTGATTCATGCGGCTACAGTGGCGATGCATATTTACAAAATAGACACGCCTAAAAAAGGCGCCAGAGAACTGGCCGCTATCATAGTGACCGCGACCAAAGAAGTGGAAGTGGCCTTAAAGCAGCTGCGCCATCACCCCAATCTGAAGCAGGTTCTGGAGCACTGCATTGAGATCAATCGACTTGAAAACGCCGCGGATAAAGTTTTTCGCAGCGCCATGGTTGAATTATTTGATAATTGCGACAATACGGCTGATATAATCAAATGGCGAGAGATTTTGGAACATATGGAGAGCGCGACCGACAGATGTGAGGATGTGGCCAATGTCCTTGAAGGGGTAGCGCTCAAGCATGCCTGACGCATCCTTCGAGCTCCTCGTCCTCGTCATTGTCCTGGCAGTTGGTTTCGGGGTTGTTAACGGTTTCAATGATGCCGCCAATGCTATTGCTGCGGCCATTGGTACCAGAGCCCTTTCCCCGCAGAATGCGCTTTTCATTGCCGTAATTGCCAATTTCTTGGGCGCTGCTACTGGCACCGCGGTGGCACACACCATTGGCAAAGGCATAATCATCCAGGACGTTATTACCTATCAGACCATTATCGCTGCCTTGATTTCCATAATCGTCTGGGGTTGGCTGGCGACATGGATGGGGCTTCCCATAAGCATTCATCACGGCTTCATTGCCGGACTGGCCGCGGCGGGAATGGCGGTGGCGGGCAATGCCGCCATAGTGTGGGGTGTCATGCAGCGCGTGCTATCTGCTGTGGTTATCGCCCCGATGCTGGGATTTGCCGGCGGCTTTGCCATCATGCTCGGCCTCTACTGGATTTTTCAGAAAAGCCGGCCGGACCG
>JABAOC010023635.1_pt3 | contig 10046 bp, 12 predicted proteins | sample 7062161 | NCBI WGS metagenome assembly JABAOC01 (sample SAMN14538625, study PRJNA623070) | marine sediment metagenome | biome: marine biome [ENVO:00000428]; feature: marine pelagic biome [ENVO:01000023]; material: deep marine sediment [ENVO:00002113] | place: India: Gulf of Khambhat ...
TCCCTTTCCAAAGACCTACACCCCGTCTCCTCCTTTCCTGATAAGTGCCTTCCTGACGTTGGGGGAGGCTCTCAGAATGCCGTAGACTTTGATGCTCTCCACCGCCTCCTCGATATGCTCGGGTGTAACATCCTCCCTGATGTTCAGCAACCCAACGTGGGTTATCTTTAATCTCTTGCCTTTTGCTATCGCATTTTCGAAGGTTCTCTTGTCCATTATACTGACTCCCACGGCGAAAATTCTTGAGCTGATTTTTTCATCGATAATTTCCTCTTCCGGAGACGAGACGAGGTCGTCGATTTGCCTGGCGATGAATTCTTGATGGGTGTCAAGCGTCTTCCTTATGGCGGTTCTTATCAGCTCCGTGCGATTCGGGTAATAACCTGCCTCGATGAGGATGTCCATTCTAGCAATCTCAATGGGTGGAAGATTGATGGTTATTTTCTCCATCTTCGGTTCTTCATACATTTAGCCCATCTCCAGTTCTGGAACATCCAATTGGATTCCCATTACCATCCACAAGGATGGTGGATCTATAAATATTTAAATCTTCTCATTTGAGATCGATGTTTATCCTCCACAGAAAAGCACATCCGCGAGGTATTGAAGGATCTGGTTTACGTAAACGCCCTGGCACATATAACTACCCAAAGCCGAGATATCATCTCGACACAGGCACACCTGAGTATAGTCACCTAGACCATTGACACCGAACGAATCTAAACGAATAATGAAATCAGGTATAGTATGCTTGCATTGACGATACAGACGATGGCCACAGCTATCATATCACCCTCAGAGGGTCTTATTTGTACTGCCTCATCTTCAGACATGTTCGCAGAATTCATCGCTCGTGGATTATAAGCTTTCCTGGTACATTCGCATGCATGCCCAATACGTATTTAGGAACTAGATGGGACCTTGAAACGGTGTTTTTCGACTCCTTTTTGGGAAAGGGGTTACGGATAAGCTTAGCCGATTTATTATTTACTACGATCAGTATTTTTCCCTATGTTCTTATCTTGCGAGATAGACGATTGTATCCCACTCAAAACCGTTAAGTCATCATCAGCCATTCTTGAATCATGACTTCTGATGCCCCTGAGAAGTGGAGGGAGAAGATGGACATCACCTACGAGGAGTACTCCAAGCCATCCTACTCGATACCCCACCCGGGCATAGTCGGGCTGGTACGAGAGATGGAGAGGGAGATCGGGAGGGAGGAGGCCCACAGGATCCTGGCGCAGACGGCGGAGAGGCTCACGGTCGAGGGAATAAGGAGGGCCGTCGAGAAGGAGCCGATCAACAGCTTCAGGGATTTCGTCGAGGGGAGGAAGCGGCGGGGGCCCATCTCGACGCACGGGACGAGCGAGGAGACCGTCGAGGAGACGGATGAAAGGCTGGTCTTCAACATGACCGAGTGCCTCTGGGCCAAGACCTGGCGGGAGCTCGGCGCCCCCGACATAGGGTACCTCTGGAACTGCAGGCCCGACTTCGCCCTGGTCCGGGCGATGCACCCGAGCCTGAGGCCAAGACAAGCAATCCCATTTTCAAACCAGAAGGCTCTGCTCTCAAGAACAGAGACCCCCCCGTTTGCGGATCGAGGGGCTCTCGTGCGCATGAGACACGGTCCATCGGTTAGCCCCGGATCACAGGGGATCAAAGAAATGTCGTCCATCACAGGAGTGTTTGAGGCTCATAATCGTGGGTCAACAGCTGGGTAGGTCTCCCTGCCCAACACACTTAAAAGGGGCTCCTGCTACCATCATTGGGCAGGTGTAGGAAGTGCATCAGCTCCAATATCCAAAGAAGGGGTCTCCGACCTCCGCAACCTGATTCTCCGCACCCTGAACGACAACCAGCTTCTGATTCTCACGAGCGTGTCGAGGCAGAGGAGGACGATGACCTCACTGCTCAGGGCCCTCTCCGACGAGGAGGGGATACCCCTCTCCACGCTGAAGCTCAACGCCAGGATACTGAGGCAGCTCAACCTGATATCATACGGATCGACGCGGGAGAAGAGGTGCGCGCAGGTTGAGGCCCTAGGGGCGTTCGTCCTGAGGCTGCTGAGGGGCGGGCCCGGGGAAGCGACCGTCAGGTTCGCCGACTAGCACAGGGGCCCACCTGCCCCTGTACAAGCCTCTCCACCTCGGCCTCGACGGCCAGCCGGTCGACCTTCCCCATGGCGGTCATTGGAAGGGAGTCTACGACCCTGACCTCGACGGGGACCTGGAAGTACTCGAGGCGCTCCCTGCAGAGGCCGAGCAGCTCCGACTCCGTCACTTCCCTCTTGGCTCCACCCTTGAGGGCCACCATCGCCCTCACATCAGTGGCGCACCTCAGGGGGTCTGGCACGCCCACGGCCACGGCGGCCTCGACGTCTGGGTGCGAAGCCAAGACCTCCTCGACCTCGGAGGGCCAGACGGTGTGCCCGGCCGCGACTATCCTGTCCCTCTTCCTCCCGACTATGTAGAGGCGGCCTTCCCCGTCGATCCTAGCTATGTCGCCGGTGTGGAGCCAGCCGTCCCTCAGCACCCTGGCCGTCTCCTCGGGCATCCCCCAGTAGCCCTTCATGACCTGGGGCCCCCTGACGACGAGCTCACCCGCCTCGCCCGGCGACAGCTCCACCTCGCCCAGCTGGAGGTCGACTATCCTCGCCTCGGTGTCCGGGAACGCCAGCCCAGCGGAGCGGTAGTCGGGCTCCCCCTCTGAAGGCGTGCAGTGGGTGATTGGCCCTGCCTCGGTCAGTCCGTAGCCCAGGTAGAAGCGGGAGTCGGTGACCTCTGCGAACCTCTCCACGAGCCTGGGATCGATAGAGGCGCCGCCCGTGACGCAGCTTGTGAGGCTGGACAGGTCGTAGCGTTCCAGGTCTGGGTGTCCTAGGATCTCCTTGATGAAGCGGGGTATTGCCGGGAGATGCGTCGCCCCGTGGCGCTGGACCGCCTCCATGATGTTCTCGGGGGAGGGCTCGGGCACAAGGACCAGCGTGCAGCCAAACTGTACACCCTCGTTCAGGCTCACGGTCATGCCGTAGCCGTGGAAGAACGGGACGGCGCAGACGATGACGGGCCAACCCGCCGGCTGCGGCTTCGAGCTGTAGCCCCACCCCCTCAGCCAGTGGTAAGACTGGAGGGCGTTCGCGACCAGGCTGTAGTGGGTGAGCATGACGCCCTTGGGCACTCCAGTCGTGCCCGAGGTGTACAGGACGACCGCGACGTCTTCCCTGGGATCCACATCCGCCAGATCATCGAGGGGCGGTCCCCGAACGAGCCTCTCGAAGCTGATTGCGCCTTCACCGGGCCCGGCGGCCTTTCCGCCTAGGCGACTCAGAGCCCTGAGGCGCCTGGGTGCATAGGCCGCGGCCTCGGTCACAATGGTGGACTCGACTCCTTCGTCCGGGAGCCTTCGAAACAGCCTGTCGAGGACCACGATGGCCTCAGCCCCCGTCTCCCGGAGCTCCCTCTCGACCTCCTCCTTCGGATTCAGGGGGTTGACGGGGACGACGATCCCTCCGGCAGCGAGGATGGCGTTGTAGGCGATTATGAACTGGGGGACGTTCGGGAGGAGCAGCCCGACGCGGTCGCCCTTCCCGACGCCAAGGCCTCTGAGGGAGGCGGCCAGGCGCCTCGACTGGTCCCAGAGCCCGCCGTACGTGATCCTTTTCCCGTAGAAGACGACGGCGTCCCTGTCCGGGAACTTCCGGGCTGAGTTCTCAAGGAATGCGTAGAGGGGGATCTCGGGGTAGTTGAGGCTGTATGGAACCCCTCCCGGGTAGGCTCTGGGGCGGCCCATGGCTACACCTGTTCAGACGCTGTCGGATGTAAAAACCTGGCGCCCCGTCAGCGTTTTATTGTGGATGGCTCAGGTGTATTCGGTGGTTTCCTTGAAGCTTGAGGGCATCTTCGTCCCGAATGTCACGCCCTTCGATCGGGACGGCGAGATTGAAAGGGAGGCCTTGATGGGCCTAACAGAGTTCTGGGTCGGGGCTGGCGTCTCGGGCCTCGTTGTTAATGCGAGCACTGGGGAGGGCCCCATGCTTTCCCGGGAGGAGAAGGCGGGCCTCATAGAGCTGGTCAGGGAGAGGTTGGACCGGAGAGCCATGGTTATAGCCGGGACAGGGGCCATAAGCACGAGGGAGACCATCGAGCTGACTAGGGACGCGAGGGACTTGGGCGCAGAGGCGGTCCTCGTGACGACGCCCTTCTTCTACAGGCCCTCCGACGAGGAGCTGTTCCAGCACTACGCATCCCTCGTCGCCTCGGTGGACATGCCGGTCATCCTATACAACGTGCCGAAGTTTACAGGCTACTCCATCTCGCCCAGGGTCGTGGAGAGGATCGCGTACGAATGCAGCGGCCTTGTGGGCATCAAGGACAGTAGCAACAACCCCGGCACGATCGCCGAGATCGTGAGGCTGGTCGGGGACAAGATAAGCGTCCTCGCTGGCGCAGCGGACGTGGCCCTGCCGACCCTGTCCATGGGAGGGAAAGGGGCAATACTTGCGGTGGCGAACGCCATCCCGGAGACGTGTGTCGCTCTCTACAGAGCGGCGAAGAGGGGAAACCTGGAGGAGGCAGGGCGGTTCCAGCTCAGGGTCTCGCACGTGAACAACGTGCTGGTTAGAGAGCACAGTCAGGTCGCGGCGGTGAAGTTGGCCCTGAATCTCATGGAGCAGCCGGCGGGGGTGACGCGGAGACCTCTGATGCCCCTCCCCGAGAGCGAGGAGCTCGAGGTACACGATGCCTTGAAGGCGATGGGGCTGCTCTAGCCGGTTTTACGGATATCCACAAATTTCACGAGCTGCTCCAGGCTGTCTACGGTCTGGAATGGGTTTGAGGGCAAGTCCTCGAACCAGTTCCAGCCGCCGTCCGGCCTCTGGGCCTCTACTAGACAACAAACGAACTCCGACACATGTTCGTTCTCCTGCGGGTACCCGAGGGCCAATAGGACGGAGAGGGCGGCTGTCGCGTCTATCGGCGAGTCAAGATCCGCCCTCCTGTCTATCAGCATCATCTCGGCCCTCCTGATCACCTGGGACTCCCTCGACTCGCCGTGGCTGAGGAAGGCGATGACAATGTGGTCCGTCGTCGCCGTGTCGGTCCTGGCCGACGACTCGGGCCCGACATGGGACGACCACCCCCCGTCCTCATTCTGGGAAACCCTGAGGAAGTCAAGGGCCCTCTCGACCTCAGCCCCCGAGTAACCCGCCTCGTGAAGCGCGTTCAAGGCGTCTGCCGTCTGGTAGCCGCTGTGCTTCGTGCTAACCCAGGTCCACTCCTTAGGAACAACCCCCTCAAGATCTGGGCTCTCAGACCATCCACCGTCATCGTTCTGCTTGGAGAGGAGGAAAGAAACGGCCTTCTCGATCGTCTCGGTGCTCTCGACGCCAACGTTTGACAACAACTCGAGGACTTTGGCGGTATCTGAGACCCCGCTCGGGTTGCCGGGGTCCAGCAGCCATGGCCACCCACCGTCCTCGTTCTGTAGCGATTCCAGCTCCTCGACGAGGGGCGGGTAGTCCTCTTCCCGGCCCAGGATTTGGGCAAGCTTCAGCTTGTGGAAGGAGTTTCCGTTCTTAAGGACGTAGGAGACGGCGTCGTACCTCAAGCCCTTCATGCTTGGTTATGAAGGCCGTAGGCGTTAAAATCGTTTTTATGGGGCTCTGATAATGTGGAAATTTCGACCCTAGCGCAAGGCGTCGGCGATGAGTGGTGCCACTCTGACCCTGCTGCAACGGTTGGGTACGGTGTCGGTGCAGATGAAGCTGTCCGTTGCCTCTAAGACCTCCAATAGCTTCTCCTTGGAAAGGAGTGAGTGCACGCACGCGAGGTGAACCTCGGACGCTCCCCCGTCCCTCAGCGACTCGACGGCCTTGAGATGGGTCCCGCCCGTCGTTATCACGTCGTCGAAGACCACGACCCTCAGGCCTTCCACACCAATGTTAGCCCTACCGAGGCTCACATCTCCAGTGTTTGGGTCCCTGAAGGTCTCGAGGCACCCGTATTCGCCGTCTAGGATGGATGCGGCCTCCTTGGCGTGCTCCAGGTCGATTGGCTTCTTCCCGAGGGAGAGGGAGAAGGCGCCCCCGAATCCACTGTCTTTGAGGTGCTCTGCCAGGAGGGGCATCGCAGAGAGGTCTATGAACTCCAGCCAGTGACCCTCGAAGACGGCTGGGTTGTGGACGTTCACGGTGACGAGCCTCAAGACGCCCAGCGTGGTGAGCAGCCTGATGACTGTGAAGACACTCACTGCCTCTCCTGGCAGTCGGCGCCTGTCCTGGCGCGCGTAGGCCATATAAGGCGCCACCAAAGTGATGCTCTCCGCTCCTCCCTCCCTGATTGCGTCGACGAGCAGCAGGAGCTGGACAAGGTGCCTGTCCTGGGGAGGCGACGTCGAGTGGACGAGGACGACGTCAACGCCATCGACTTCCCTCGTAAGGCGGAGATGGGTCTCCCCGTCAGGGAAGAACTTGTGCTTAACAATCGAGGACTCCATCCCAAGGATACCGGCAATCTCCATCCCTATCTGCTCGGAGCCAGGGCCACAGATGATCATTATAAGCCCCATCTGGATTGTTCTTTAAGACAGATTTAGTTGTTCTTGTCCTTCTTATTCCCGAGTCTTGCAGGACAAAAAGTTAATGAGTTGTCAGCCTATTCTATTCATCGATGACCGATACCAAGCTCAACAACTCTCTCTGCGAAGACTGCGGTCAGCCCCTGTTCCTAGACGTGGAAGAATGCAAGGAGTTCATAAAGAGGAAGATGAAGCAGGGGTACATAGTCTGCAGCTGTTGCGGGGCTAAGAAGACCATCGAGCCCGATAAAACCAGTTAGGGTGGTACAGAGAGAGTTTTTTCCGGTATAGACACGGTGCACGCTCTCCTGATAATATCTCCTCTTGATCGTCTTCATATACATGAAGCGTAAATCCGAGCGAGACCAGAGTCGAGGAACTCACGCGTCGTTCTAGATGTTGAATATTCTGATGATTGCGTAATTCTGTTTGGCGTAGTTTTACCGTATAAAAACTCGCGATTCTTAGTACTTCATTCTCGCCAGAACTCTCCGGAGCTGACCTCCACGGGCCCTGTGTTGAATGGGCAGACGGCGATGCAGGTGCTACAGTCGGTCCCATTCTCGCACCAATACTGGTAGCACCTCTCCGAGTCGACGTGCCACTTGAGGGCGCCCGGGTTGTTGCTGCTGCAGGCGGGCTCCCAGGAGGGCTCCTTTGCCGAGATGGCCTCAACCTCGCACGCCTCGGCGCAGAGACTACAACCCCTGCAGAACTCCGTCACCCCGAAGTCTATGGGCCTGTCTGGCTTCAAGGGGAGATCCGTGAGGACCTTGCACAGGCGGACCCTGGGGCCGTACTCCGGAGTTATGAGGAGGCCGTTCCTCCCGAGCTGGCCGAGGCCTGCATCGATGGCGAGAGGGATACTGAGGCCGACGCCGTTCCCAGCCGGGATCGCAGAATAGCCAAGATTCCTGATAAACTCGGCCAGGCTGGAGGCCGCGAAAGCCATCTTCGAGTATCCAAGACCCGTCGCAGCAGCGGCAGGGCACTCAGGTGAAGTTGCTATCCCTAACTCGTCCATCTTGATGGCCATCACGACAGCGAACTCGATCTCTTCTGGCAACACGATTGGCTCAAGGTCGGCCCTCCTGTTGGCGTAAAGCCATCTGCGATCCAATCGCGTGATCCCGACGAGATCGGCACCGAAGAAGCGGGCCGCCCTCTTGACCCGGCTCGAAATCCCTTTGACATCCTCGACCTCATAGCGACCCCTGTACCACCTGTCTCCCATGAGGCTGGGGCCCCCTGGCCTGTCAAGCCGCTCCCAGCTGAAGGCATCCGTCCAGACGTCGTGGACCGTCCAGGAGGCCTCGGCGAGGGCGTAGTCCACCCTCGTGTAACCTGGCTTCCCCGCGGCGATATTCCTGAGCCCCTGCTCCTCCTCCGTCAGCATGTAGCCGAGCCAGTCAAGGTCGTACCATATGCGCCTAAAGATGAGGTTCCTCTGGTCGTAACGCCCCAGCCTCGAATCGTCCACCGTGTACGGCGGATTATCCGAGCGGCGAACCCTGAACTCCGGCCTTCCGCTCACCATCGACGAAGCACATTCCGTCATGGGATCGGGGGATTATATCGGTTACGTCGAAGACGGGCCGCCCTTAGTCCATCCCTCACCTCTTGGTAAGAGACGAAGACAGGAGGAGAAATCAGTACGTGAAATGGCACCTTCCTGTTGTTCTGCCCATCTCGTACGCGAGCCCCCAAAAAAGCCGTGATGAAACCCCTTAAACGAAGTGATGCCGGATTATCAGTCATGTTCGAGGGCGTCCGACGCTCGTATATCCTTCTCACCCTTTTCCTCATGGAAGCCATAGAGGAACTTGGCACTGACAGGGCACTTGAGATGCTACAGGCATCCGTCGAGAAGCAGGCCGTCATCATCGAGCGCAGGCTCAGCAGAGAAATCCCCGAGGATCTGGGACCTCTCAAGAAGGGTGTTGAGGTCTACCGCGCCTTCATGGAAGGTGCCGGGGCCGTAGTTGAGATCCACGAATGTGGTGAGGACTCGATGACCTTCAGGGTCGGGTGCTGCCCATTCTACGAGGCCTTCTTGGACGTTGGAGTGGACTGCGGTTACTTCCTCGGCGGCTTATGCACCCACATAACCTTACCAGCGGTTCAGACTACCCTGGCCCGCTTCGACTCAAGGCTGAAGCTGGAGACCAAGCTCGTCAGGCAGAGCGCCGAGGAGTTCTGCCTGGAGAGGGTCTACGTGGACGAGGTCTGAACCATCAGATGGTTTTAATCGTCCAAACGGGGATTTAGAGTGATATGAGCGAGGAACTGAGGCTGAGGAAGCTCATCGAGCACTGGGCGGAGCACAACGACGAACACAGGGCACGGTTCGAGGAGGCCGCGGAGGAGGCCTCGGGGATGGGGCTCGACTCCGTTGCCGAGAACCTGAGGGAGGCTGCCGAGAAGGCCGCCGGTGTCTCCTTGCACCTCCGGAGGGCCCTTGAAGCTTTCGGATGAGTTTCCTCTAGGCCCTCTTGACGATGCGTCAAAAGTCTAAAACGTCTTCACCGCCCCATAGTTCAACATGTCGCTCTCGAAGGGGGACCCGCCCATCAAGGGGATAAGGGTCATCGACCTCACCCGGGTCCTCGCCGGGCCCTTCTGCTCCCAGACCCTCTCGGACCTCGGCGCCGAGGTCATCAAGGTCGAGATGCCGGGCACAGGGGACGACACCAGGTCCTACCCGCCCTTCATCGGGGGCCAGAGCAGCTACTTCATGTCTTTGAACAGGGGGAAGAAGAGCGTCACCCTGGACCTCAAGACCCAGGAGGCCCGGGAGGCCATCTACAGGATCGTGGAGAAGTGCGACGTCTTCCTCGAGAACTTCAGGCCAGGGGTCACGGCTCGCCTCGGTGTGGACTACGAGACCCTCCGAAAGGTCAACCCGGGGCTCGTCTACTGCAGCATCTCCAGCTTCGGGCAGACGGGGCCCTACGCCCAGTGGCCGGGATACGACCTCATCATCCAGGGGATGGGGGGCCTCATGGGGATCACAGGGGAGCCCGGGAGGCCACCGGTCCGCATCGGGATGGCCATCACCGACATAGGAGCAGGGATGTACGCAGCGATCGCCATCCTCTCGGCCCTCAGAGCCCGGGAGTTCATCGGAGAGGGCCAGTACCTGGACGTCTCGATGATCGACGGCTCCGTCTCCTGGATGACCTACGTCGCCGGCAACTACTTCGCCACCGGCGAGGTGCCCCCCAGGATGGGGTCCGCCCACCCGAGCATCGTCCCCTACCAGGCCTTCGAGGCCTCCGACGGGAAGAGCCTCCTCGTCGCCGGGGGCAACGACAGGCTCTTCAAGCTCCTCTGCCAGGTGATGGGCCTTGACGGCCTGAAGGACGACCCCAGGTACGCCACGAACGACAAGCGCGTAGAGAACCGGGGGGCCCTGATACCCTTCCTCCAGGGGGAGTTCATGAAGAGGCCCAGGGACGGTTGGCTCGAGG
>JABAOC010027375.1_pt4 | contig 10036 bp, 7 predicted proteins | sample 7062161 | NCBI WGS metagenome assembly JABAOC01 (sample SAMN14538625, study PRJNA623070) | marine sediment metagenome | biome: marine biome [ENVO:00000428]; feature: marine pelagic biome [ENVO:01000023]; material: deep marine sediment [ENVO:00002113] | place: India: Gulf of Khambhat ...
TGAGAAAGCCACCGGCGGAAAGCCATTCAAGGGTCTTCGACCCGAGCATATGAAGCCGCCACAGTTCGAGAATCCGTATCGCTAAACTCGACGTATCCCTCGGTTATTGGGTCGGATGGGGATCTGGCTCACGTGGGCCGGGTTAAGAACTGCGTCGCTTGTCTAGTCGACGTGGAACGCTTTGCGCCGCCGTTTTTCTGCAGGGAGCGCGATACGACGTGTTCAAAGCCGTCCGTTTCTTCTTCAAAGGATCTCCATTCGTAAGCCAACACACATCCTCCCAACCACAACTGATCTCCCGGGCTCAAGGGGACAGGTGAGTCACCCATCCTAATAGGATGACCATTTACTTTGATGTTGGCTGCGTTATCGGCGCTTTCCACGCAGTGGCGGCCTTCGTGCTGGACCAACCGGGCATGTTGGCGCAAGACGTGCCTCGCGATATCGTCCGCTACGCTCAGATCCACATCGGGAGAGTAAGCGGCGTCGCGGTCCGACCGGCCTATTGTGATCTCGTCCCTGTCCGGGAGCCCGAGAGACTGGCCGGTATGGGTGATGGTCAGGATGGACACGTCGGATGCAGATACGCCTGGCTCCAGGACCCAGAGCGGCGCCGGGTCGTATACGAGTCTACACCTTCCCAGAAGGATTCTGTCGCCTGGCTGCAGCTGTGCGCGTTCGCCGATTGCCAGTTGAAAACCATTGCGATAGGTGCCGTTTGTGCTACCCAGGTCTTCAATCCAGTGTGCCCCATCCCGGGCAGTGATCCGAGCGTGGCGGCGCGAGACGGACGGTACGATCCCGTCGTCGAAGGCGAGATCAACGTCCGGCGGACCAGCATAATCGGGCTCAAACCGGCCCAAGACAATGGAGCCCTCGCGTGGCAGACGCACCACGCGCTGGGTCTCGACACACATGACGGCAAACGTGTCCGGGTCGGATGAGGGGCGCAGGCGTCGTGCCGCTGCCGGTTTTTCCACTGCCGGCCGGTGCTTGAGCTCTGTGAGAGAGCGCCCCGGTTCACATATCGGGGTGGAATCTGGCGACTGCTGGAGCTGGTATAAACGCCTCATCAGACCCGTGACTGGCAGTTTTTCGGATGTTGTCGGCGGTTCGGCCTTTTGCATCAGCAGGCAGTTCTGTTGGAGCTTTGTCCATATCTTTTGGTCATCGGTCCCGTTTTTGAACTTGCGCTCGATAGCGAGCTTCACGGCTGGACCCGGCGCCGTGGCCTCGATACAGCGCTGGCGCGCTGCGCACGTGCGACAATCGAGCTGCTGGCGGGTGTTAGAGTTGCCGTTTCGGCTCCCGTCATGCTTGGCCTCTTTGGTAGCGGTGTGTTGCCCCAGACCTGGGTCCAGGAGCGCCTTGGCTTTGGCAAAGCGTGCGTTTGGGTTGCCCTGTAGCGCGCCATTATGGTTTTGCAGGATCAGGTTGTTCCTCGGTTCGCCCTGATCGGCGTTTTTGGCACGCCCGAACAGCTCACTCACTTCGCGCTGCATTTTTTGTTTGAATTCCTGCAGGCGTTCGGGGTTCAGCGCTTCCGTCTCAAGAGCGTCGTCGAAAATGTCCATCCCTTCCAACTGGAAATCCCCTACCTTGAGCGCCCCGGCAGCGCGTACAAAAACTAGGATTTGGACAAAGGCCCTCTGGATCTCCAGGAGGTGTCTCTCCCGGAATTCCCTGATGGCGTGCTGGTTGGGATGCATTCCTCCCGCGACATAGTAAAAGTCGACCGACTCGTACGTCGCACGCTCAATCTCCTGCGAGCTGAGCACTCCCGTAGCATAGCTGTAGAACAGGAGACCTAGCAATGTCCTCGGCGAGTAGGTCGCGCCCGCTTCGGTTTGATCCCACAGCTCTAGGCTGCTCAAGTCCAAATGGGAGATCACCTGGACAATGAAACGAGCCAGATGAGTGGGTGGCAGGATTTCGCGGATACTGATAGTGGTGTCAAGAAGTGCTTCGAAATCGACGGAGATGAATCCATTGCTGCGACGTTTCATCGATGGGATTCCTTTGACGGGCCCTATGTTGTCTCAAGACTAGCCTTTATGTTTGTAACATGTAAAGGTAGATCCCACGTTTAAGAGAGGTTAGATCGGGGTAAGAGTGAGAATCTGCTGGNNCTGCTGGCGGAACATTACAGAAACCAACGTTAACCTTACAAAAACGATCGGTTTGCCGATAAGGGTCGATGTCACTAACTGGCGTGCCTGTCCTTTTTGGCTTTTACGCTAACCTACGCTGTCGCGCGCCACAAGCGCCGCGCCCAAAGCACCCACGATTTGCGGTTCCTCCGGCACGATCAAGTCCTCGCGTAGCACTTCTTTCAGGGCGCGCACGACGCCGACGTTTTTGGCGACCCCGCCAGCAAAGGCCACCGGCGGCTCCACACCCACACGCCGCGCCATGGCTCCGACCCGCCGTGCGATGGCGTGGCAGATCCCGGCGACGATCTCTTCGCGATCCACCCCTTCCGCGACCAGGCTGATGACCTCCGACTCGGCAAACACTGTGCACGTGCTGGAGATTTCCGCTACACGATGTGCGCGCAGCGCGCTGGGTCCCAGTTCCTCCAAGTCCAGTTGCAGAGCACGCGCCATCACCTCCAGGAAGCGTCCGGTGCCCGCTGCGCACTTGTCGTTCATCGCAAAGTCCAGTGGCCTACCACCAGGACCTACGGCGACCACTTTGGAATCCTGGCCTCCGATGTCGATCACGGTCTGCACCTGCGGGTAGAGATGAAAGATGCCGCGGGCATAGCAGGAGATCTCGGTCACTTGGCTGTCGGCAAAATCGACAGCGACGCGCCCGTAGCCGGTGGCGACGATGGGGGCAAGCTGGTCTCGCGAAAGATCGGTCTGGGCCAGCGCCTCTTCTAGGGCCAGCCCGGCGGCGCGGCGGCTGTTATAGCCGGTGTCCAAAATCGACCAGGCAACGATCTCGTCGCCGTTAAGAATGAGGGCCTCGCCCGATGTCGATCCTATGTCGATGCCTACAGCGTACACGTGTCTCTACCTCCTGATACCGAATCGCCTGTTATTGGGCCAACATCTCGATGAACGCATCCAGGCGTGTGCGCAGCGGTCCTATTTGCAGATTGGTGGGGTCCACGCAATCGCCGTCGATAACAAGGAGGGGAATCCCTGCTCGACGCAATTGAGTTCGGAGCACCCGCAACGCCCCGGTGGACTGCCGGCAGCCCCAATGGCTAAAATGCACCGCGCCGGTGCACTGAAACCGTCTGACGTGACGCAATGCCAACGCCACCCGCCTCTCAATCGGTCCGTGCATGGGCTGACTCAGCATTTTGCGGGCCAAGGAGCGCAATGGCTGTCCCTCGTCCAACGGCTCCCACCACACGGTGCTGGCTTCCTCGAAAGCGATGGTGCCCCCGAGGTCGTCCTCCAAATGGGGTAAGAGCGAGGTCGAATAATAGGGCCCCCAAGTGCATCCAATAGAGGCGCACCTTTTGATTCTCCTGCTCCGGCTGGCCGTTGTGGATTCGCTCCCGAGTATAGTCACGCAGCGCCCGGTAATAGGCCACGCCGGCCGGATGACCAAACATGGATGTCAGCATGGCCAATTGACCCAGCAGTGACGATCCGCGCAACGGTGCTGGCTGTGTCTCCCGCAGCTGTGCCACCTCCAGCGCGAGCGCTCGCGCTTGATTCGAGAGGCGAATGGCTCGCTTCATGCGTTCCGACTGGAAGGGGAGGCTTAACTCCGCGCCCCAGTGCTCCACTACGACTGCCAGCTGCGCCGTCAGGTAATCGACCGCTCCCGCATCTGCGGTCTGGGGCACGTCCAATAGGGAGAAGGGGAGATCTTGCGAATGGGCAAAGCCAGCCATCATTTGGCTGGTGGCGTCGCACAGTGTGGTACTCGCGACGTAGGCGTCTGCATGAGGAAAAAAGCCGCCAGCCCGCAGGCCGGCCGCACAGCGATTGAACGTGCATATGTCGACGGGACAACCTAAAGTGTCGGCTCCTTCCAATCCTAGAGAGCTCAGACCCAGCGCGGCGCCGATGCCGGCTGCTGTCTCGGGGTAAAAGGGGACGAGCCCCAAGCCCCACAGCAATTCGCTGGGGACAAAGATGCTTGACCAGATCACCGGCGTGGACTGGTCCACATAGACCTGTTGACCCAACTGCAGGTAAAATTCATATGTGACCTGGTCATGGGGTTTGGTTGCTATGCGTCCCGGTGCCACCGTGCGCGCCACCTGCCAAGCGACGCGCGAACGGAGCATTCGTTTCGTGAGACGGATGCGGTCTGGCAGGCGGTCTTGCACTGGCCGCCAGATCTGGTTGGCTATGCTTGACGTCGTCTTTTCCATTGCTTCATCCCGCTGCGTCCGTTTCGTTGCGCTCGANNCGCTCGATCATACCCTTGCGCGAATGCGTTCACCCCCTGTTCAGCATTTCGAGGAAGGCTTCGACTCGAGTGCGCTGCTGTCCGCCAAGGGTTTCGTCCTCCAACTCCAGTAGCAGGAGCGGCACACCTAGTTCGTCCAGGTGCGCCTTCAGTGTCGGAAATTCGGCCAGGTATAGGTCGCAAAACTTGCTGTAGGCACATATCGCGGCTTGGACATCTCGTTCATCAATCAGTCGGGACAGATGAGCCAAACGACGTCGCATGTCACGCATACGAGGCCCCGGCGGTTTCGCGAGATAGGCTTGGGCCAACGCCGCCAGCAGCCCATCCACCGTCTGTGCATCAGCCGGTACAGGCTCAGCCAGGTCGCGCTCATCTAGGTCAGAATCCTCTGCCACGATTCTTACGCCGTGCGCCTCGATTAGGCGCACCAGACCCGAGGGCGCAGCCAGTTCAGCCAACAAGAGCAGGCGATTGTCCGGTGGTGGAAGGTCCGGGTCTGCCTCGACATCTTGTGTGTCTTTTAGCGTTTCACCCAGCAGCGCGTTCGCCGCAATTGGATTCCGGATGAGCGCGGTCTGACGCAGCCGGCGATGGGTTATCGTGTTCAATAACCCCGACAGCCAGTGACGCTTCAAGTCGGCCAGGAGGACTCTTTGCTCGTTGTACAATTTGATCGCTTGACGCAGGGCGCTAGCCTCCAATGCTCTACCGGTGTAGCGCCCCAGGTCCGCAGCCAGGTGGGTTAGGATCTCCGTATAACGGTTCACCCCGAGAGATGTGGCGTCGCGCGGTACATCCACGAAGGCCCATACGGGCACCGGCACGCTCTCTCTCCATACGTCGTGCAAGCGACGGGCCGCATCGTCGTCGTCCGCAAAGACCACCGCATCCAAGTTCATCCCGCCGTTTTCTAGATAGCTGGCCAGAATGAGCCGTGATAGCGAACAAAAGTTGCGCGGCAGGTATGCTTCGGCTGCCGTTGGTTTGCCGACCGAGGGAAAGACCCGCACCGGCGCGCACCCCAGAGCATACGGTAGCTCTCGGGGAATCTGGGCACTCATAAGACCGACAGTGGGGTCCAGAACCGAAACGTTATTACGGCTCATGTTCGATCTCGCCGCACGCACAGAGTGATGTTTGCGTCTTGTCGAATGCTGTTTTGAAGGTTGGTGGCCAAGCGACACGGCAGAGGAAATACACGGTCGTATGTTATACTGGCCGTGTGTTTCGTGATCCGTGGGACTCTAATCTGCTCACCCGCTACTATTGTACTCGGGCCAGCGCCCCGGGGCAAGCCTGGAGGCAACTAGTCTCTGTTATAAACACTAAAGGGTGGGCAAAGTGACGGTAAGGCCGCCGCTTTGAACCTCGCTGCCACTAGGCACAGATGGAGCGGCCGAGCACCTCCGAGATAGCGCCGACCTCTTCCATCAATTCTGCGAATTCAGCCGGTGTGAGAGATTGATAGCCATCCGAGACAGCGTTCTCCGGGTCCTGATGGACTTCGATAATCAGGCCGTCGGCACCAGCGGCAACGGCCGCTCTGCTGACTGACCTGACAAGGCTGGACCGGCCCGTAGCGTGGCTGGGATCGACAATGACGGGAAGATGGGTGAGTTCTTTGAGCACCGGCACAGCGTTGATATCCAGTGTGTTGCGCGTATAGGTCTCAAATGTGCGGATGCCGCGCTCGCAGAGCATCACGTTGTGGTTGCCATGAGAGAGGATGTATTCGGCGCTCATCAGCAGCTCCTCGATGGTGGACATCATGCCGCGCTTCAGAAGCACAGGCATCCCTGATTCGCCGACGGCGTGCAGCAAGGCATAGTTCTGCATGTTGCGCGTACCCATCTGGAGAATGTCAGCATAACGGCTGACCAAAGGTACTTGCTCCGGTGCCATCACTTCGGTGACGATGTGCAGCCCCGTTTCCTTGCGAGCGTCGGCCAACATCTTTAGCCCCTCTTCCCCAAACCCCTGGAAGCTGTAGGGTGAGGTTCTGGGTTTGAAAGCTCCCCCGCGCAGCAAATGCGCGCCGGCCTCCTTCACTGCCCACGCCACCTCCATCAACTCGTCTCGTCCCTCCACGGAACAAGGGCCCGCCATGACGATTACTTGATTGCCCCCTACCTGGCAGCCGTTAAGCGGGATGACGGTGTCGTCGGGCTTGAATTCCCGGCTCACCAGGCGAAAAGGCTGCTGTAGCGATACGACGCGCTGTACGCCGCGCAGGCCCGACAGAACGGTCGAGTCGAGGGCACGCACGTCACCTAGAAGGCCGATCAAAGTATGTCCATTTTCCTGCGAGATGTGCGCTCTTAACCCCAGACTCCGCGCGCGATTGATGACATAGTCGACATCTTGTTGAGCTGCACTTGTTTTCATTACCACAACCATATCGTCACCTCGGTCTATACCATTGATTTGCTATACTGACGGTGATCCGTAAAACGCTTCGCTGTGAGGTCAAAACGGGGAAGGCTGCCAAAGGACACAGTTTTTACGTCCACACGCAAATTCAATTTGTTTTGGATCTCTCGGGCTACAGCGGCCGCGACCTCATCAGGTTCCGCATCCTGCACTTCCATCCGGATCTCCATCTCGTCCAATTCGCCCCGGCGATAGACGTCCACTGCGAACTCACCCACTGCCGGGAAGCGGCGCACCAGATTCTCGACTGCGCTGGGAAAGACAGACACTCCTCGCACGATAAATACGTCGTCGATGCGTCCGATCACCCCTCCGTCCAGGAGCCGGAATGACCGTCCACATTCACATTCTTCAGAATGCAGCTTCACGCGATCGCCGGTGCGATAGCGGATGACAGGCATACCTACCCTTCCGAGATTCGTGATGACCAGCTCGCCTTCGTCGGCTAACTCGCCCGTTTGCGGGTCAACAACCTCACAAATGAACTCACCTTCATTCAAATGCATGCCCATCTGGGCCATACACTCAAAGCCCCAGGCGCCCACCTCGGTTGCGCCCGCGTGGTCGTAGCAACGAGCTCCCCATGCTGTCTCGATGCGATGTTTAGTTGCCGGAATGCTGGCGCCTGGCTCCAAGGCATGAATCGTGACGCACACGTTGGAGCCGACGATGTCAAAGTCGTTCTGCGAGGCGACCTCAGCCAGGTGCAGCGCGTAACTCGGCGTCGCAACCAGGACGGAAATGTCGTTGACCAGGATGGCCTGCACGCGCTGAAAAGAGTTGATCCCACCCCCCGGGAAGGCCAACGCACCAATAACGCNNAAACCGGCGTACGGGCCAAAGGAAAACGCGAAAAAGATGCGGTCAAGAGAGGTCACGCCCACAGCGTGGTACACGGTCGCCCAGCAGCGAGCCCACCATTCCCAGCTCTCTTTGGTGTCTAGCCAACGCAAGCGCTCACCCGTTGTGCCTGAGGTCTCGTGGATACGGACGTATTGCTCGCCGGGGAAAGTGAGATTTGTTCCATAGGGCGGGTGAGCAGCCTGATCGGCCGACAGCTCCTCTTTTGTGGTGACAGGCAGCCTGCGCAGATCGTCCAGTGTCTGTATATCCTCCAGTCGTCTCAAACCCGCCTCGCCCAGCTTACGGCGATAGAAAGTGTTGGTCTTGAGCACCGACCCCAGCATCATTTGCAGCCTTTTTAATTGGATCTGTATTAAAGCTTCTCGGCCCAGCGTTTCGATAAACGGATCCAGGTAGCTGATGTTCATTTCATTCCTCTTTTTCTTGCAATGTCTTCAAAAGCCGCCTTACTTTGAACCCGTAGAGGTTACGTATCGGAGGCAAGCATATCTCTAGAGACCTTGGCGAATCTTCCTGCGACCCTTATGCCACGGACGGGTAATAAGAGTGACGAGGTCCAAATCAATTCAATTATACACCATTATAGTCGAAATTGTGTAAGAACCGGGTTAAAAATTTCTAATGTCTCACTTTCCCCGATGGCAGCGCTATCTCCATTGAAAAACCGACCGTGCATATCCCTACGACTGGTATGTGTTCAACTCGCGCAAATGGAGCTATAATGCGGCTTTGGGGAGCACGGACATGTCACCGCGTCACGCCGTTATCGTAGCTGGAGTGGTTGCTGTGTTACTGGTCGCTGGCTGTGGCAGAAGCGGGCCTACCGCCCTGCCGGAGCACCCGACGGATGAGGCGGTCTCGCCGACGGCGACACGCCCTGCACCATCCCCGAGCGTGACCCCCAGCCCGACGACCAGCGCTACGGCCACCGTTACGAAAACGCCGACCGCGACCCCGACTGCCACGGAGACCGCCACGCCGACCGCCACGCCAACCGCTACTCCGACGCCGACGCCAACGGCATTGCCCGCGGCAGTTTCCGGCGACCCGCGGGCGGTCGTTTTGATCCCTCCAGCGCCGCAGAGTGGCGCGCCCTGCGGCGTCGTCGACACGCTCGATTTTCCTGTGGACCCGCCCGACGCCCGGGGCGTCGCCTTTGGTGCGCGGGACTTTGGTGTGTACAGAAGCCGCTTCAACGGCTATCACACAGGCGAAGACTGGCGCGGCAGCATGGGACGGTCGAGTTTTGGCACCCCGGTGTACAGCATCGGTCACGGGACGGTGACGTATGCGGCGCCTCTGGGCTGGGGCGCTGACCAGGGCGTGGTCATCGTGCGCCACGTGTTCGCCGACGGCAGCACGATCCTCTCGTTCTACGGCCACCTGGACCCTCCCAGCGTGGTGCTCAACGTCGGCGCCTGTGTGGCCCGGGGTGACCAAGTCGGCCAGATCGGCAGACCGCGCACCCCGCCACATCTCCATTTTGAGATTCGATCCCACATGCCCAACAGCCCGGGTCCAGGGTACTGGTCGAGCGCTCCAGCTCTGGCTGGTTGGCAACCTCCGTCGAAGTTCATCTGGAACGAGCGGATCGCCAACGCGCCCGGTGTGCAGTGGACGCGGCCCTCCGGGACCCGGGATACAATGGGCGTTGGGATGCTCGACGATGGGACGTTCGTCGCGATAGAGGAGGACCAGTTGGTGGGCGTCGACGTGACGGATGGGGGTCTGCGCTGGAGCCAACCGATTACGGTAACCTTGAGGGAGACGATGCTGGATGCGGACCAGCCGGCGCTCTATGTTGCGAATTACGTGGGGGACATCACCGCGTTCCGCTTGCCAAATCCGCCGGGCGGTGATGTGTCTGGGAACTCTGGATTCGCTATAGAAAAGCTGTGGGAGGTGGATCTGGAGCCCATCGGCCTGGTCGGGTTGCTGCCGCTACCCGGCGGCGGATTGGTGGCATCGTTTCGGGATCGGGTCGTGGGCGTATCGCCCGCTGGCAGGGCATTGTGGGAGCACGAAACCGAGTGGCCGGTGTTTGACTGGGTGATTTTGGACGATCGGTTGCTTTTCTCGACCGTGGGAGTCGAAGGTACAACTCGGCTGGTCGATGGATCGGGTTTGCTGGTCGCCTCAGCCCCCGTGGGTGGTCGTCTGGCTGTGGCGGGCGACCGGATTTGGGTTTACGACGACGATGGCATCTACTGGCTGGAAGCCGAGACGCTCTCCACCGAACTGTTGTACGCGCTGCCTCCTGGCTCTCCGCGGCTGGGTGATATGGTCCTTTTGCCGGATGGTGGCGTACTGGTGGCCCACACCGACCGTTCCGATAGACGCCTGATCGCGATGAAGCCCG
>JABAOC010024263.1_pt1 | contig 10032 bp, 2 predicted proteins | sample 7062161 | NCBI WGS metagenome assembly JABAOC01 (sample SAMN14538625, study PRJNA623070) | marine sediment metagenome | biome: marine biome [ENVO:00000428]; feature: marine pelagic biome [ENVO:01000023]; material: deep marine sediment [ENVO:00002113] | place: India: Gulf of Khambhat ...
ATTACCTACAAACATGACACGCACCCAGAGGCGCGGACATCATGATGCCGGCCGTCGGCGACTAAGGAGAAAGCCGCCACGGTACGTGTCCCATAATTGTCGTCACGGCGGCAGATTGACACGGTGCGGACACCAGGGTACGGTAGGCGATGTCCGGACTTTCTTGTGAAGAAAGGGAACAATTATGTATCCGGCACTCGCAACGATGCTCATGTACGCTGTGGCTCAATCATCCGCCGTGACCGTGTATCCCGGGCCGAACCACGAGATGATCACCGAGCTGCTTGCCGGCGACCGGAAGATCGTCCATGCGTCATGGTGGGGATTCGATCCGAACGATGCCACGGCGGCGCTCCAGGCCGCCATTGATTCCGGCGCCGAAAAGGTCGTCATCGACGACATGAATACGCCCTGGGTGCTTCGGCCGATCACACTGGCAAGCGACCAGGAGCTGGTGCTTGAGAAAGGGGTCGTCCTGCTGGCCAGGCGCGGCGCGTTCACAGGTAAGAACGATTGTCTGTTGAGCGCGTCGGGCCGGCAGAATGTCCGTATCACCGGGCCTGGCGCCACACTGCGCATGTGGCGGCACGACTACGACCGCCCGCCGTACGAGAAAGCGGAATGGCGTCACGCCATCAGCATTCGCAGTTGCACCGGCGTCTGCATCACCGGCCTGACCATTATCGAGAGCGGCGGCGACGGGATCTACCTCGGCGTTTCGCAAAAGGACATGACGAACACCGATGTCGAAATCCGGGACGTAGTCTGCGACCGCAACTACCGCCAGGGCATCAGCGTCATCAGTGCGAAGAATCTGCTGATCGCAAATACCGTGCTGCGCGCCACGTCCGGCACCGCGCCCATGGCTGGGATCGACTTCGAGCCCAATCATTCCTCCGAACAACTGGTCAACTGCGTGATGCGGAATTGTGTGGTTGAGGGCAATACCGGCGACGGCTTCCTGTTCGCCCTCCATAACCTGACCCACGACTCGACGCCCGTCTCCATCCGTCTGGAGAGCTGCCGGTCGCTGGGCAACCGCTATGGCTTTCGACTCAACACCGGCAACGGCGCGCCACGCACGTGTGTGCCGGGCTCGCTCGACGTGGTCGACTGCCGGTTCGAAGGCAGCGAGCAGGCGGGCGTTACCGTGAGCAACAAGCCGGCACAGCGCTGTCGGCTGCGATTTGAGAGATGCCGTATCATCGATGCGGCGCAGGACCGGTCCGAACTCTCGCCGGTTCTGTTCACGACCAGTTCCGGCAGCACCCTGAGCATTGGCGGGGTGGAGTTCGCCGACGTCATCGTCATCGACTCCCAGGACCGTCGTCCGTTGGGATATAGTGACGGGGCGGGCGGCTTGAAGCTGGTGCAACTCAGCGGCACGCTTACCGTTGAGCACCAGGGGCAGCGCACGGCGTATCCGCTCGATCAGGAGACGCTCGATGCGTGGTTCCCCTTCCAGGCGTTCAAGGAGTTCTCGCCCTTCAACATGGCCGACCTGTGTTGGGAAGCGATACCGCCCCAGTCACAACTGCAACCGGACTGGAACTGTACGGTGCGACAGCGCAGCCATGGCGAGTTCATACTCCAGGCCCAGGCCGGGCAGGAAATTGCCTTCACCCTGGGACTCAAGCGCGTCGGCCGAAGCGGCACGCCCGAAATGTCGGTCGCCATCATCACGCCTTCGGGCGAGCACAACAGCCTGCCGAAAATGACGGACGAAGGTCAAAGGCCGTACACGTTCCAGGCCGGCCAGGCCGGGCTGCACCGCATCGTATGCGAACCCGGCGCCGGCACGGTGCAGGTCGTTACCAGCAATGTGCCCGTCGGCCTGTACGCCGAGCGAGCGCCGCTTCATCTGCTGGGCGCCACCGGCGACCTGTACTTCTGCGTGCCGGCGGGGGTGGCAGAGTTTGGCATTCGTATTAGTGGTGGAGGTGGAGGTGAGAGCGTCAAGGCGGCGGTCTACAATGCCGCCGGTCAGAAGGTTGGGGAGGAAGATAACATCGAAGGACACCAGTTCCTTCTCCATCGTCCCCCGACGGCGGACACCGAGACCTGGCGGCTGCAACTGGCTAAACCGTCGCAAGGCATAGTCGAGGATTGCTATGTCCAGTTGCAGGGCATTCCGCCGGTCCTGGCGACGCATCCCGAGGCACTGCCCAAACCGGTGCCGCGCGTCGATAAGCCGGCCATCCACTTTCCTCCGCCCGGGCGGGCCACTGAAGACCACGACCCGCTTAGAGCAGTTCTTCCGTGGAGACGCGGCCGTCTGCCTGCTCCGGCCCTTCCGAGCGCGAGGGCTCGCTCGACTCCACAGGTCCGGCGAGCGCGGGGGCTTTCTGCAACCATATGCACAGGACACGCCAGGGCCGGCGCACCCAGTTGACCAGGACACCGCAGATGAGAAGGAAGGCAAAAAGGCCGAATCCACACCAGAGGCTCGGATCGATCCGGGCGAGGTGGCGCGGCCTGGCTGCAAAGACCACAGCCATTTCTGCCGCCGGCTCCACCTGCAGGGGACTGCCGAATCGGAGCATCCGCCCACAGACGGGCATGGTCACCTGAAGCTGACACACCGAGGTCTCAGCCGCGGCCTGCGTCTGCATGATCCGACGGATGATCAACTCAAGGTTCTCACTGTCGGCCTGGCCCAGAGAGCTGTCGATACGCTCAGCCTGCTGCTGGCTAAAGCCTTGGGTGTCAGTCGGAATCACGTCAGGGGCCCGGCCGTCCGGGAGCGCGCCGCTCTGTTGGCGCAGGCGGCCTCGCGCATTGATCAATCCCACCTTGGCCTGCTGCCTCAGAAGATTGTCCAGATCCACGCGGATATCCTCGTTCAGGGCCGCATTGCCAAGAGAGAAGTTATACCCTTTGGTCAGGGCCTGCCGGGCCGCCGTCTGTTCGCCCTTCTTAGCCAACTCGCGGGCGCGGCTCTGCTGGTGCTGGGCGACCTGTTCATTCATCCGGTTGACCTCCAGAATCTGCTGCTGATAAGCCTGGAGGTCATAGCGCGGGACACTGGTGACCTCAGTGGTCCGCGGGTCCATGGCGACGGTCCCGCCGAAATTCCCGTAGGTGAAATCGTCAGGCACGTAGACCTGCCAGGTGATGTTCTTCAGCGGCAGGTCAAAACGCGGCCCGGACAGGCTGTGGCGCCCGGACCAACCGGTCGCCCGGCCCCCACCGACTGTCGAAGGCAAGCAACCGACATAGACCATGTCCATCAGCACATCGTCGGCAGCCTGTTGAGGCAGGGGTACCAGCAGTGCCCTGCATCCCTCGGCTGTCGTGCGAACCGAAGGCTGTACCGCCTGACCGTCCACCGCCAGCGACCATAGAGCCGCCCCCTCGGGAAGAATCGTCTGCAGATGACGCCGGCTGCCCACGCGCAGTCGCAACACCACCCGATTGATCGTCTGGCCGGCGGCCGTGACCACAGAGACCAGGTCGGTCCTGGCGACCTCCGCACCGATCTGGTCGGCGGCTGTATGTCGCCGGGCCCGCACGATCAGGGCGTACTGAGGCGACACGCTGCGAAAGCACATCGCGGCGGCGGAGAGGTCACCCGCCCCGAAATACTCCGGGATGCTCCGAGCATCGGCGGGACGCAGGATGGCATCCGTTGAGCCAACGGCCAACCTCATGCGCCCCGTGGCGAAGACGGCGACATAGCCCTGCTGGAGGTCCGCGTCCCGACAGCGGACCGGCACCAAGGCCACGTTCCCATCGGCCGGACTGTACCGGGTCTCGTACGCCACGCTCATCAGGTAGGGTCGGTCGTACACCTTGTCGGCCAGCTCCACCCGCCACTGCCCTGCCTCGGACTGTTCGCGTCGGGCGATTCCGGGGCCCGCGATCGTCACCCCCACGGCATCCGGGGGCAAGGTCAACCCGAAGGTCTTTGTTCCCGCGTTATACAGCCGGTAGCGCAGGGCGTGGCGGTGCCTGACCAATCCATCCGTGACCCTCGCCACGTGAAGGCTCTGCACGGTGACTCGCGCCTGAATCTGCTCGGTCTGCAGTTGAAGCTCCCAGTCAGGCCTGAGGAACTGGAACGCCATGAAACCCCGGCCGGATTGGCCCAGTTCTGCCGGATTGATTTCGCTGACGCCCTGCCGGGATGCGACCGATAGGCGCAGGCCATGTGCCGAGCCGATCAGTAGATGCCCCGTGTGCTTGAGCGCCCCCGTCACCATCACGCGCGGCACGGTCAGACGGTCCGGAACCTCCGCCAGCGGTTGACTCAGGGCCAACCGCAAGGGGACCGAGCCGGTCAACCTGTGCTTGAAGTACACCCGCGTGCGGCGCCGGCCCGCTTCGGTGGATTCATCCCAGTGGCTGACCTGCTCGGCCTCCAGGGCGTCGATATCGAAGCCGTCGGGCATGAGCAGGTCCACGTCAAAGCGGCCCGTCTTGGCAATCTCGATGGTCCACTCGCTGTTGTAGACCAGCCGGTCATCTTCCACGTTGAATCTGGCCGTCTCCTGGCTGCGAATCTCGCTCTGCACGGCCAGCACGCGACCAGTCACTGCGCTGTCCTCGGGGCCAAACCGGAACGCCTGCGTGATCTGCTCGACCGCCAGACCCGGCGCCGCCTCGATCAATTCTCGCGCTTCGCGCGCGTAGTCCTGGACGTTCATGGCCGCCGGATGCCGGTCCAACCGGACATAAACGGAAGGCTCCGCCGCCAGACCGACCATGCTGCGCTGGTCCACGGCTCGTTCGATGACCAACGGCTGCAACTGCACGTCATAGGGCACGGCGGCACTGGCCGACTGGGTGACCAGGATCATGGTATAGGAGCCCGTGGCCGGCCGGTTGAGACGCACTTCCAGACGGTGTCCGACCGGGTCGAAGCGCCAAGCGCCAATCTGGGGTCCGTTGACCGACGTCACGGCTTGGCCCGGGGCGATCTCCAGCGTCAGCCGGTCCACCTGGCCCTGCGCGATCTGCAGCCGGACTTCATGGGACACCTGCAACAGCCCGGGGGTCACGCGGGCCAGGGCCAGGTCCTGCGCATAGAATCGGACCTCCTCACGGGCGGCCTGCCGCTCCAGTGGACGCCAGGTGAAGACGGCGGGCTGACCGGGTGCGAACATCGCTTCAACACTGGTCTTTCCCTCCTGCTGCCGGCTCGTCAGGAAGACAGCGCGCGGAGCTTCAACCGACATGTTGGCGTCCGGAACAGCCAGGCGAACACGATTGGTCAGGGCCACGGGCAGAGTCAACTCAAATCGACGTTGCTGGTCCTCTCCGGCCGGGGCCAGAGGCGCCACGAACACGGCCTCCACGTCGTAGACCCCGGGCCGGTCCACCTGGATGACGTGTTGTCCCGTCTGTGTCTGGAGAACGACGTGAGCACACGGTTTGGCCGGCGAGATCAACACGGCGGATTCATCCGCCAGAGGCAGCCGTGCGGGCCGGTCCGTGACGACTCGCAGGCTGTATCTCATTTCCATGCTGTCCGCACCGGCCGCGAGAGAACATTCGACGCGCTCGATCTGAGAGCCACCAGCGGACGGAAGATTGAACCCAGGCGCAGAGCAGCCGCCGTTTATGCTCGCTGCCAGCAGGATCAACGTCAGGACCGCGGCACGCGCAGGGATTGCCTCTCTGCGCCAGGAGTGGTACGCGAACCAGAAGGCCGCCGCCACGGGCAGTCCCCATGTCGCCAGGGCCTTGAGCACGGGCCACGTGTCCGGCACCCGCGCAGCAACGTATAGCAGTGCGGCCACTGCCGCCGCCAGCGCGACCTTCCGCAACCGACGCAGACCGATGGCCAAACCCAGGGCCGCCATGATGATCACACCTGCTCCGACGACATCCGAGCCCCGAATGGCCCGGCGCCAGGCCGGGACGATACCCACGCTCACTTCGAGAGCCCGGCCGGAGTCCGCACTGACCGCCTGGGCACAGTTCAGCCTCGTCAGCGGCTCCGGCAGGACCAGTCGGTCCGTCGCCGCCGTCATACCGACCCAAACGGCCACGGTCAGCGCCGCCAGAACGACCAGATCGGGCACGCGGTCACGCTTGAGGACCGCAAATGCGGCCACCAGCACTGCCGCAATCGCACCGAACACTCCCAGCGCCCCATTCATAAACGTGCGGTGCAGGGCCCGCTCCCATGAAGAAGCAATTCGCTTCGCCAGATCGGCCAGACCCAGACGGGCCTGCGGCTGGGCCTGCATGCCGCCGCCGGAAAACGCGACCGCCCAGCGGTCCGGAACGATGACCTGCCAATCCGCATAGACAATGGGCACCTCGCAACGAGGCGCAGTCAGATCCACCCGGCGTTTCCACCATGCCCCGGCCTGGTGCACCTGTCCATACTCCAACTCGATCGTCGCCGGGTCGTTGGGATTGGCCTGGCGGGGGAGCGGAATGAGCAATTGTCCGCTGTCGTGGTCGTGGGACGCGGCCAAACGAGTCGATTGCTCCGTCCCGTCGGGTCTCGTCTGAATCTGCGCGACGGCCCACACCCGCGCGCCGGCCGGCATCGTCAGTGCCAGGAACTGACCCGTGGTATTCTTGACCTTGTAGCGGATCGCTGTCACAGACTCCATCCGTCGGTCGGGACGCACGGCCAGTCTGGTCTGGAGGTCCGCGATGTCGACCACTACGGGCAGCAGTACGCTTCGCTCATAGGGACTGATCGTCAGCAAGGTCACGTGGGGCTCTGTGACGTACTTGTAGGCGGCGAGAATGGGACTGCTGGTGAGCAGCCGATAATCGCCGGGCAGCTCGTCCAACGCGATGGGTGATAATCCCACCTGACCGGCGGCCTGATTGGAGGCCGCTTGCAGCCTCAGATCGAGGTGGCTGGTGACCGCCACGTAGCCGGTCTGGGTCTGGACGCCCCTGGCGGTGAGGGCGCCGAGCTGAATGGGGCGGTCCGGGCCGTACCGTTGCGTGTAGGTCACGGCCAGGCTGTAATCACCCAAGACCTTGGTGGCGAGTTTGACCACCCACTCATCACCCTCCCGGACCCACCGGCGCACCTCCCGTCCCACAAATTCGACATTCTCGAAATCTTCAGGCAGACTGAACCTCAGCTCGTCGAGCGGCGCGCCCGTGATGACGTAGTTGACCACGGCTGACCCGTAGGCCAGCGCCTCGCCGATCGATTCGAGATGAAAGACCTCCGTCCGAATCTCAGCCGGCCGGCCCTGCGCCACCAGATTCAACGTCCAGTTCGCCTCACGGAAACGATACGCATACTGAGTCTGGGGCACACGCAAAGGCACGGAGGCCGTGTGGACCTCGCGGAGATTCCGGACCTGCGGCGGGTCGATCTCGATTCCGGCATCCGCCGCAACTACCACATAGCCCCGCTGCATCCTGGCCCCGACCACCTGCGGGGCCCAGATGCTCTGTTGCTCGCCCAGAGGGCTGCGCCCCAGCTCCAGGCGCAGATGCAGCAGCGTTCGGCCGATCACGGGCCGCTTGAAGACTACGCGGACCACGGTGGGCTGACCTGTCGTCGGCGCCTGGGGCAGGTGGTAGTCCTCCACTTCGTTGCCGTCGACCGCCGCCACGATCAGGCCGGGCGGCGCGGCAATCTCCAATTGGCGGACCGGTGCGTCCCGCACGTCCAACTCCAGGTCCGCGTCCAGGACCAGATCGTCCTCCTTGACTTTGGCAACCAGTCGTTCGGCCACTTCATAGCTGGACACGACATCGTCCACGAGAAGGCGCAGACGATACCGGCCCCCGGCACACGAATAGAAGAAAACCTTGCCTGTAGGAGCAATTCCCTGTGCCTGCCCGGGATCGGGGCCGGCCCCGCCCGCTGCGCTGTGCAGGACCTGGATGCGCGGAAAGGCAGCGGCATCGACCTGGGTCAGCCCGGACGACTCCTGAACCACCAATTGCAGGGCGCTGTCAGTCCCGACGGCCAAATGGCAACTGGCGCGAATATCACCCGTCGGCTCAATGGCCGGGATCTCGACGGTGGACGGGACAGTATCGATAGGGCGCTCCCCACGGATGCGCAGCCGATAGCTCTTGTCCTGGGCACGGCTCAGCTCCACGCGCAGCGGCCGCGTGCCGTCCGCGGCGGCGTCGCCGAGGGTCCAGGTGCGAATGAACGCGCCGTCCAAAGCCGTCACGCTCAAGTCCGTCGGCACGTTGAAGGTCAGCGCTTCGAGCCGGCCCTGTGCCACCTCAAAGTCGAACAGAGTGTCGACCTGCATCAGACCCACACGCACGTTCACCACCGTATGGGCGTGACTTGACAGCACGAGTTTCGCATCGGCCAGTTGCACCTGCGGCTTCCAGCGAACCGTCAGCGGCTCGCCGGGACCGAGCATGGCTTCGACAACCAACTGGCCTTCATCGATGCGGCGTTGTACCCGCAACGCGCGCGGCAATTGGATTTCGAGGTCCGGCTCGCTTGCGACGAGGCGAATCTGGCGCACGCGACCGGCGGGTACCTGTAGACTTGCCTGGCGCCAGGGACTGTTGGGCTCCGTCAGGCTCTGAGCCATGAAGGTCGCGACCACATGATGCCGACCCGGTCTCGGCCAGACGATGCCGTATGCCTTGTCGTTGGGATCGTAGTCTATCTGCCCCGCCGCCGACGGGTCGAGCGTCTCGAGAACCGCATCACCCCGGACCAGGACCATTCTTTGCTGCGCCTGCGTTGTGCGGGCTTCGAAATCCACGGTCACGGCCAGTTGCCGGCCGTCGATGCGGCAGGTGACCTGGACCTGATCCATCTCGATTCCAGAGGATGCGTCCACGGGTAATGACGCCTCCGGCGTCGTACCCGCGCCGGCCGTCGCACACATCCAGACAAGCAGGCTGACTCGCACTTTGCTGCTCACAGTCGTACCCTTTCCAAGATCGTGCACACCAATTGCAGATGAAGGTATCTCTATCCAGATAGTACATTCTCACCGGGTAACCCGAGCGCAAAACCCGTGTAAAATCCGTCCCGCCGGTCTGCTGTCAAGGCTGTGGTGTTGCTTGCGGCGCCCGCGGCAAATGCTCCGCCTGATGCGCGAGGGACGCCAGGTCCCGCACGTCCCGGTCCAGCGGCAGGGCCGCACTGACCTCATCGAGCATACGCTGTACATCAGACAAGGACGTGTGTTGAACGTGTTCCGATTGGCGCAGCCACTCCGCAAATCGCGCGGCGCCTGCCGCCAGGAAGAACCTCGGCTCCTCCACCACGGACCGCCGTCGGATGATCGAGTCAGTCAGGGATCTCGAAATCTCCTCGATCTGTCCGGTTTCGCCGTGCCGGTAACGCACGAACACCGTCCCGAGATCGGTCTCGCCGTCCGCGGGCGAACCGCCGGTCAATTCCAGCTCGTACAACGCCGTAGAACACTGGCCCGAGCCCACTTCCCCGGCATCGACCGTGTCGTCGCGGAATCGCTGGTCCTCGAGGTCCCGGTTCTCGTAGCCGATCAACCGATAGCGACGGACCCGGGAGGGATTGAACCGGACCTGGATGCGGGCATCCCGGGCCACGGTTTCCAGCGTCGCCGCCAACTGGCCGACGAGGGCCTCCCGCGCCTGCTCGGAGGGGTCGAGAAACACGTAGCGCCCGTCTCCCTGGTCGGCCAGGGCCTCCAGAAAGGCGTCATTGTACGCGCCGTACCCGACCCCCACGCAGGTGAGCGTGATTCCCTGCTTGCGGTCCTCGGCGACCTTCTGGAGCACGGCCTGGGCCTGCGTCTGACCCACATTGGCCACCCCATCCGAGCACAGCACCACCTGGTTGATCCGACCCGCGACAAAAGCCTTGCGGGCCATGGCGTATCCGAGCTCCAGTCCCGCCATGAGATTCGTGGGACCCGCCGGCTGGATGGCGTCGATGGTCTGGCGGATCGCATCCTTCTGACGTGCGGGCACCGCCTCCAGATGCAACCTCGCCTCATTGGCACAGGTAACCAAAGAGACGCGGTCCGCCTCCGCGAGCTTGTCCACCAGCAGATCCAAAGCGGATTGGACCAGCGGCAGCCGGTCCGCCTGGCCCATGGAGGCCGAGGCATCGACCACAAAGACCAGGTGTGCGGC
>JABAOC010079099.1_pt1 | contig 10031 bp, 10 predicted proteins | sample 7062161 | NCBI WGS metagenome assembly JABAOC01 (sample SAMN14538625, study PRJNA623070) | marine sediment metagenome | biome: marine biome [ENVO:00000428]; feature: marine pelagic biome [ENVO:01000023]; material: deep marine sediment [ENVO:00002113] | place: India: Gulf of Khambhat ...
TTCAAAGAAGCTTGACCTTTTATAGCGAAAGCATATCCGGCCATCGGGCTATGAGGAGATATAAAAATCAATGTTTCAGGATTAATGTCTTTTATTTCCTTTGATAATCTATTCATTGCTTCAACAGTACTGGAAATCTCACTCAATCTATTTTGAGCAATTTCAGGAATCATTATTGGAGGATGCGGCACAACCGCACCAGCCAATAAATTATTTGTAACCCCCATCAATCTCTCCTCCTAGGTACCAGGTAAAAGCTTCTTTTATAGTAACTCTAACTAATTGGTGAATCAAATTATCTGATCCGGGAAAATGAACTATCTTATTCTTTCTTGTACGTCCGGTTAGAAGGTCTTTATTTTTTTTACTTCTTCCTTCAACAAGGACTTCAAAACTTTGACCAATAAGTTCTTTGTTTATTTCAAGACTTATCTGATTTTGCCTTTCTAATAATCTTTTAAATCTATCTGTTTTATCCTGATCATCGATAGTCTCTTTAAGTAAAGCTGCCCTTGTTTTAGATCTTGGTGAATATATAAAGGTAAAAGCATTATCAAAACGGGCTATATCAAGTATTTTAAGAGTTTCAATGAAGTCTTGTTCATCCTCTCCCGGAAACCCGACTATTATATCTGTAGTTACTGCTACACCAGGTATTAAGTCTCTAATGTTTGATATAAGGTTTAAAAAATAAGACTGGTTATAACTTCTATTCATCTTAGCAAGAATACGACTTGAACCTGATTGAACCGGTAGATGAAAATGTTCACAAATATTCTTGCTGTTTTTTACAATCTCAACAATTTCTAAAGACAGGTCTTTTGGGTGTGAGGTTGTAAACCTAATTCTATTTATTCCCTCTATTTCATCAAGCCTTAACAAAAGCTTACTAAAATAACTATTTATACCAAGGTCATTTCCATACGAATTGACATTTTGCCCAAGAAGAGTAATCTCTTTGACGCCGTCTTTTGCAAGCTCATCAACTTCGGCTATAATTTCATCAAAAGGTCGACTTCTTTCAGCTCCACGCACATAAGGAACTATACAATATGTACAATAATTATTACAGCCAGTTGATATTTGAACCCAGGCTGATATTTCATTCTCTCGTTTACTAGGTAAACTTGAAGAAAATATGTCACCGTCCATTTCTGTTTCGATAACCGGGCTGGATTTAAATTTTGTTTTTTCAATCATTTCAGGAAGCATTCCTATTTTGGATGTACCAAAGATGATATCAACTTCGGGTATGTTTCTGCTAATCTTTTTGGCTTCGTTTTGAGCTAAACATCCACCTATGGCAATTAAAAAATCTCTCCCATCCTTTTTCTTGTTTGCGTATCTAATAGCATTTCCATAGAGCTTATTTGCGGCTTTTTCTCTAACACAGCAAGTATTAAAGATAACTAGGTCTATGTTTTGCTCTCCATTAGTTGCTTTTTTATATCCGTTAATCTCTAATAATCCAGCAATTCTTTCAGAATCATGTTTATTCATTTGACACCCATAGGTGATTATTTTGTATTTTTTCAATTTCTTTAATCTTCTTTCATATGTGAAAATTTAGCTTCTTTCAAATCATAGTAACATTTCTCTGGAACTTCTATAGATCCAATCAGAAGTCCTTTAGATGAGAATAATCCATGACAGTCAGAACCGCCAGTTGTTAATAAATTATGATTCTTTGCAAATTTTTTATATTTCTTAATATCACTTTTAGTATGTTCACTGTGATAGATTTCTATGCCCCTTAGGCCTTGCTCAATGAATTTTGGAATCATCTCATCTATACTGGATATACCCGGATGTGCCAAAACAGGAATTCCGCCCGATTCAATGATGCATTTTATGCAATCAGTTGGCGAATATTTGTATTTTTCTACATAGGCAGGAGCTTTTCGACCTATATATCGCTCAAATGCTTCTTGAATATTATCAATAATTCCTTTATTTAACATTACTCTTGCTAAATGAGCTCTTCCGAGGGCACCATTACCTGCATTTTTTAATACTTCCTGAAAAGCAATATCCAAGCCAATTTCTTGAAGTTTTTTTACCATAGCAAGAGCTCTTTGGTATCGAGCTTCCCGTAATTTTGATAAGTGATTCTTAAGTGATTCTTGGCGGTGATTTATATAATATCCTATGAAGTGTATAGATCTCCCATTTAAATCTGAACTCAGTTCTACACCGGGGATTAAATCAGTCATGGTGAACTTTGATGAAGCTCTGATAGCCTCATCAAGTCCATCAATTGCATCATGATCAGTAATGGCAATAGCTCTTAGATTTAGCTTGGAAGCAAGCTGAACGATTTGTAAAGAAGTAAGTGTACCATCTGAAGCAGTGCTGTGTATATGTAAATCAACTGACATAAGTATTCATAGCTACCTTCATTAAATATAAATTTATGAAAGTATAATAAAAAAATTAAAATTACTTTAAATGATTATCGTGGTTCAACTATCAATCTTATAGCTGTTCTTTCTTCCCCGTTAATATTGATGTCAGTAAAAGCCGGAATGCAGACCAAATCATAACCACTTGGAGCAACAAATCCCCTTGCTATAGCAATTGCCTTTATTGCCTGATTTGTAGCGCCAGCTCCGATAACTTGAATTTCTGCCCCTCCAGATTCTCTGATAACCCCTGCTAAAGCTCCAGCTACTGAGTTTGGGTTTGATTTAGATGATACCTTCAATAGTTCCATTTACTTGTCCTCCCAATTTAACCTTTTTGCTACAGACCAGTTTATATATAGAGCTGTATTTATTTTATATTCCTTAATCGTCTTTGTCGAGTTCTTTAGATATATAAATTTTATTTCTTCTTTTAGATATTTCAGGATTATTTTAACATTTATGAAATAGTTTTCAGTCATATTATTAAAGAGTTCCTTAATTTTTTCTTAAAAATTCATAAGTTCATCTTCAGGAATTATTTTTGATAAATCTCTATCTTGATAATTGTCAAAATAAGGATTTATATCAGTTTTAATTTTCTTATGATTTGAAACCCGGCTCGCAAGTATATTATTCAAAATAGGATCTAAGGGATCAATCTTATCAACTACTATATCCCGTATAAATTACCTGATTTTGATGTTGCCACAAATATATTTTCAGCTCCAGAATCACCTCTATTTCTAATTATTTCAACAAGAATATCTTCAACAGATTTGATATTATGCTTGGCTTGTCTTTTTTTGGCTTCATTTATTTTGATTTAAACAAAACCCTGGCAATAATCTTTCTCGATTTTGAGAAATGATTCTCCTGTAAGCGATGAAACAAAATTATAAGTTTTTTGAGTCAAAGTCAGATTTATTCATGATTACTAAATACAAAATAAATATTGTAAAGAATATATCTTATATGTTAGTATTATATTCACCCCAATTATGACGAAGGAGTATTATGGCGTATTGTAAAAGATGCGATAAAGAAGTAGAAACAATCCGTTCCTGGTGTGGTGAATGTGGTCATAATNNCATAATATCACAAATGTTGACCGCTTATTTATAAATTATGAAATTCATAATAAATCTTCATCTAAATCAAGGGGTTCAAAAAAACATGACCCACGCCTTTTTGATTTTTTATCAGTCGTAGGTAATCAATTCTTCTAATAATATTAATAGCTCAAATAACTTTTATAGTGATTTTTTTTCTATCCTTTATATTATTATTGAATGATATGGCTCTTGTTAAAACCTCTTCTGCTAACCTTATTTTTTCAAAATCTTTGGCATGAAGAACGGCAATTGCCTCCCCTTTACCAGCATATTCCCCTGCTTTTTTTCTAAAAATAATTCCTGCAGAATAGTCAATGATATCATCTTTTATAGTTCGTCCAGCTCCGAGAAGCATAGCAGCTCTACCGATATGTAAAGCATCAATATTGCTAATTAATCCTGTTTTTTTAGCTGTGTATTCTTTTATAACTTGTGGTTTTGGCAATAAAGAGTACTTTTCAATGAAACCTGGATCACCTTTCTGGCAAATAATCATATCTTTAAATTTTTGTAAAGCTAAACCATTTTTAATTTGTTTCATCAGCAAATCGTTGGCTTCCCTGTCACTTTTTTTTATATCAACCATTTTTAAAACTTCACGGCCTAATGTTAAAACATTTTCCATTAAGTCAGAATCCCATCTTCCCTTAAGTGCTTCTACGGCTTCTATTAATTCAAGGGAATTACCGATATATTTTCCCAGTGGTTGGTTCATGGCTGAGAGGACTACTTTAATTGTTTTTTTAAATTTTTTCCCCAGGTTTATCATCAGATTCGCAAGATGTTCTGCTTCTTTTTGATTTTTAACAAAGGCACCTTGCCCGACTTTTAAATCTATAATAATGAAACTTGCTCCCCCAGATATTTTTTTACTCATAATACTACTGGCAATTAATGATGGATTGGGAACGGTGCCAGTCACATCTCTTAAAGCGTACAATTTTTTATCAGCTGGAACTATATCGCTGCTCTGGGAAATTATAGCCAGGCCGCATTTCTCAACAGTATTTGTGAAAGATTCAATTGAGAGTTCCGGTTGAAAGCCGGGTATAGAATTTAACTTATCAATTGTGCCTCCAGTATGCCCCAGTCCCTTGCCTGACATTTTAGCTATTTTTAAACCGCAGGCAGCCAGAACTGGCAATAAAACCAGAGAGACTTTATCCCCTACTCCACCCGTGCTGTGCTTATCTATTTTTTTCCCAGGAATCTTATTTAAATCAATCTGCCGGCCGGATTCAACCATGCTTTTTGTAAGATTAAAAAGTTCATCTTGGTTTAAATCATTTAAATATATTGTCATCAACCAAGCTGAGATTTGATAATCGGGTATCTCGTCATTTACATATCCCCTTATCATATATTCTATTTCTTCCGGTTTGAGCTCTCGGCCATCTCTTTTTTTAGAAATAATATCTATTGGGTTAAGCACTCTTAATCAAAATCTCCTTTAAAAAACTAGTTCCAGACAATTGATTCTCAATATTAAAATATTCTGCGACTGTTTTACCAAGATCTGCAAAACTCTTTCTAATTCCCAAATTTATACCCGGCTTGATTCCCGGCCCAGCCACCAAAAGAGGTACATATTCCCTTGAGTGGTCTGTGCTCGGAGTCGTTGGGTCACAACCATGATCTGCTGTGAAAATAATGATATCATCACTTTTTAGTAAACCTAGATATTCAGGAATATATGTGTCTACTTCTTTTAANNATATCAAAATCTACTAAATTTGCCATTATAAGACCTTCTTTAACTTCATTTAGTAAATTCTTTACTATTTGAAGGCTTTCTAAATTACCAGATGAATGGATACAATCTGTCAAGCCGCGCCCAGCGTATATTTGATCTATCTTTCCAACGCCGAATACCGGAAAGCCCTCTTCCTTTAAATAATCAAGCAATATTTTACCAGGAGGCTCAATTGAATAATCTCGTCTCTCCGCTGTTCTAATAAAATTATCAGGATGTCCTAAAAAAGGGCGTGCTATTACTCTAGAAATATTATGCGGGTATTTGAGCATATTACGTGCTATTTCACAATACTCATATAGCTTATTCAGTGGGATAACTTTCTTGTGAGCTGCAATTTGAAAAACACTATCAGCTGAAGTATATACTATTGGAAAGCCACTTTTAATATGTTTTTCTCCTAATTCCTTAATTATCTCAGTTCCAGAAGCAGGTTTATTCCCGATAACTTTTCTACCTATTGCTTTCTCAAACTTAGAAATTAAATCAACAGGAAAACCATCCGGATAAGTGGGAAAAGGTTTNNATGAGGCCTGCCATTTCCCAATGTCCGGTAGTAGAATCTTTTCCAACTGAAATTTCAGCCATTTTACCGAAACAACCTATCGGTTTCTCATTCGGCGGTACGCCTTCTATATCTATGATGTTACCAAGGCCGAGCCTTTGAAAATTTATGAGGGACAAACCTTTTAGAAAATGCGCAGTGTTACTTAATGTATTACTTCCTTCATCACCATAATCGGAAGCATCTGGGAGCTCACCTACTCCAACAGAATCTAGAACGATTATTATTGATCTTTTATTGAACATAACTTATTTATAACCTACTTGTTAATGTCTTACAAATTCCAATTGGCAATAACCTGATAATAAAGCAGTCAAATTGAAAATAAATTCTTTTATAATTTCTATAATGATTTAATACTATTATGTCGGGCAAATAGAAGTAAAAAAGCTTAAGAATAATTAAATAAAGATTTATAATTATAAAAACATTTTAANNTTCTATAATGATTTAATACTATTATGTCGGGCAAATAGAAGTAAAAAAGTTTAAGAATTATTAAATAAAGATTTATAATTCTAAAAATATTTCAATAAAAAGGAATAAAATATAGATTTTATCTTTTTTAATGAGTATATCTATTTATTCGACTACCTATATACGGTTTGTTAGAATTTACCATATACTTTTAATAAAAATTAATAATAATAATGGAATAAATTTATTTTAAAATGCTTTAAAATTCTAATACCAGTAAAACGAAATACAGCTTGTGAATAATATATAGATAAATAAATATATAATTTTTCATAAGATGCTGTCATTAGCAGTAAGGGTAATTTAATTATTAAGCCGGGACGTAAAAATGATTCAGATGGTTAACTATAATGAATGACAAAAATACTTTTTTTGCCCGATGGGCCGATTTTTTTATTAGGAAGTATAAGATTACAATTCTTATTATTATAAGTCTGTTAATAGGAGGCGTTTTTAGCCTTTATACCCTGGTCAGGGAAGGTTTTCCTAATATTGAAATACCCCTTGCATTTGTCCAAGTTGTTGTTCCTGGATNNTCCAGGTTGTTGTTCCTGGATCTACATCTACTGATGTGGAAAGTAAAGTAACTAAGCCAATTGAAGAAACAGTAAAAGGATTAAATGGAGTTGAGAATATAACATCAAATTCTGCTAATAATATATCATTTGTCTTAGTAGAATATGAAAACGAAAAAGATTTTGACCGGAAGATTGATGAATTAAGTTCGGCAGTCTCCAAAGTAGATCTGCCTGCAGAGGCTGAAAAACCAGAGATAGAAAAGATACCTGCATTTTTAAATATATTAGTAACTGTAACTGGTGATTTTGACTACGCCACCCTGAAAAGCTCTGCTGAAAATGTCAAAGATGAAATTAGCAGAAAAGTATCTGGAATAAAAGAGATTAATGTTGTTGGCGGTTCCGATAAAGAAATTAACATAAAAATAGATTTAAAAAAGCTTAATAGCATCGGCTTAACAATCCAAGATCTTAAAGATATTTTTAAATCAAATAACATTATATTGCCCGGTGGTTCATTAGAAAAAAACGGTACTGATTTCTCTATCTCCATTTCTAGCGGGATTGATAGCCTTACGGAAGTAGAAAATATTACCCTCGGTTTAAGACCTGATGGCCTTCCGATTTTCCTGAAGGATATTGCTAAAATATCTATTGTGCCTGCTGAATCTGAATCATTGCTTAGAGCAGGTTATCTTCGAAAAGGAGTATTCGTTTCAAAAAAATCTGTCTATATATTAATAAATAAAAAAAATAACAGTGACATAATCGAAATATCAAACCAAATCAAAAAAGTTCTTCGCCAAGTTAAAAGCGATAATTCGCTGCCACCGAAAATCGACACATTTATTTCTTATGATGATTCTTCTATGGTCAAAAGACAGCAGTCAGACTTGCTAAATAGTGCTTGGCAAGGTTTGTTAGTCATTTTTTTAGTGCTTATTATCTTTGTTAGTTTAAGAGCATCGATTGTCATTTCGGCCATTATACCGATGGTTCTATTATCTTTATTTATGATTTTCAGGTTGTTTGATCTATCCCTAAATGTAATTACATTATTTTCAATAATTTTAACCCTCGGAATATTAGTTGATAATGCAATTGTTATAGTTGAATCTATACAATACAACATGAACCGGGGCTATAAAATCAAAGAAGCTTCAATTGTAGCCATTAACGAAGTCGGCACCCCAGTTTTTTCAGCAACCCTGACGACCATCATAGTTTTTATACCGATGATGTTCATAGGCGGCCTTATCGGTAAATTCATTGTTTATATACCCTACACTGTAATTACTGCCATAACTTCGTCTTTTCTAATAGCTATTACCATTACTCCCTTAGTAGGTAAATGGATAATTAGAAAAACCGAGAAGATTGGCCAAGATGCTGTTAAAACTGAAAATATTAAGGAATATAGTGAAGTAAAACATTGGCGATTGATAGATATTTACGGCCGTTTGATGGAAAAAACATTTAAGAGTCTTCCCAGGATGGTTGTAATAATTTTAATTGCTTTAATGTTATTTGTTCTGAGCATGTCCATTCCTATTACTGGAATGATTAAAATGGAACAATTTCCAGCTGAAGATTCAGAGTTCTTTCAAGTAAATATGACTTTTAAGAAAGGGCTATCCTTTTCAGAAAAAGAAAAAAAAGTCGAGGAAATCGAAGCTGAAATTGAAAAACTGCCAGAATTAGTGGATTATTCTGTGACCAACAACGGCGAGGACATCTCCTTTTTTATAACTTTAACTGATCCCAGAGAAAGGGCAATTACAAGTTTTAAAGTAGTAGACCAAATGGAAAAGGCTATCGAAGATATTCAGGATGCGGAACTAAGAATTATTGAATTTACAGCTGGACCACCAAGCGCAGACTATCCTATTATAGTTCAAATANNATGGCGCTGGCTAAGTTCTTGAGGAAAGTTGATGGTGTTGAGCATGTTCGGGATGGTGTTACTGGAGAGGAAATACCTCAATTTAGAATAAATCTTGACCGTCAAAAAATGAACAATTATGGATTGGTACCGTTTTTGGTAGCAACTCAAATAAGAGATGTTTTTCAGCCTGAGGAGGCTACCAAAGTAAGTTTAACAGGACTGGACAAATCCGTTTCACTAACTTTGGATGTAGAGAATAAATATAAGGATAAAATAACTGACCTGGAGAATCTGTCTTTTTCCTCACCCCGTGGCCTAGTTAGATTGATAGATATTGCACGCATAAATGAAGTCAAAGAACTATCTAGCATAAATCGTTTTAATCAAAAGCGATTTATTCAGATTAGTGCCTTGACTGAAGATGATGCTGACAATAAAGAGATTGAAGACAAGATAAAAGATTATATGAATAAAGATAAATTAGAAGAATTAGGGCTTAACGACGATGCTATTACTTTTCGAGGCCAATATTCTCTTGATATCGAAGCTTTGGATAAAATTTATTTTCTTTTGATACTTGCTATCATACTCGTTTATATTGTTTTAGTTGCCCAGTTTAATTCATATACCCAACCTATTATTATAATGGCTTCAATCCCATTAGCTATAATTGGTGTTTTCCCAGGACTTTATATTACCAATAGTACTTTAACTTTTTTGGCCAACCTAGGAGTTGTCGCCTTGATTGGAATTGTTGTAAATGATGCAATTGTTCTGGTAAGTTATTCCAATCTATTAGTAGAAAACGGCATGAGCAGGCGCGAAGCTCTTGTTGAAGCAGGCAAAATAAGATTCCGGCCAATCTTTTCTACTTCATTAACAACAATAGGTGGATTATTGCCATTGACAATAACTCTTAGTACCTGGAGGCCTATTGGCACAGCCGTAATTTCAGGTTTGATAATAGCAACTTTCGGAACTTTAGTTGTTGTCCCTACTATATTTGCTTTTATGTCTGTATTATGGGATAAAATCCTTTTGGTAATTAGAAAAAAACCTAACTTAAGTTAGTTTTTATTGTCTTCAGGGAATAATATATTTTATATATTAAAGGAACAAAATGCCTGAAAAAGATAGATGGGATAAACAATACAGAATCAATGATTCCTCAAGTACTCCCTGGGAAATAGGCCATCCAGACAAGCATCTGGTCGATATAGTTAAAAGTGGTCAGATCAAAGGGACTGAAGTCTTGGATGTCTGTTCAGGCTTAGGAACCCAATCTATTTTTTTAGCCAAACATGGTTATAATGTCT
>JABAOC010033055.1_pt5 | contig 10028 bp, 10 predicted proteins | sample 7062161 | NCBI WGS metagenome assembly JABAOC01 (sample SAMN14538625, study PRJNA623070) | marine sediment metagenome | biome: marine biome [ENVO:00000428]; feature: marine pelagic biome [ENVO:01000023]; material: deep marine sediment [ENVO:00002113] | place: India: Gulf of Khambhat ...
GAAACGAAGACATGAAGCCAGAGGACATTTGCTGCATGGGCTGCAAGGGGGACAGAGCCAAACACTGGTCCCCTGATTGCTGGATACTCCAATGCTGTGTTGACAAAAAGGGCCACCAGTTCTGCTCCCAGTGCTATGAATTTCCATGTGATAGACTGGCCGATTGGTCCAAGCAATGCGAGAGATACGGTAACGCTCTGGCTCGACTCAAACGGATGAAGCAGAGCGAAGGATGGTAGCTTACTCAGACCAGACACGGTCAAGCACAAAAAAGCGTTGATTCAAAGGGGGAATGGTTGTAGATTGGTCTTTTCAGGGGACGTATCGGTTGAGAAGACACGTGACCAGACCGACGAACTGGCGGAAGATCGTCTGAGTGGCAAATGAATCTCCCCAATAAGCTCACAGTAGGCAGGATCATCGTGGCTCCGTTCTTCATGATCTTCCTTCTGATCGACAGCATGTACTTCCGCTATCTGGCTACCTTTCTCTTTGTAATGGCCGCCTTGACCGACGCCTACGACGGGTATCTGGCCAGGAAGACGGGAGTCATAACCGGATTCGGGAAGTTCATGGACCCTCTGGCGGACAAGATACTAGTCTCCACTGCCTTTGTCGCCTTCGTGGCCTTAGGCTACGTTCAAACCTGGATGATTCTGGTGATCATACTTCGCGAGTTTTTAGTGACCGGGTTGAGGAGCCTGGCCGCCTACAAGGGGGTAGTGATAATGCCGTCGTACGTGGCCAAATGGAAAACCGCCTGCCAGATGGCGGCGATAATAGTCATACTCGTTTTCATAAATCTCAAATCCACATTGGTTCCTCTGGGTTACCACTGGAGAATGTTCACCAGCGATTCGGTCTTCCTGGTCTTCGACGTGATGATCTTTGTCACCATGCTTCTAACTGTGGGCACGGGGATCGATTATCTGGTCAAGAGCGCCTTTCTGCTGAAAGGCGTCTTGAAGTAACCTTTAGCTCTAATCGGCCGAGTTGAAACGCAGTCAATTAGCCAAGCTGGTCGCCACGCTCTTCGGTGCGGGATACTTCCCTTTGGCCCCGGGAACCTTCGGCAGTCTGGTCACCCTGGTGATTATTTGGTTTCTCTTTTCGGATTCTTACTATATATTGATACCGGTCGCCGCAGGTTTGTTTCTTCTGAGCGTATGGTCGGCCGGCCGGGCAGAGGAGGTTTTTGGCAAGGACGGAAGCCCCATCGTCATAGACGAGGTCACCGGCATGGTGATCTCTCTGGTTTTCGTTCCTCACCAACTGGAGCACTTTGGAGCAGCATTTCTTCTGTTCAGGTTTTTTGATATCGTGAAACTGCCGCCCGCGCGGAGCATGGAAAAGCTAAAAGGCGGCTGGGGGGTGACCTTGGACGACGTGATGGCAGGCATCTATGCCAATTTGAGTTTGCATCTCATCCTGTATGTCTTAAATTGGAGGTGATTTGGATTCCGTTTTGCCAAACCGAGAGAAGGGCATGAGAGTGGAAATCATCACCATAGGAGATGAGCTACTCTACGGTCAGATACAGGACTCCAACTCCAGTTTCATCGGCGAGAGACTTACCTCCGAGGGAATCGAGGTGGTTTTCAAGACCAGTGTGGGAGACGACATAAACCGCATTGAGGAGGCCTTCAACACCGCTCGATCAAGGGCGGAGGTGATCGTCGCCTCTGGAGGATTGGGTCCTACGCAGGACGACGTGACCAAGAAGGCCGTGGTCAAGGCCTTCAAAAGGAACCTGATATTTCACCAGGAGATCTTGCGGCNNATCTTTCCGCAAGCGCGGGAGCGTCATGCCCAAAGTGAACCAGAACCAGGCCTTAATTCCCCAGGGAGCCAAAGCGCTTTCCAACCTGTGGGGAGTGGCGCCTGGCATTTTCCTTGAGGAGAAAGAATTCCTCTTTTTCGCCCTGCCCGGCATACCGGTCGAAATGAAGTGGATGCTGGAAAACGAGGTTCTCCCCATACTCAGAGCCAGAAAGCCCCAACGTTTCATTCTGCACAGGAGGTTGAGGACCACCGGAATATCGGAATCTGCGATTTATGAGAAAATCGAACAGTTGATAGATCCAACCGGAAAGGTCAAGGTCGCTTTTCTGCCCGAGCATCTGGGCGTGAATATAAGACTGACCGCAGAGTCGAGTGACAGGAACGAAGCGCTGGGCATAATGGATCAATTCGAGCATAAGATCCGGGAGNNCAGGCTCTCGAAGAGGTGGTGGGGAAGCTTCTTCTGGAAAAGAAAAGGACCATAGCTACCGCGGAGTCCTGCACCGGCGGTCTGATCGGAGCAAGATTCACCAACGTATCGGGAAGCTCCAGGTACTTCGAAAGGGGAGTGGTCACTTACAGCAACCAGGCCAAGACCCAACTCCTCGGCGTACCTGCGGATGTGATCGAGAAACATGGGGCGGTGTCGGAGCAGGTGGCCGTCTTGATGGCGGAAGGAGTGAGAAAACTGGCCGGAGCCGATTACGGCCTTTCTGTCACAGGAATAGCCGGCCCCACGGGGGGAACGCCACAGAAACCGGTGGGGCTGGTCTATATCGGTTTCGCTCACCAGACCGACTCCTATGCCCAGAGGTTCATGTTCGGGGAGGATAGAAAGACCAATCGGGAGAGGGCCGCCCAGGCGGCTTTGAATCTGGTGAGACTGTCCTTGATCGAATAGGTCAACGGACCAAACGGATATGACGAACACGACGGCAGAGCGCTGGAAAGTCGTTCCTTGAGACGGGAGTGCCATGCGAACATTCATTGCCATTGAATTGTCGGACAGCATCAAGAAGATGATTGGAGAAGTCCAGGCGCCATTGAAGAAGACGGACACGTTCGTCTCCTGGGTCAAACCGGGCAACATTCACGTCACCTTGAAGTTTTTGGGAGAGGTGCCGGAGGAGAAGATAGACTCGGTATATGCTGCAACCGAGAAGGCCGTGGAGGGCGCCAAGAAGTTCACCATGAGCCTCAAAGGGATGGGCGGTTTTCCCAACCTGAGGAGGCCCAGGGTGATATGGATAGGGGCCGGTTCAGGTGAGGAGGAACTCTCGCGCCTGGCAGGGAGAATAGAAGAGGAGATGGAGAAGATCGGTTTTCCCAAGGAGAAAAGGAAGTTCTCCGCGCATTTCACCATCGGCAGGGTGAAATCTCCAAAGAACATTGAACAGCTCGCAGCACAGGTGACATCCTCTGATTTCCTGACGGAGGAAATCCCGGTAACTGAGGTGGTGGTGATGAAAAGCCAGCTTAATCCGAGTGGAGCGATTTATACACCGCTCAAGAAGGTGCCGCTTGGGTGATGGCGGCTTAACGAATCGGTCAGCGGATTAAGCGGATCAAACGGATAACGGCAAAACGCGGTGTCGGCTCGCGATACCTTGCCCAGAACCGAGAGGAGCGCAAGTTTACGGCAGCCCTCCTCAACACAGGTCGGCGGATTTGGCGCAGGAAAGCAAATCGGTAGGGGTCGGATTTCCAACGGATCTGCAGGACATCCGACCCGGAACAAGGCAGCTGAGGAGTTTGGGAAAGACTCACGAGCCGCGCGATTGCCTATGTTGATTGACATTCAGAGGAAAAGACTGTAATGAGAAGTCGTGAGGAAAGCGAGGTGAAAAGGATGGCAGATATCAAAGACGAAAAAAAGAGAGCTTTGCAGCAGGCGGTGACCCAGATAGAACGGCAGTTCGGCAAGGGATCCATCATGAAGCTGGGGACCGAGACTCTGGACGAGAGCATCCCGGTGATATCCACAGGTTCGCTGGGGCTGGACGTGGCCCTGGGAGTGGGGGGCGTACCCAGAGGAAGAATAGTCGAGGTGTTCGGCCCCGAGGCTTCGGGAAAAACCACCCTGGCACTCCACATCATGGCGGAGGCTCAGAAAAAGGGAGGCATAGCCGCCTTCATCGATGCCGAGCACGCCTTTGACGCCGCCTATGCCAAGAATCTGGGCGTGGACATCGATAATCTTTTGGTCTCCCAGCCCGACACCGGAGAGCAGGCTTTGGAGATCGGCGAGACTCTGGTGCGCAGCGGGGCCGTGGACGTGATAGCCGTAGATTCCGTGGCCGCCCTGGTTCCCAAGGCCGAGATCGAGGGGGAGATGGGGGACTCTCATATGGGGCTGCAAGCCAGGCTCATGTCTCAGGCCATGAGAAAGCTGACCGGCACCATCAGCAAATCCAAAACCTGCCTGGTATTCATCAACCAGATCAGGATGAAGATCGGAGTGATGTTCGGCAATCCGGAAACCACTCCCGGCGGCACTGCTTTGAAGTTCTACTCCTCGGTGAGACTGGATATCAGACGAATATCCTCCATCAAAGAGGGAGACAGGATCCTGGGATCCCGCACCCGGGTGAAGGTGGTCAAGAACAAGGTGGCCCCGCCGTTCAAGCACGCAGAGTTTGACATAATCTATGGCAGAGGGATATACAGAATCGGCGAATTGGTCGATCTGGGGGTCGCCGAGAAGGTCGTTGAGAAAAGCGGCACCTGGTATTCCTACAAAGACGAAAGGCTGGGCCAGGGGAGAGACAACGCAGCCAAGCTGCTGCAAGAAAACCCGGATCTTACCCAGGAGATCGACCGGAAAATAAGAGAGAAGCTGGGGCTAATCAAAGAAAAGCCCAAGGAGAAGGAAGAGGAGCCGGTCAAGAAGTAGGTACGAAATGCCCGAAGGGCTTTCGGACATCCCGATCCATCGAGCCGATGGCAAAGCAAAAGATCATCACCAAGATCGAGCCACAGAAAAGGAACCCGAGAAGGCGATCGGTTTTCATCGACGGCAGGTTCGCCTTCGGAGTGGATGAAGAGGTGGTTTCCAGACTGGGATTGGAGAAAGGCGAGAGCCTAACCGAGACGAGAATCGGCAAAATCCTGGCTGGGAAAAGCGAGAACGAGGCCAAGGAAGCTGCCCTCAGGTTTTTGTCATTTCGCCGCAGAACCGAGAAAGAGATAAGGGACAAGCTCAGGGGGAAGGGGTTCGACCAGAAGGTCATCAAGAAGACGATTGAGAAACTCAAGGGCTACGATCTGCTCAATGACTATGAATTCGCCACCGCCTGGGTCAAGGACAGACTGCGTCATAAACCAAGAGGCAAGAGACTGCTCAGACAGGAACTGTGGAAGAAAGGAATAGCGAAAGATGCGATTGATCAGATAACGGAAGAGTTGTGCCAAAACGAGGGCCGGTCAGCCCTGCAGGTTCTGGCAAGAGCAAGGAAGAGATATGAGAGTTTGGAACCGCAGGTGGCCAGGCGGCGAATGCTCGGTCTTCTGGTGAGAAGGGGGTTTTCCTATGAGACGGCAAAGGATGCTCTGGCGGCGACTTCCGCGCACGAAGCAAACGACTGAGCTCCAGAAGAAGCCCCGGGCCAAGCCATAAAGGCTCGGCTACGTACAGAAGTAATGCATACGAGATTGAACATCCAAAAATAGACCAGCAACCGAACGAGAGATGAAAAGCAGCGAGATTAGAGAGAAGTTCCTGAAATTCTTTGACCAGAGGGATCATAAGATCTATCCCAGCTCGTCCTTGATCCCTAAGGACGATCCCACTCTGCTTTTTGCCAATGCAGGGATGAACCAGTTCAAGGACGTCATCCTGGGGAAGAAGAAGCCGGAGCACAAACGAGCTGCTTCCTGTCAGAAGTGCATTCGCGTTTCAGGCAAACATAATGATCTGGAAGAGGTGGGCAAGGACACAACCCACCACACTTTCTTCGAGATGCTGGGGAACTGGTCCTTCGGCGACTACTTCAAGAAGGATGCAATAATCTATGGCTGGGAGTTCTTGACCCAGGTGTGCGGTCTTCCCAAGGATAGGCTATGGGCCACGGTCTTTCGAGATGACGATGAGGCAGAGAAGCTCTGGTACGAGCACACAGATATCAGGAAAGGCAGGGTGCTCAGATTCGATGAGAAGGAGAACTTCTGGGAGATGGGAGAGATCGGCCCTTGCGGCCCCTGCTCGGAGATTCATTATGATAAAGGCGAGAAGTACAGATGCCACCGCCCTGACTGCGGAGTCAACTGCCCCTGCGGAAGCTTTGTTGAAGTATGGAATCTTGTATTCATGCAATTCAACAAGGACGAGAAAGGGAATCTCTCCGATCTGCCTGCCAAGGGGGTCGACACCGGGATGGGAATGGAGAGGCTGACCGCTGTCATGCAGAAGGTCGACTCCAACTACGATACCGATCTTTTCGTGCCCCTGATCAAAGAGACGGAGAGAATAACCTCGCTTAGCTACAGGGAATCGGATCAAGAAGAGTCCTTTCGGGTGATAGCGGATCACGTCCGGGCGCTCTCCTTCGCCATTGCCGACGGGGCCATTCCCTCCAACGAAGGACAGGGTTACGTGGTGCGCAGGATACTAAGAAGGGCTGCCCGTCACGGGAGGCTGCTGGGGCTTCACAAGCCTTTCATCTACGGACTATCCAGCATCGTGGTGGATCTGATGGGAAGAGTGTATCCGGAGCTCGAAGCGAAGAAGGAACACGTCGCCCTGGTGATCAAGTCAGAGGAGGAGAGATTCGAAGAGACGCTGGACTCGGGATTGGAGCTTTTTGAAAGGGTAACGGAGAGAGTGAAAAAGGATGGAGGAAACACAATTCCGGGAGAAGAGGTTTTCAAGCTCTACGATACTTACGGGTTTCCGCTGGATCTGACCCAGGTTATGGCCGGCGAGAAGGGCCTGTCCATAGACCTGGCAGGTTTCGGCAGGCTCCTGCAGGGTCAGAGGGAGCGTTCCCGGACGGCTAGCGCAGGAGTCACCCGGGACCTTCTGGTATCTTGTGATGATGTAAGCGAATTCGTCGGGTACGAGAACCTGGAGGAGAGGGCAACCGTGCTGCCATCATCCAGGAAGGATCTGATCATTCTGGATCACACGCCCTTTTATCCCGAAGCGGGCGGACAGGTGGGGGACGCCGGTGTCATCCTCTCGGACGATTTTGAATTCGAAGTTCAAGATACAAAGAAGGAGGGTGACGCCATCCTCCACGTCGGAAAGATCACCAAAGGAAAAGTCGAGGATGTGATCGGAAAAGAAGTTTCGGCCAGCGTGGACAAAAAGAGACGAAACGCAATCAGGAGAAACCATACCGCCACGCATCTGTTGCATAAAGCTCTGAGGGAAACTTTAGGTGAGCACGTGAATCAGTCCGGATCCCTGGTTGCACCCGATAGGCTGAGATTCGACTTCACGCATTTCAAGAGCCTGGATGAAGCGGAGCTGAAAAAGGTGGAATCACTGGTAAACCAGAAAATCTGGGAGAATAGCCCGGTAGGCTGCAGTGAGCTTCCCATGAACGAGGCCAAGAAGCTGGGTGCCACGGCGCTTTTCGGAGAAAAATACGGAGACGTGGTTCGCATGGTGGAGGTGGAAGGATACTCAAGGGAACTCTGCGGCGGCACCCACGTGCGCGCCACAGGTGAAATCGGTCTGTTCAAAATCGTCTCGGAGACCGGCATTGCTGCCGGCATGAGAAGGATAGAGGCAGTGACCGGCGAGGCGGCATATGGGCTGACAGAAAAACAAAAGGAGCTGATCGAAGATTTGGCCTTTATCTTCAAGACCACGGAAGAGAACCTGAGAGAAAGGGCCGAGACCTTGGTCAAGACCAGCAAACAGCTGGAGAAGAAGGTGAAAGAGGCTCAAAAGGTATCTGCCAAGAGCAAGGTCGAGGAATTGGTCGAAAGCTCCGTTGATGTCAATGGAATCAAGGTAATCGCGCACCGAGTTGAGGCAGAAACACGAAATGACCTCTTGGAGTTGGCGGACACCATAAGAGAGAAATCCAAATCCACGGTTGGCGTACTGGCAGGGATACTGGATGGAAAAATCGCCTTCGTGGCCGTCGTCACCGACGATTTGATCAAATCCAAAGGCATAAAGGCAGGCGACGTGGTCAAGGAGATAGCCAGGCTCGCCGACGGAACCGGGGGAGGCAAACCTCATCTTGCACAGGGTGGGGGGAAGGATCCGACGAAGTTACAGAGCGCTCTGGATAGTTTGCCGAAGATAGTAAAGAAGATGATTGGATAACCTCACCCCCTGTATCCCCCTCTCCATGAAATGGAGAGGGGGACCAAGGGGGAGAGGCGATTCGTAGTTGCAGCCGCAATCTTTAGATTGCGCTGATGGTACGAAATCAAATATCCGACTGAAAACCATGTCCGTATATGAAAAGCTCTTGAATGTTCGGGACGAGAAAGGAGCCGGGTTCCTGGTCCTCCTTGATCCGGATAGAATGAGCGTGCCCGGTATAGTGGATCTGGCCAAAAAGTCGGAACAGGGAGGCGCCGACGGTTTTCTGGTCGGTTCCAGCCTGCTGCTATCCACCAGGTTCGATGACGCGGTAAAGGAGATCAAAGCCAACGTGAGCATCCCGGTGACCATCTTTCCGGGAAACGCCAACCAGGTGTCCAGATACGCCGATGCGATTCTGTTTCTGTCTCTCTTGAGCGGCAGAAACCCTCACATGCTGATCGGGGAGCAGGTCAAGGCGGCCCCGGCCATAAAGGAATTCGGCCTGGAGCCGATTCCGACCGGCTATTTGATAATAGAGTCTGGCGGAGCTACTTCGGTTCAATTCATGAGTAACACCCACCCCATTCCCCGAAACAAGCCCGACATCGCCAAGGCCCACGCTCTGGCAGCCGAGTATCTTGGAATGAAATTCGTTTTTCTGGAGGCAGGCTCGGGCGCGGAAAATCCGGTGCCGGATATGATAGTACGCGAGGTAAGAGATTTCGTCTCCGTTCCTCTCATCGTCGGGGGAGGAATAAAAGACCCGGACGTGGCGTACGGCAAGGTTAAGAACGGTGCCAGCTTCNNCGTCAAGAACGGTGCCAGCTTCGTGGTGATCGGGAATTTCTTGGAAGAGAATGAGTCTCTGATAGAGGAGTTTGCGGAGGCAATTCATGCGGGCAAGAAGACAAAAGCCACGTAGGTTGATCAGCAGTAGGGGCGATTCATGAATCGCCCCTACCAGGAGATTGCTTCGTCGCCCGGACGGGCTCCTCGCAATGACGGAATGGTACAACGTCACGTAGAAAGCGACATACCACAATGGATGCTAAGACAAACGAAAAAGTTAGCCTGATTCAAGAAGAGATCCGGGAAAGCGTTGAGCTGAAGAATAAGGTCAAAGAAGAGCTTACCGACAAAATCATTGAAGTGGCCCACGCGCTGGCAAAGTGCATCAAGGACGGCGGCAAGATTCTGCTCTGCGGCAACGGAGGCTCTGCCGCCGATGCCCAGCATTTCGCTGGAGAACTAGTCGTCAGACTTTCCTCAGACTATACCAGGAGTGCCCTCCCGGCCATCACACTTTCAAGCAACGACTACGTCCTCACCGCCTGTGCCAACGATTTCGGCTTTGAGCAGGTCTTCTCCCGGCAGATCGAAGCGCTGGGGAAGCCGGAAGACGTGCTCTTTTGCATCAGCACCAGCGGCAACTCGCCCAATCTGATCGTGGCAGCCGAAAAGGCAAAAGAGAAGAAGATGAAGACCGTCGGCCTTCTGGGCAGAGACGGTGGAAAACTCAAAGATCTTTCTGATTTCTCCATCATTGTCCCCTCCAACAACACCCCTCGAATTCAGGAAACCCATATTTGCGTCTGTCACATTCTGTGTGAGCTTGTTGAGAAAGAGCTTTTCGACTGACCTAGCCTTCGGGCGGATGCGACGCCAACGAGCTTGCAGGAGAGCGCGCCCAAGAGTTAGTCTGATGGAGCCGGAAAAACCTTGACTTTCGGAGCGAGATCGGTTAAACTGGCCAACAAGCATTCTGCAGGGGGAAATCCAGAGTATGAGAAGGTCAGGGTGAATTCGACCAGCTTTAGGCACCTGCAATGGCGCGCATAGTACCGAAATTTGCCCGCCGTTGCCCGGCGTTGACGGAAGGAGGTGGCAATCGAACAGATCAAAACCAAGAGGTATAAGTAACACGCACTGGATGTATCTCAGCGGCGTTGAAAAACCAAACCAGAAGAAGTGGGAGGAGAAA
>JABAOC010061320.1_pt1 | contig 10027 bp, 10 predicted proteins | sample 7062161 | NCBI WGS metagenome assembly JABAOC01 (sample SAMN14538625, study PRJNA623070) | marine sediment metagenome | biome: marine biome [ENVO:00000428]; feature: marine pelagic biome [ENVO:01000023]; material: deep marine sediment [ENVO:00002113] | place: India: Gulf of Khambhat ...
ACTGGAAGCCCTGGACCCCAGGACTCTCTGCATAGGCCACTTCGGGTTCCACGGCGGCGCAGCCGATTGGCTCAGGGGCTTCAGGGAGCAGGTTAAGCTCTGGGAGAGGATCGCCTCCACGGGCGTCGAGGAGGGCGTGAGCCTTACTGACATGTATCTAAAGGTGCTGGAGTCTGACCCGGGGGCTCAGAGGCTCGTGTCTAAAGACCCAGAGGCAAAGAGACACATATACAGCAGCCTCACGGGCTTCGTGAGCTACGCCAAGTGGGTCAAGACGAGAAAATGACTCCGCCGAGAGGCACGGTCGGGGAAACATATTAAAGATCTATATTTAGGCCTCTGTGTTCTAATCCGAATCCTATCTCCGGAATCCCTAATATGCATTGAATGGAGCAATCCATGGGATGGCTCTAGTCAGTGGAAGGAAGGCTAACTCAAACGTCGGGGCAGCGTTAGTTTTGATGCTCTGCATCGTAGTCTTCGCCGGCACACTGTTCTACCTTATGACGAGCCCGGGGATGTCGCTCGCGTTCGACACTGACAACCCCAACAACCCGTTCGTGACGAGCGAAGGACAGCCATCGATCACCAAGCAGCCCCAGTGGGTCAAAGGACCGTGGTCCATGGAGCAAGCCTTAAACGACCTCAAGGTCAACGGCTGCATCATCGTCGAGAAGACGGAAGACGAAGGCCTAGAAGACGCGAAAGAGGTTAACTACGACAACTTCAGGACGCTGGCAATGCGGCGGAGAATAGTTTACAATATAGTCGACGAGGACGTCGAGGCCCTTCTGCTGTGCCTCGAAGAAAAGTACTACGTCTGGACCCCGATCTAGAGCTAAGCCTCACGGGGGGTGCCGCGCCGTGAAGCCATGGATAGCCGGGGCCATATCCACGTCTGNNTCCATTCCCATTGGTGAGTTGTCAGATGTAGCTGTAGTAAAGGGGGAGAGATGCCTCGAAACCGTCTACAGGGCGCTGGACCTGATCCCGTACAGGGAGGCCCTTGAGCCGTGGAGCCGTGTCCTCGTCAAGGTGAACCTCATAACCACCAAGAACTGGGCTACCGGAGCCACCACGGACCCAGTGGTGGTGGAGGCCATCATCAACAGGGTACGGGACCTCGGCAAGGAGGCGCTGGTGGTGGAGTCGGACGCCCAGATGACGGACGCCGACAAGGCCATGGTAGCCAGCGGCATAAAGGAGACGCTGGACCGGATAGGCGTCGAGTTCGTCAACATGAGGCACGTCGACGAAAAGATAGAGCTCCCCGTCAAGAACGGGAAAGCCCTGAAAAGCATCAAGGTAGCCAAGATGGCGACGGACTCGGCCATAGTGTCGGCGGCCAAGCTCAAGACCCACACGGGCACCAAGGTAACCCTAGGCATGAAGAACATGTTCGGCATGCTCACCACCAAGTGGAAGGGCCTGTACCACATCCACGGCATGGACAAGGTGGTACACGACATATGCCTCACCCTCCCCCCAACACTCACAGTCATCGACGGATTCGTCGCCATGGAGGGACGAGGCCCAGTCCACGGAAAACCAGTCCAGATGAACACCATAATCGCCTCCACCGACCCAGTCGCCGCCGACGCCACCGCAGCCAGAGCAATGGCCTTCAACCCGGACACAGTGGACCACATCAGATGGGCGCATGAGTCAGGCATAGGCCAAAAAGACGGCATCAACGTGCTCGGCGACGGCGTGGAAGCCGTGAAACGGGTCTTCCAGCGAAGCTGAAAAAGGGTATGACCTGCCGCAGGTCATATGTTTGAGGCGTTCCCCACGCTGATCTGCATGGCCGCCGTCGGGTAAAGCGCCACCGAAGCGTCGTCCCCATGCACATCCACCAGCGTCTCCAGACAAGAGTCCCACGTCTTGACCCACCGGCTGCCCCCGCCGTAGTAGAGCTCGTCGGCCCTCGCCACCTGAGGCGAGACGCAGATCACCCGGCTCATCCTCCAGGGCTTCTTGACGTACGTGGTCTTCGTCCACCCCCTGCCGCCGTAGTCCTCGCCGAACCTGCCGTTGTAGTGGTGGACCCTGCACCCCTCCGGCGTGTAGAGCAGGAAAACCATGTCCCCGCCCTCCCTGACGGAGTCCCTCAATATGTGGTAAGCCTTGTAGCCCTCGTTGGCCATGGGGTAGCCGTTGCCCACCACAACGTCGGCGTCCCTCACCAGCTCGGTGGCGTAGTGGCCCCGTGCATACTTGGCCCCCTCCCTGTGCGCCTCCACCACGTCGCCGCACACCAGCCCCGCGACGTCGGCGTCCGCGTTCAGAAAAGCGTTCACCACGAAGTCGATGCCCGCCATCCTCGCCGCCTCCTCGGAGTCCAGCCGCCGCGTGTTCTCCGCCACACTCCCCGGCCCCGTGCCCTCCATGATCCTGTGGTTGTGGGTTATGCTGTCGATCCCGGACACGCCGGGCAGCAGCATCTTGCTGCCTCCCCCGAACCCGTACCCGAAGTGGGGCATCATCGCCCCGAGAGTCACCTTGAGGTCGCAGCTCATGACCTCACGGTTCACGTGCACCGGCGTCCCCCTGCTGGTCTCCCCCAGATCCACCGTGTTCTCGTAGCAGTTATGGTTAAAAACCAAGAAACGTTCAGGAACCTCGGCGCCCAGCTTCTTCTGGAAATCGAAGAGAAGACGGCCATGGTGGGCGCCGGTCGCCATCACGAAAACTATCCGGTCGTCAGAAAGCCCGGCCCGGTGCAGCTCGTCAAGCACCGCCGGCAGCATCTGGCTCTGACGGGTGGGCCTAGTCATGTCGTCGAAGATGATGCAGCACTTGCGCCTGCCCATCGCCAGCTCCCGGAGGGGCTCAGAGCCCACCGGGCTCCGAAGCCTATCTGCGACCTCCCCCACGGCGAGCCTCGGCGCGTCGTGGCCTTTCATCCTCTGTACATGGACCTTCCAGCCGTCTGGGAACCCCAGCGTCTCCGGCACCCAGCCGTAATACTCCCACGCAGGGACCTCAACATACTGCATATTAGTTGATGCACATTACTCGGCTAAAAAACCCGTTATTACATGTAGGTTAATACAAAGAGGGGGAGGGCTACTCCTCGATGATCTCGACGTTGGCCCTGGGCACCATGACCACCTTGCCGTCCTCCAGCTCGATGTTCACGACGCGCACCTTGCTCTCGGACTCAAGCTGCTGAAGCTCCACAGGGAGGCTGTGCACCTTACCGATGGCACCGAAGTAGGGCTGACGTATGATCCTGATGGGGGTCCCCGGCACCATCCCCTGAGAAAGCGCCTCGGAACCTCCTTCCTCAATATCCTCGTGCGGGATGATGATCTCCGGCCTCAGGACCCCGGCCCTGATCTGTGTGGCGCCGTTGACGCTGGCCAGGTACCCCTCGAACTCCTTGAGGAGGTCGAAGGTGCGCTGGCTCATGGTCATATTCCCGAACCCCTCCGTGATTATGAGGGTTATTCCAACCTCCTCCTGGCCGGTGATGGCGACGCCTATCTCCTCACCCGTGAACGTCGTCAGGTCGTCGTGCCTGACGCCGCCGCTTACTATGGCGGAGACGCCGACCTCGACGNNTTGGCTTCCGCCGATGAGCACCTTCCCCTCGTGCTCGGGCTTGAGATTGTCGACGTCCACCACCTGGGTGTTTTCCTCGACGACGACATGGATGTCACCGTGGGTCTCACCGCCGATGCCGAAGATGCCCTGGATGAACGCCGCGTTGGTCTCGATGACGGCGCCCTCCCTAGGCATTACCTCTACAACGGTGCCCGGGATGTAGGCGTCAACCTCGACGGGTATGGGCGCACCTCTGATGATGACCTGCCCCGTGATCTCGCTTATGCTCTCGATGGTCCCGTCTATGGGAGACTCGACGCTCTTCTTGATGAGCCCGAAGAGGGCGCTGTAGAACGCGATCTGCTCCCCCTTCTCGACGGTGTCACCGACACTCTTCTTCATGAACCGTGGGAGGTCCTCAGGCTCCAAGCCCAGCATCATGGCCACCTTGACTATCTCAGGGTCTCCACTGATCTCAGTTTTAGCGATGATGTCGTCATAGCCGACCTTATCGCCTACCTTGGGGAAGACCTCTCCCAGGATAGGCAGCCGCCTCATCTTATCGACCATCATCGCTTTCTTGACCTTTAGGCCCGGCGTGTAGGCGTGGGCCTCCTCGGCCTCCTTTTCGTCTACGCTTGTCTTTCCCTCTGTCGCTGTGTCCACCATCTTAGATCAACGCCTCCAGTTTGCTCTCGTCGTATAGATCTAGCGCCTTGAACCACTTCAGCAGCAGCTCTTTGCGCTGGTCCTCCTCATCCGGAAGGTATAGGGGTCTACCGCGCGCGTCGAGCAACACTCCCGCGACGCCCCCGCTCACCGTTGACTCAAGCTCCTTGCCCGGGCCTGCGCCGACGTCGTATTCCTTCGCGGGGATTATCATAGCTTTGGCCTCCTCACGCTCGGCTAGCTTGATGAGCTTGATTTCCCCCAAGCTGAGTTCCTCCTTTATGTCCTTGCCGTCGGGCATCTCAAGCTCCACCGTCATGACTTTCTCGCCCTGCTTGCCGGCGCCTGCGGCCGCGATGCTGGTGCCCAGCCTCACGAGACAGTCCTTGTCGAAGACGTTCCACGCCGCGTCACGGTAGACGGTGCTCAACACTCCTAGGTGGGGCATCATGAACACGCTGTCCTGGAACATCCTCGTGACGCCTTCTGGCTGCCAAGCGTCCGTCAATATGTACATCGACTGGACGCGCCTCGGGGCGTGGCTAAGCAGGCCGCCCGTACCTGCGCAGATGTCGATGTTCATCATCTTGACGTATGTCTCCTCTACGGCCTGATCGAACATGTCGCTGATGGTCCTCTCAAGCTGCACACCCTTGAGACGCGTGGCGATCGTCCGATGGTGCTGGAGGCCGAGCCTCAGAGCCTCGCGGGCCACGCTGTGCTCCACGATGAGATCCTCCAGCGTCTGGGGGATGGTGGTGGGCCTGATCATCTTGTTCATGAGCCTTGAAGCCACCTCCTCCTCGTCGAGGTTGAAGGGTATCCACCGCATGATGTTTTCGATGCCGGCCTCCTTCATGACGTTGGTGACGCTGTAGCTCATCCCAAGGTTGGCGGAGACGCTGCGGACGAACCTACCGTCCATGACAGAGTAGACGTTGGTGGTGGCGCCTCCGAGGCCGACTCCCAGCACGTTCAGGTTGTAGGTGTTGGCGATTAGTTGCATGGCCATGCCCTCTCCAGCCGGCGTCGGCATGATGTCGACGTCTGTCCACTTCATGAGCTTCGTGTAGCCTGGTGCGTGGCTCATGACGTGCTCCATGAACAGCTCGTGCACCGCGCGTCTTGCCGGCTCCGTGTTTTCCTGCTCAAGGACGGGCCTGATGTTGTCCACCATGTCAAGAGCGAAGCCTTCCTTCAGGAGTGTCTCTATCTGGGGCCTCAGTACCTTGTTACCTGCATACACTATGGGGAGCTTGTAGGCTACACCTAGGCGGGGCTTCGGCTCCGCCGCCTTGATGAGCTCCGCGATCTCCATCACGTGGCTGCTTGCGCCGCCGTCTGTGCCTCCCGCCATGAGGATCATGTCGGGTCTTAGGCTCCTGATCCTGCTGATCTTCTGATAGGGCTGCCTGCCATCGTCTCTGGCTATTACGTCCATTACTATGGCGCCTGCGCCAAGTGCAGCCCTGTTGGCGCTCTCAGCGGTCATGGACTTGATGAGGCCGGACACCATCATCTGCAGGCCGCCGCCGGCGCTGCTGGTGGTGACGTACAGGTCTACGCCCTTCTCGCCGTCGTAGGGCAGCACTATGCCGCTGCCGTCGGGGGCCAGAAGCTTGTGTCCGGTCAACTCCTCGACTTCACGTACCGCGTTCTGGACGCCTAGGGTCACGTCCTCGTATGGCGCTTCGACTGTAGTAGGTGCTTCCCCTGCCACTAGGAACCTCCACTCGCCGTCCTTCTTGTGGAAGAACCTTGCTTTGGTGGTGGTGGAGCCTACGTCTGTAGCTATGATGAACTGCATTTCCTCTGTTGGCTTCTTGAGGGTTGCCATATTGATTCATATTCAGTCGCAGGTGATCATGGATAAGGTTTTCTAAAATGCCGTGGCTATGTAAACCATTTAGAAAGGAAGCCAGTCTCGCCAGCTTTTCCTCTTTTTAGGCTCCGCCTGCTCGTCAGGAGCTATATTGGCTTCGGGTTTCTCTTCCCCTTCCTCGGGTGCTCTGGTTTCCCGATCCTCCTCTTCGTTGCCGTACTCTCCTCTCGCCATCTCCTCTAGGATGGTTATGAGCTTCTCCACGTTCTCTCGCTCTTCAAACACGTTGATCAGGTTCTCGCCTAGCTCGTTGGCGGCGGGCCCGAAGGCTGGGAGAAAAGGGGAGATCATGAGCCTGCTCATCTCGCCGCCGATGTAGACGAGGGGTTTGACGCTCTCAAGGGTCAGTATAGCGACGGTCTCCATGCCGTATTGACGTATTTTCTCCGCGACCTTCTTTATTATCTCGTCTACCTCTTCCTCGGATAGCTCATCGGGTAGAGAAGGGATCATCTCGTTTATCCCTCGGGCGGCTTGGATTTAAAGAGTTGGACGTTTCTAGTCGATGGTTCTGTTTGGAGGCTGGGAGAGGCTCTGCTTGAGAGCTAAGTAAGAAGAGGTGACTCCTCCGAGGATTAGGCAGATTAGCAGCATACCGAAGAAGGTGAGACTGGGTCCTTCAACAAAGGCTAGGAGAGTGACGGCTGTGAACGTCCATGAGGCGAGGGCAGCTTTTAATCCCACGGCAAGGTGAGCCGAGTCTGTTCGTCTGCATACCAGATATGATGGTACGAGCCCAGCGAGGTAGTATACGGGGTAGGCAAGTAAGCTGGGTGTCCCTGCTATCATCTTCAACTCAAGCCAGAAATAGATTATGCCGAAGGCGAGTATAGCCGCCGCCATGTAGTCGGTCGTGGAGGGTTTCCTTTCCTCGTCTGACAAGGCGTTCAATAACTGAGTGTGTGCATGGGTTAAGAGTTTGCGGTTAATGAAAAAAAGGGGTGTTAAGGTTCCCTTATATTATCTGTAGCCACTCTCTCAGTAGGAAGATGACTCTTCCCTGGTACATGCCAAACCTAGTCATTACGGTATTGCCGAAGCTTGCGCCTAGTGCTAGTAGAATCATCCATCTGCCGATCTTCGGCACCCAGCCTACTGTGCCTTGATGTATACCTTCATACGTAAATATGAAGTGGCTGAGGGCTGTGATGACGCCGACGAAGATAATGATATTGTTTACGGTGCCTATGGCATCGGCCGCAATTAGTGGGCTAGCGGTTTGAGTGATCTGTACTATGAAGTCGCTGTGGATACCCGCCCTGATGCTGATACCGACGCCGTTCCCTACGAGGAAGGCGATGGGGTACCTGTAGAGCCAGTAGTACTCTCTGGAATAACGTGCATAGAGCATGACTCCGAGCAGGAAGACTATGATGTAGATCATCTCTCCCTGCAGGAGGTGGCTCAAGCCATAGTCACGGATGTTCTTGACACCCATTACGATCTGGTGGCCAGCCGCTATACCTATGAAAGTGTTCTCAGCGAATTTGAAGACCCTGTTATCTCTGAAGGCGTAGCTAGTTGCTGCAATTGTGAAGAACGCCGCTATCCATATCTGTGGATCCAATGATACCATTTTAACGGCCTCCCTCCTGTTTCTGCATCCAGAAAGCCACGTTGCCTATTGCGATGAAGATCAATACAAGCGTCTGTGTGAAGCTCAGTATGTCACTGCTGACTATTGCGTCGCCGGGGTGACCTGTAAGGAACTCCAGGTCTGCGGCTCCTTTGATACCGTCCATAAGGCCTAGCATCTGTTTGCTGTCATAGTATGGCTTCATGCTGGTGGTCATCATGCTGAGCATGCCTCCTACAACGGGTCGGTTGTACTGGCTGTAGGCTTGATAGACCCAGCCTTCCGCTGTTCCTCCAGCCGTGGTCATGTACGCAACTAGGTCGAAGTCTTCTGAGTCGCTCACCTCACCCATGAGGGAGAGGCCGCCGAGAGAGGTACCCTGATAGTCGACGGATACTAGGGCGTGAAGATCGCCTAATACCCCAGCCATGGCCGTCTGCCCACCTGCGATGTAGCCTAGGAACACGTAGTCTTCACCGTAAACAGCCCCGTAGGTGCTTTCCGGTCTGACGGCATCCATGATGAGAGGGTACATCATGCCTCCCTCAAGAGAGGTCGCCATGATCACGATCCTGAGATCCTTCTCGAACATCTGATGGAACGCCGCGATGTTACCTGGTCCGAGGCTTGGGTATCCCCCTGATCCGTATCCGATGTCGAAGAGCACGATAGAGCCGGCGGGCAAGGCGTCAACGGTGTTGTACCATGCCTTACTCATGTCGCCGGTCAACAGGGGTAGACCCAGAGGGTTGAGGGCGGGGATCAGTATTGCGATTAAGACTAGCCCCATGACTACCTCACGGGGAACTGTCGTCAGTTTCTCCCACAAACTCATCTCTTACCGCCTCCCTAGGTACCCTGTCTCTAAACCGACAAGGGTCCTGATACCTAGTACTACCGCTCCTATACCGATCCCGATCCTGATACCCCTATAGGCGCCTCCTACAATTGCCGTGAAAATCCATTCACGTGTATAGAAGAAGCCAGGATAAGTCGCCGGGAATATCGGTGTATTGCCTATTATCACTAGTACGGCGGTGATGAAAAGCAGCGCTGCCTCAAAGTTCCTGGCCCTCAGCACCTTGTATGCGCCGTAGGCCATGTAGAAGGCGAGACTGCTGTACATCGTCGATCCAAGAGGCAGGTAAATTGCGTTGTAGATCCATTGGTATGATGTGCTTGCGTCGTACTGTCCAGTTCCGAGGCCAACCACGACGAATAGCACCAGCATTAGAAGCAGCCAAGCGCTGAACATCCAATCCTCCCTTGTCCTCTCTGAGATCCTCTTGCCATGGACGCGGAACAGGTTGACTGCTCCGAGGCCAAGCGCGAAGGCTTGGAGAACGACGCCCCAGTTCTTGATCACTGTGAAGGTGGCTGTAACTGATTCAAGGGTAGTGTAGTAGTCCAGTACGGCGATTACTCCAACTAGGAAGGTTATCGCCAGAGGTATGTCTCTTCTATAGTCCATCTTTTCATCCACCTCACATTGACAGGAGGTCACCGATTATGGTGACTCCCGCCGTCGCTAATAGGGCGCCGAGTATACCGAGCACCATTGCCGCTAGCTTGTACCAGTCTTGGGAAGCTATACTGCCTATCTGTTGTGGGTCGCCGCTGACGTAAGCGCCAGCAGCGAACATCTCCTCACCGATGAGAACGTAGTCACATAGAGCTGCGAAGAAAGGTATCTGGTACATACGGGCGGTCCCGCCCACCTGCATTGATCCAACTCTGTCGAATGTCTCTGCGAACATCATCGACTCAGCCCAGAAGGGCCCAATCATTATGTTGCCCGCTGGCTTCATCCTAGCAGCCATTCCTATGATTCCGCTCGCCCAGGCGAACTGTGTCCCTGATAGATAGGGCAGTTGCTCGTCGATGTCAAGCTCCTCCAGCTTGCCTTCGGCTCTGTAAGATTCCCTGACGAGCTCTGTGGCTACCGGTAGTACGTCTACGCTAGCCTGCGGCGCATAGAGTTTAGCGCCTAGACGTGCGCATAGCGTTGAAACGTAGCTAAGGATGCTTAAACCTGCGATTGTCTGTGTCGCGTATATATCTGTGAAGGTACCCATGCCAATGATGTCGAAGATAGGGCGCCCCATCTCAACGGAGCGTCCGACAACCTCCTCGATGGCGTCAAGCCCGGGTATCCTGCGTATCCTGATCTTTCCTTGTTTTCCCCTCTGGATAGCCATATAGGTGGCTACCCACGCCAGTATGAAAGCTATAAGTGGAACCAATCTATTTTCCGTTAGTATTGCCATTGGGATTTCTCCTCCAGAATTCCCGTTAAGTACTGTTAAGATAGGTGATTTAAGACTTTGGAGTTTTTATAGCATGTAAATGCT
>JABAOC010020677.1_pt2 | contig 10024 bp, 11 predicted proteins | sample 7062161 | NCBI WGS metagenome assembly JABAOC01 (sample SAMN14538625, study PRJNA623070) | marine sediment metagenome | biome: marine biome [ENVO:00000428]; feature: marine pelagic biome [ENVO:01000023]; material: deep marine sediment [ENVO:00002113] | place: India: Gulf of Khambhat ...
CCCCCAAACAGACATTAGTTTACAGTTTTAGATTTTTCCGGTCGCTAATACTTATGGAAAGGCTAGAGATGTTACCTGATCAAAAGCACCCCGGCTATTACATAAGAAGCAATGAATGTGCCAATTGATGGCAGTGTGGGGAGTAATGGGAAAGGTATTTACTTCAAGATAAATTTGGAAGATTTTGCAATCGGTTATTCCGTTGATTAAGTAACAACCAGTAAAATAAGTACTATTAGTGCGAATCGTAACCAGAGAGGTTTTGCAAGCGGGGCGGCGAAGCTATTTTCCTTGTTTTCGAGTAGCTACCCAATCCCTCAGCCTTGCTTCCCGTCAAGAGAGCGAATCGCGATTTAAGCTTCCCGAGCAAAAACCGGACCGTTACGTTTTCCACCCAAGGAGTTACCTTTTTGTGATATCAATACAAATCTGTAATTCCCGCAAAGCGTGGGCCTACGAGATTGGCCGTGCCCCGATCCCATGGGTCCAATAATTCTCCGAAAGCCTAAAAAATCCCCAATTAGATGAGAAAACTCTAGATATTTAAACCTGGTTCTTTTTTTTTCAAGATATCCAGGGATAATCAACTTTGACAGAGATCGAAGCGCGATATATTCATATATATAAGTATATGAGTATTTAAAGTGACTTTCCGTTCCAAGGCCATGGAGAAATGAACGAGAAATCCCTTGATCTCAACAGCGCAGTACCTCTCTATTACCAGCTCAAGGAGTTACTAAAGCAGAAAATCTACCTTAATTCATGGAAACCTGATCAGATGATACCTTCAGAGTCGGCAATTTCTGCAGCGTACGGTGTTTCTGTTGGAACGGTAAAAAAGGCGATTTTTGAATTGGTGAGAGAGGGAATACTTTATCGGAGGCGGGGGAAGGGCACGTTTGTGGCCCGTCCCAACTTTGACCGAAGCTTCATACGGTTCTTCAGATTTGCTTGGGATGAGGAGGGAGAACCTATTGTTCCTACCTCTCGGGTTATCAGCTCAGAGGTTACTCTCCCGTCGGAACAGGTCAGGAATGTCCTAACGCTTGGCGAAAATGAGGATATCATCGTGATAAAACGAGTAAGGAAGGTGAGGAATATACCCCTTGTATTAGAAGACCTCTGCCTGCCTCAACGTCTTTTCTCTGGATTTGAAAAAATAGATATTAGCGAAAAGTTACTGTATCCCATTTATGAGGAAAAGTATAACATCCCCATAATCTGGGCTGATGAGTTCTTAGAGCCCAGAATAGCGACCGAACAACAGGCTCATTACCTCGGCATTGACCAGGGAGACCCGGTTATCTATATTGAGCGCATTGCTTATACATACGGTGATAAGCCCGTTGAGTTTAGATGCTGCATAGGCAGAGGGGATGGGTTTCGATACCACATAGAAATTCATTGAGCATTGGTTGGTGGTTCTATCATGCCGATTGTAGATATTTCAGGGTCTTACGATTTACATGTCCATTCTAACCCCTCACTGTTCACCCGTATCGGAGATGATCTTGACCTTAGCCGGCATGCCGTGGAGGCCGGACTTTCGGGGATATTGTTGAAGAACCATTTTGAATCAACCGTAGGAAGAGCATCTATAGCAAACAAGGCCATCGAAGGTATCCATATCTTTGGAGGTTTGGTTCTTAACGGATTTGCCGGAGGCGTGAATCCCATTGCTGTCGAACATGCCCTGAGACTTGGTGCGAAGGAAATTTGGTTTCCCACTATTGATTCTCTCGCACATAGCAAGGTTTTCGGCCATGTGGGCGGATTCGGTTACCAGGAATCAGGGACAAGAGTACCAAGGGAACCAATAACCATTTTGGACCAACAGCACTTGAAAGAGGAAACGAAGGCCATTGTGGAGATCGTTCGAGATTATGGCGCTATCTTGGGGACCGGGCACTTGGGGAAGGATGAAATAGTATCCCTGGTGCGGTTTGCTCATGCGCTCAACTTCCATCGTTTGTTGATTACCCACCCTTTCTTTAACCCGCCCGGTCTTTCGGTTGGGGAGCTGGTGGAGCTGGCATCGTTAGGTGCACAATTCGAGCTGTGTGGCGGTAATCTCTATCCCATTCCAGGGGTTGGCCGTATCGATACCTACCGTGAGACCGTGGCAGAGGTAGGTGCTCATTCTATCGTGCTTTCCAGTGATGCAGGGCAACCACGTAAATCACTCCCCGCCGAGGTCTTGCGGATATTCGCTCAATGCCTGATGGAGAAAGGAATTACCCAAGGAGAGATCGATACGATGATGAAACGAAACCCAGCTCAGCTGTTGGCCATTTGACTTGATCGGAAAGGGGGTGATATTCCATGGTGTAGCAAGAAGATTTGTCAAGGAATGGAGGCACATTTGTTTGGCTGTCAACGAACTATGCATTTAACAAAGGGGGGTGCAAAAATGAAACGATTGATTTTCATTCTGATAGTAGTGTTTGGGATAACCGGCCTTGCTTTGGCTGGCGATTTTCCAACAAAACCCATTACCCACATCATCCCGGCGAAAGCAGGCGGAGGTTTTGATCGGTCATCACGGGTAGTGGCTGCAGGTTGGGAGAAGATTCTCGGACAACCAATCAAGTTTGCCTATCTTCCAGGTGCTTCCGGTATGATTGGCTTCCAGAAAATGATGTCTCAGCCGTCTAATGGTTACACCACTATCATGACCACTATCGCCATGCAGGCCATGAACATCAATACCGGTGCATCGAAATATGAGTGGAAGCAGATCGGTTTTATAGGGAATCTGATCGCCGATCCGAACGTCATTCTCGTACATAAGGATTCCCCTTGGAAAACCATCAATGATTTAATCGAGGCTGGTAGAAAAGCCGAAAAATCCCTGACCATTTCCACCTCACATCCCAAGGCGGTATCCACGCTGGCTGCCCAGATATTCATCAAGCTTACCGGAATAAATGCCAAGCCGGTGCCTTTCGATGGCGGGAGTAAGGCCCGTAATGCATTGGCCGGTAAACATGTTGATGCCTGCATAGGACCATATTTTTCCGCCTCATCAAAAAAGGAGTTCATCAGGGCGTTGGCCTCTTTTACCGATGAGAAGGTTTGGCCTGGAATTTGGGATGTCCCCACTTTGTCTCAAGCTACCGGAAAACCCTTTCCAAACCTGGTGGAACCGTTTTCGTTCATGATTAAGCGTGATACGGCGGTCAAGGCACCGGATGCATATAAGAAGCTGGTCACGACTTTTAAACAGGCCATCGAGAGGAAAGAGACCCAGGAAATGGCAAAGAAAACTGGGATGGCGCCGTTTATCGAGTATTGGCCGCCGGAAAAATGTGATGCCTATGTGCACAGCTTCCAGAATGTATGGGAGAAATACAAAGATCTTATGAAATGATCACCGAGTTGACTCCACTGATACTTTTTCCGTGCCAGCTTGATTGCCAAATCACCTTCTCTTGGTTGGTAAAACACGGGTGGATGAGTACTCAGGGGAGGAACGGCTGAGGAATATTAAGTCCACAGGAGACATGGGCATAAGCATTAGAGCAATCCACTGAAACGAAGATGTGCCGGAGAATCCCAGTGGAAATAGCCCCATGAGACGGCAGACTGTGGCCCAATTTCCGGAAGGTGGGGTTGACAAGGGTCACAGTCTGCCCCCGCGAAAGGCCCTCTTTTTAGGAATCCAATCGAGGGTTCTCGAAGCAGGTATCGTTGTTCCTCGATCATGCATAGAATGGCCGAGCCCGGTTATTCGTTGCTAAGCGAACTTGGAGCAACGTCCTGAATACTCCAACAATTTTAGCCGTGATTTGTTGAACTCAATGACGCCTTTCCCAGGAGGGGGAAGCAAGAAACGGATGGAGAGAATCGATGAATAAACCAAGGAGAACGATCAACTGGGGCGAAACGGTCGTGCCCGGCATAGGGCTACTATTTGCTATCGCTTATTTTATCCAAGTGACGGATGCCTCATGGGTTGCCATATATTGGCCCGCTCTCATCGCCAGCGTTGTAGGCGTACTATGGATTATGATCCTGTTCTCCTTTGCGTTTCCGAAAGCCGAACAGGCCGACAGAAGGCGCTTTTCCCTTTCCTGGCTCTGGCGGAAGGGACGAAAAGTGAGCATGACATTTTTGGCCTCAATAGGATATCTTCTTGTGCTTCCGTACCTCGGTTTTTCGCTGACTAATTTTTGTTTCATGATTTTGGTGTTCCGCTCTCTGGGAAGCAAGAGGTGGATCCAGAACATCGTCGTTGCCCTCATCATTACCTTATTCTTATACTTTGCCTTAGTGGTATTTATGAAGATGTCTTTGCCCCAGTTCACCATTGGGGAATATGCGATCTAAAGGAATTCAGTTTGCAAGGAAGCGACTATGGATCTTCCCGGCATTGATGTTATGAGTTCAGGATTAGCGTTGTTATTGCAGCCTGATACCCTGATATGGCTGGCAATCGGCCTGACTGCGGGGTTTACTGTGGGGTCGATCCCTGGTTTTAACGACACCAATTTTCTGGCCATGATATTGCCCTTTACCATCTATCTTGGAGCCATGAATGCAGTTATTTTCATGATGGCTTGTTTTTGTGGATCTCAGGCGGCCGGTTCCATCCCCGCTATTTTGCTAAACATTCCTGGAACTCCCAGTAATGCCCCCACTTGTTTAGAAGGGTTCACCCTTACAAGGCGAGGGAAGGCGGGCCAAGCGCTTGGGTGTTCCATTTTATCGTCCTCAGTTGGTGGATTCCTGTCAGCTTGTTTTGCGTTAGTCCTGACCCCCATTGTCGGGATCTATGCCCTTAAGTTTGGTCCCGCGGAAATGTTCATGGTGGCCATATTTGGCATGACGGCTGTCGGTTCATTGACCGGTAAATCACCTTTGAAGGGGCTTTTCTCAGCAGCTTTGGGACTGTTTGTTGCCTGTGTAGGCACCGAGGTTCAACAGGGTTACACTCGGGCCCCATTCGGCTTCTATGAGCTCTATGAGGGGTTCCCCCTTATTCCGGTTCTTCTTGGTTTGTTCGGCTTTGCTGAATTATTTTCCCTCGTGCAGGAAGAGATGTTGGTAAAGAAGGGGTACCAGCGGTTTACCGGTTATGGGCCCATCTTTGAGGGAATGAGAGAGGCTCTGCATTATCTGGGTGGCATGATACGAGCGGGGTTTATCGGCATCATTGTTGGACTCATCCCCGGAACAGGAGCAGCGATTGCCACATGGATAAGTTATGGTCAGGCTAAGCAATGGAGCAAGACGCCGGAGAAATTTGGCACCGGTCATTACGAAGGGCTTGTGGCTACTGACGCCTGCAACAATGGGGTAACGGGCTGGGCACTCATTCCCACGGTTACCCTTGGTATTCCCGGTTCTGGTACTACTCTGGTTGTGATGGCAGCCATAATGATCAACGGGATCTTGCCGGGTCCCAGTTTCTTTGAGGACTACGCCAGAGAAGCTTATGCTATCTTGTTTTCCCTGCCATTGGCAAATATCCTCCTTTTCGTTGTCGGCCTGGCGGTGACGCGGCTGCTGGTTCAAGTTACCGCAGTTCCGACCCGATTTCTGGTTCCCATCATCGGCCTCTTCTGTCTGGCAGGGGGATTTGCGTGGCGGTCCATGGCCTTTGACATGTGGTTGGTGGTTATATTCGGGGTTTTTGGCGCCCTTCTATCCCGTTATGGTTACTCGGTCCCCGCCTTTTTGCTGGCCATGCTCCTCGGGCCACTGGCCGAAAGGAATTTCTACTGGGCGATCCAGATCGGTGGTATCCACAGCTTTGTTGGTCCCATTGTCCTGGTTATCTTGTTGGCCACAGCTGGGGTGCTGATACTGCCCCGCGTGATGAGGAGAATGGAGAGACGGGGAAGAGAGTAGCTGTCTTCTTGTTGTGGTGGATATGAAGGCGCCCAGGAGGAGGAGATGATATAAATGAACAAGAGGAAAGAACTATTGAAACTTATACCCGAATTCGACCTGATCGGGGACAACCACCTCCGAGAAAAGGCGTTAGCGGTTTGGGAGGAAGCTATGCGGTGTCGGGGTTGGACGGTCGAGGATCTGATTAGCATGCCATTTACCCTTTCGGNNTGTGTGGAGTATGAAGGCCCAGGAGGAGGAGACAATATAAATGAAAAATAAGAAAGAACTGTTAGAACTCATGCCCGAGTTTGATCTGATTGGGGACAACCAGCTCAGAGAAAAGGCCCTAGCGGTTTGGGCGGAAGCCATGCAGTCTCGGGGTTGGACAGCCGAGGATTTGGTTAGCATGCCATTTACCCTTTCGGCTGAAAACGTAACAACGAGCCTTCCCGAACATGTCCGGGCCGTTTGCCAAATCTGTGTGGCCTGCGATAAGGTTTTCACGGATGCCTACGGGGAGAGGAAAACTCCGGTCAACCGTGACCACTTGATAGCTGGCGCCCTCTTACACGATGTTGGAAAACTCTATGAATATGATAAAAGGGATGGGAAGATAGTTAAGAGCAAACACGGTGAGTACCTTCGCCACCCCTTTAGCGGTGTAGGATTGTGCTTCAAACACGATATCGATGAAGAAGTGATGCACATGGTGGGAGTTCACTCCAAGGAAGGGGATCATTTCAGGCGATCTGCCGAGGCGATAATTTTGCACCATGCGGATTTTATGGATTTCGACCTTGCCCTGCTCGCCTGACGAATCCTGTGGCATGAAGTCCAGTACCGAAGGACGAGGCGGTTAGATGATAATAGATGATACGTGCGCAGGATGTGGAAGTTGCCATCCCTACTGTCCGGCCGAGGCCATAGGATATAGGGGGCGCAAGAGCGTCATCGACGAGGATAGGTGTTTCGAGTGTGGGACATGCCTTCGATCCGGGGTTTGTCCGGTTGACGCAATTCGCGAATCTCCGTTTGTCTTCGACTATCCGAGGTCGGTGAGGAAGTTCTTCTCCGATCCAACTACGACCCATGAACAGACCAAGATCCCGGGGAGGGGCACAGAGGAGGTGAAGACCAATGATGTTACAGGCCGAATTAAACCCGGGGAGATAGGGATCGGCATAGAAATGGGAAGGCCTACTGTCGGGGCTTCGGTGAGGGAGATTGAAAAAATGACCCGGCGCCTTGCGGAAAATGGTTTTACCGATTTTGAAAAGGACAACCCCTTAACAAATCTGATGTTGGATCGAAAAATCGGGAAGATGAGGGGGGAGATAGCGGGCGAACGGGTCCTCTCCGTAATTCTCGAGCTTCGAATCAGGGAGGATGAGCTTTCGCGTTTTCTCAGGACCATCCGAAAGATCGCCCGTGACCTGCATACCGTTTTTACCCTCGACCTGATTGTCTGCCTCGCGGATGATCTTCTCATCCCGCTCAGAGATGTAATGCATGCGGAGGGCTTCGAGATAAGGCAGAATGCCAAGATCAATCTCGGCTTGGGAAGGCCAAGAGCGGAGAGGGAGTTATGACTCACACGCTTCACCGTGAGGGCAAACCTGAATCCCTGGAAGAGGACTTCCTTCTCCTCATCACGCCTGCTGTCGGGAGGAACGATTCCGGGGCAGGTGAGAAACTGAAACGGTTGATTGAGATCGTATTCAAGAGTGGTCCTGTAAACTACGGGTGCTACGAAAGGGGAAGGAACATCTTTTCGGGGATCACCGTCGATGAGGTCAAGGATAGCACGGGGGACCGATCGCGAATACGGTGTGTTTTCTCCGACAAGGAGACGTTCAAGAACGTTATTAAGAGAGTGACAAAGGAGGATCTTGGGCTATCGGTGACGGTAAGCGGTCTGATGACGGTAATTAAGGAGATAGCCGAAGAGCTCCAACTCAGGCCCCACTCGGCAAATCTCTCCCTTGGAGTTCACGGGAATCGGGGGCTCCTTCCCGAGGATGATATTCGCGAGATTACTACCATGTGCGGTCACGGGATGATTGCCCCCAACCTGGTGAAGCGTATGATCATCAAGCTGAAGAGGGGAAGGCTCACACCCTATGAGGCAGCCATCGAGCTTGCGAAGCCATGTATCTGTGGGGTTTTCAACACCAAGAGGGCGGCGAATCTGCTTGAAGGGATGCTTCCCTTTTGGTGTATTCACTATCGGTAATACTCAATGGGGAAGAGAGAGAGAAAGCCCTGGCCCTTAGCAATGGCACGCGTAACCCCGTGGGTGCTCGTTAGAGGGCGGCGAGGATGCCGCCGTCCACATAGATGATTTGGCCAGTTACGAAGTCCGAGGCGCTGGAGGCGAGATAGACGGCGGTTCCCACCAACTCCGCCGGGTCACCCCACCGGCCAGCCGGTGTTCGCGACCGGATCCAGGCATCGAACTTTGAATCTTCAGATAAGGGTTTGGTCATCGGGGTTAGAAAGTATCCCGGGCCGATGCCGTTTACCTGAATGTTATATTTCGCCCACTCCACGGCCATGGCCTTGGTGAGCATTTTCACCCCGCCTTTGGAGGCCGCATATGGTCCCGTTGTCGGCCGGCCGAACTCGCTCATGAGGGAGCATATATTGATGATCTTCCCGGATTTCCGGGGGATCATCCTCTGAGCAACGTGCTTGCTGGCCAGGAAGACCCCGGTGAGGTTGATGTCGATGACCTCGCGCCAGGTGGCTTCTTCAATGGATTCCAGGGGGCCACGCCTCTGAATCCCCGCGCTGTTCACCAGGATGTGGATGGGGCCGACTTCCTCCTCTATTAACGGTACGCTTGCCTGGATTTTCTCCTCGTCCGTGACATCGAAGGCATAGCCGCACACGGTGAGCCCCTCCCTGGAGAGAAGCGAGACCGCCTTCTGCAGCTTTTCCTCATCTCTTCCGTTCAAAACCAAGGTAGCTCCGGCTTGCCTCAGTCCCCTAGCAATGGCGAAGCCGAGTCCGTGGCTCGAGCCCGCTATCAGGGCGACCTTGCCGCGCAAATCGAATAAATTATGTGCCATGAAAACCCCTCCTTATTCTTGAACTCACTCGGATAGTCCACCTCTAGGGAATCGGCCACATGACCGTTTGAATGTCAAGGGGAAAAATTGCCGGAGTTTCCGGACTCTTTTCAGGGGATACTGTTGTTTCTGAGCGTAATCTGCTGGAGAAGTGGGGTACCCNNATTCTATAAAATCGATCGCTTATAAAGATAGTCCTATTAAAATCCAGGAAACTCCGGGAAAAATTGGAGGAGGTTGCCAACCGTGGGGAATTCGAAGAGTCCCCCTGGCGTGGGACTACTGGGATGAAGGTTTTTGTCTTTTATTTCATATCTGCCTATGGTAAGAGGAATGAGTAACCGGCAAATCGGGATTAAGGTGGGTGGACAAAAATGCTCGGAACCATAATCCTTATTGCTATTGGGGCATTGGTTGCAGCTTTGATCCTTCTTTGGCTCTTTGGCGAACGCTGGCGGCTTTTGCGGCCCTCGACCTGGAGGTTGATGAAGGAGGGTGGTTTGCGGCGATTTTTGAACCTAAATTTCCTCCACGGATATGCATACATGCGCTGGACTAACCAGTACATTAAGTTTTTCTTCAGCCTACCTTCTGCGGGCCCGCGGACCAAGAAGTGGTTGGCCGACCATTTCCATACCAAAGTTCTCACCAATGAGCAGGCCGAGGCAATTATTACTTTGGACAAAGAAATCCCCTTGCGGGACCTGGAGCAGGTTATTCCCTATCCCATAGCTCGTGATCTAATACTCAAAGGGCCACCTGATATGGCTGTGTATGAGTGCGCCTGCCGTAACGCCCAATCCAATCCGTGCCAGCCTACTCAAGTGTGCATGGTCATCGGCCAACCGTTTGTGGATTTCATGTTGGAGCACAACCCGAAGAGCAGCCGCCGACTCACCCAACAAGAGGCCCTCGATCTCCTGGAGGCAGAGCACGAGCGCGGGCACCTGCACTCCGCCTGGTTCAAGGACGCCTGCCTGAATCGCTTTTACGCGATCTGCAACTGTTGCAAGTGCTGCTGCGGCGGGATATACGCCATGACGAAGTATGGCATCCCCATGGTAGCTCCTTCAGGCTACGTGGCCTATACGGATAAGGATCTCTGCACGGGCTGT
>JABAOC010019625.1_pt1 | contig 10019 bp, 10 predicted proteins | sample 7062161 | NCBI WGS metagenome assembly JABAOC01 (sample SAMN14538625, study PRJNA623070) | marine sediment metagenome | biome: marine biome [ENVO:00000428]; feature: marine pelagic biome [ENVO:01000023]; material: deep marine sediment [ENVO:00002113] | place: India: Gulf of Khambhat ...
ACTGAGCGCATAGGCTAGGTTTTTGTCCCCTTGATCCCAGGGCGGGACCAGAGGTACCGAAGTGATGAGGCCAACGCGCATCTCAAAACACCTTAGCATACACTTTCAAAACTTGATGTGCCGCTTCATCCCAAGAAAACTCAGCAGATCTTTCCTGCCCTGCCGCTGCCAACCGATGCCGACGCGCCTCATCGCCCAGCAACTCGCGCATCGCGGCGGTCCAGCTCTCCACGTCGCAGGGATCTACCAGCAGACCTGCATCGCCAACGACCTCCGGCAGCGACGGCCTGTCGGAGCCCACCACAGGCGTGCCGCAAGCCATGGCCTCCAACGCCGGCAGGCCAAAGCCCTCGATTAATGAGGGGAAAACCAACAGGTCGGCCAGCGAATAAAGGCCTGCAAGGTCGGCTTCATCTACCCAGTCCAGGAATTTCACGCGCCCGTTAAGCCCCCGAGACGTCACCGCTCGCCGGGCCTCATCAGGAAAGCGCGCGTCCTGCGGACCGACCAGTACGAGATCGTGCGGAGCGTCTCCGTTAAGGCTGGCATAGGCGTCCACCAAACGGCCCAGATTCTTGTGCGGCCGGCGGGCACCCACCGATAAAATCAAAGGCCTCGCGAGACCATATTTCCGCCGAAGCGACTCCCGGCGATCTAGATCAGCAGCCGGAGCAAAACCCTGATCCACCCCGGGCGGGATGACGGTGATCTTGCGGCCCGGCGTCTGGTAAAAGCGCGTCAAATCTGCGGCAGTAAACTCGGAAAGCGTGAGGATATGCATTGCGCGGCGCGTCCCCCACTTCATCAGTAGCCGGTAGTAAGGGCTCGAGAAACGCCAAGGCATATACGTAGGATAACGATCGAAGATAAGGTCCTGTACCGTGCTGATCAGCGGAATAGAGGCAAGTAGGGGAACGAGGAAATAGGGCGTGTGAAAAAGATCCGCGCCGCTCCGGCGCAGAATCCAAGGCCAGAGCAACTGCTCCTGGGGCCAAAAGAGAGGCAAGCGGCACGCTTGGATTTCTACGTTGGACAAGCGTTCGAGCACATCCCAATGGAACCGGCTGTTCTCTTTTGTTCCCCGGAAGGCGATGAAGGTGTGGTGGGGCGCCGCAAGAGCTAGCGCTTGTAGCAAGCCAAATGCGTAGCGACCGATGCCGTGATAGCGGTCGTTGATGTAACGTGCGTCGAAAGCAATCCTTGCCAAAGCCATCACCTCTGCCCAGGAACCCCGATAAGGCGAAACATCCTTCGACCAAAATTCAGACGCCGCCGGGGGCGTAGGCCTAGCCAAACAGCCAACCCAATCCATAAACCAGTCCACAGCGCCAACCCTACCAGGAAAGGAGTCAGAAAACCGGTCTCCGCTGGGGCAAACACCCTAGGGGACGAGAAACCGTCCGGCCGGGACTCGGCGCCGGGTGACGCAGCGCCTGGCGCATTCACATAATAGAAAAAGATGTCGCCGTAGCTGTCGCCCGTGGTGGCAAAGCGCAAATCTCCTTGGGACGTGATCCACTCGGACAGCTCAGGCGTGATGCGACCGTACCGCGCCTTGACGTCCTTGGGCGCAAGGACGAAATAACGAACGCCCTCCTCTTGCGCTTCTACAGGGGTCGCGGCGTCAGTTATGGGATGGTCCGGAAAAAAATACCGGAATTTCACAGCATCCCCGCTGGCATTGATCGGTTCGCCCGCCGGGACTTTAGCCCGCACATATGTGGCGAGTTGGCGGTACCCGTCGTCGATACCTACTCCATAATCCTGCCACCATTGAAAGGCACTAAACGCTATTGTGATGACCAGCACTGCGATCGGGACCACCTTGCCGACGGCAACCGACCGTGTTCGGGTCGATGTTGAGTAAAGCGCGCGCTCCAGCAGCAAGGCAGTGGCATAACCAATCAGGATAATGGCTGGNNAGTAAAAGAACTGGTCGTTCCCGCTGCCAAACACGGCCACAAACGCAAAGACCGGATAAAGGACGAGCCCCCAGACACCTAAAAGGCGGCCGGCGCGTTCCCTACGCGCAAGAAGAACCACGACAACTGTTGCAGCGCCTCCTAACGCCAGAATGAGGTAACTGCTGCCATAGGCATTTAGACGCTGCGCAATCAACTCCACGAGCGATACTTCCGGACGGTTCCAGCCGCTGGTGTGCACGAGCCCGATCAATCTCTGCAGCGCGAGGGATTTTACGCTGATATACCGGTCCCAGTAGCCAGTGGTCAGCGCCCAGGCGGGCACCATAGCGTACGAAAAGATCGCGATCCCCACAGCCAGAAAGGGCGCTCCCAGCGCGCGGGCGTCCCGTCGCCGCGCTGTGGGGAAAGTGCGCCAAAGCTCCCAGTAAGCGAAAATGAACACAGCGACGATGGTGAAAATGATCAGATCTTTGGTCAACAATCCGGCCCCCAACAACAAGCCTGCCCCTATCCCGCGCACAAGTGGCCTGCGAGCGTCTTCCTTAGCCGTCAACAGAACCACCACACCGCTCAACGTGAGCAGAGCAGCCATCGTTTCTATCATGGCGCGCCGATTGGTCCGCACGGCGAATGGGTCCAACAGAAACAGTGCTACGAACAATATCCCCAGACCGGCTCCGCGCAGCCGAACGCCGAGGATGTATAATACGACAGCCGTCAGTCCCGCAAGGACGGAATTCAGGGTCCGTGTGTGATAGACTTGGGCAAAGATATCGCCTACAGTATGCAGAGCCGCCCCTGTATCCGTCGTTAACGCCAGGAATGCACCCTCAGCCAGGAAATACAAAGGCGGGTGCACGAATACTGGTCTTCCGCTGTCCCAAATTAGGGCGCCCTCCTCAGCGACTCGGGTGCCAAGCCGGGTATACAAGATTTCGTCAGCGAAGACATCTGGAGCCGCGTCATTTCTCCACTCGACAGCCCCAAAAGCAAGAGCAAATACCACAAAAACAGCGACCATGTGCCAGTAGCTCTGACTGGGCACCCCGAGTCTTTCCAAGAGCGCGAATGGTCTGCTGATTCTGGACAAAGGCGCGGCGATTTCACCCATCGCAGAAATACTCACCCTCCGATCATGANNGGACGCGCAAAATCAACGCTGTGTCGCTGCGTGACCAGCAGGGTAAACAAATAGCCAAGGCCAGCCAGACCCAGCTGCACAAACGCAACAGCCCGGTTGACATCCGGAACGGCAAAGAGAGGAAGGAGCAGCGCTATCATGGGCAGACCAAGATGCAACAGGTTTGTGGGGGAATGCTGCACATGCTGCCCTACCCCTTCGTAAAGGCTCCTGAGGCCGAGTTTCCAAACGGCCGGAACAAGGATGACGAGCGCGACGCAACCGGCCGCGACCAACGACGCAGCTGCGCCTTTTTCCCCTCGTGCTGGGACCAACCAAATCAATGCCGCAATCTGAGCCAAGATCGCAACGGCGGCGGCCAACGCCGGTCGAAGCCGGTCTCCCGCCGCCTGCAACAGACCGCTGAGCATGCTAACCAGCGCAAGTAATAACGCGCCTACGGCCGCCATTCTCAGCGCCGGGACCGCAGCTTGATAGTCCGGAGGGAAAAAGAGGGACAAGANNCAAGACCGCTTGGGGGGCAAAAACCAAGACCCCACCGAGTGGCAGCAGAAACCTGAACCAGGACCGGGCGGCTGCCTCGACGTATCTTTGCATATCAGGACCCTCATTACTACGCTGACCCGCAGCGCCTGCAACATAAGAGAACAGCACCAAAGTCAGCGCCTGAGCCAAGTAGACGGGCGTGCGCGCCAGTATAGCGGCTGCCTGATAAAGACCCGCCAGCTCGTCGGCACGCGCGGCAGACGAGAACAACTTGAGACCCAGCACATCAAGGTTGAGTATAAAGGCCGTTCCCAGCAGGCTAACGAACAAGGCCAGGGTAAGACCGATAATCCGACGGTCAAACCAGCCTGGTCCCCGCCATAAACTCGCCGGACGCACAACGAGAAAGCTGTGAAGGAGAGCGGCGGCTGCGCCCAAGGTGAAGCCGAGCATGATTCCGGTGACGCCTAATCCAGCAACCACCAGTGCCAACCCAGCAATCAACTTGACCACCGCCTCCCCCACCACGTTTAGCGACACTGGCCCGAATCGATACAGACCCCGCGCTACCCCGTTCAAAACCGAACGCGCCGCCAGCAGAACCACTGTCAGACCAATCAGAGGCACGATCGAGCGGTAAGCCGGCCCCAGCGGCAGCAGGCCTATCGCATACGCCGCCCACATCCCCCCTCCCAGCAGAAACCCTAAAAGGATGTTGGTGATCCAGGCTGAGCGAAAACGCCTGCGTGTCTCGTCCGTCAGGCCATTGGCGGCCACCTCCTGGGACGCCATCCACGCGAAACCGGAACCTACGATCAGGGCGGTGAGCAGCAGCAGCGACTGTGCAACGCCCAGAACCCCAAACTGAGCGGGGGTAAAATACCAGCTCAAAATCAGCCCAAAGACGTAATTGAACGCCGCAGTGGCCAAATAGGCACTTATGAGAAAAACGCTGTGCCGGGTGCTATCGTTCATGACCTATGTCTTGTTCACTGCCAGGAGCTGGCTCGTGTGCTATATGCCCGGTTTGCGAACGCTGTTGGGCCGGGCAGCGGCTTCGTAACCTGGGACTGGGAGACTAACTGGGTGAAGATCCAATCGTACGCGAGAACGACACGATCCCAAGAAAATGCCTTTGCCTTTGTCTGGGCCTGGGTGGCGAGGCGTGACCGCGACGCGGGATTGTCTCTCAAGTACACCAGCACTTGCTTTAGCGCTCCAACATCGCCGGCTGGAAACGTGAAACCCTCATTACCGACGACGTCAGCCACCCCGGGGAGATCAGAGGCCACAGGCACAAGACCGGCTGCCATGCCCTCGAGCAGAACGATTCCGAACGCTTCGGACCGCGTGACGGATGGCAAGACAATGACGTGAGACTGCCGTAGCAGATGGCGTACGTGGGGGTCAGGGAGGCTTCCCCAAAACTTGGCTTGAGTCAGGCCCAGACCGGTCGCCTGCTGACGACTTTGGTCTGCCAGATGCCCGTCCCCAATCACCCACACGCGTGTGTTCTTCAGCCCGGCGGCAGCGTTCAGCAGAACGGAAAGGCCTTTATATGGTCGGATTTGGCCTAGATAGACGACCGTGAAAGGGGTGTCTCGATGCACCGGCCCCGCGAACTTGGCAAATTCCACGCCCCAGGGGATCACAGACATTTTTCTGCCAGGCACAAAGCGAGCCAAGCGACGGGCGTAGGTCGGTGTGCTCGCGACGACGTGGTCTGCAAGGCGCGCCAGACGCTCCTGAAGACCGTTATACAGCGATATGAAGGGTCGCAAGGGCAACGTGCGCAGATCCACGGGCGCGTGATGCGTATAAACTAGTTGTGGGCGCTTTGAACCTAACCCCCGAAGACCCCACAGCAAAAACACATCACTAAACGTCGGTACCGGCCCGTGCAGATGAATCAGGTCATAGTCGGTCAAACGGTTCTTGATCTGGCGCAGCTTGATCAGCATAGACGAGATGCGCACCTCGCCCCATTCCCAGCGCGGAACGTCTTGCAGCGAAAGGATATCCACATCGTGCCCTCGGCGCTCCAATCCCCGTGTCAGTTTTTCTGCAACCCGAGACACGCCGCTCGTGATAGGGGGTGCTTCAGAAATGACCATTAAAGTCTTCATGTTGGATCGACGCTCCTCGCGTTAGGTCTCTGCCCACGCGGGCTTTGCTTGAATTTATGACCAAATCTATCAAATATGTCGCCGAAACTCGAAAAAGGTTACGGGCTTTAGGGCACTTTCCGATCCTAAAAATCTCCGCGTAACTTTTCGTGGATTTCGACGACGTAAATGATAGAGAAGCTAGCTGATATGAGCCTGGTGCACCATAACGCCAAAGCAGCCGACAAACGATCGCCATTCGTTAAGTGATGTCCCGTCGTTGAGGACATAATCGACACGTGTTATACTCCAGGCCTGTTGAGCGTCGAAAACCGAAACATATCCGGCTTGAAAAGGCTGGAGAGACTCCGGAGTCTCACTGCGTGTGTAATGAAGAGCGCCTGTTGACCAGCGCACGCCAATTTGAGCCGGCCGCTATGGCCAAAATCCACGATCGTTACTACGAGTCGATTTATCGCTATGCGCATTATCGGACCGGTGATGCACAGATCGCCGAGGACGCTGCGAGCGAGGTCTTTGTGCGGTTGCTCGACGCGTTACAAAACGGCAAAGCACCACGAGATTCCCTGCGTGGCTGGCTTTTTGGCACGGCCAGCAACATTGTGAACGATCATTTTCGACGCCATTACCGCTCGCAGACCGAGGATATTGATGGTCACACCGAGCTGCCCGCCAGCGCAGAGGTTGACCCAGAGCACCAGCTGCAGGTCAGCTTGAAACACGACCAACTGCGTAGCGCGCTGACACATCTCACATCCGATCAACAGCACGTCATTACATTGCGCTTCGGGCAAGGGATGTCCCACCAGGAAGTGGCAGAGCTCCTAGGTAAGAGCGAAGGTGCTGTGAAACTGTTACAATTTCGCGCCCTGCGCGCGTTGCGCCGTATTTTGGAACCCAAACCAGCCCGACTAAACGTGGGATCATAATGATGGAAGAGCGACTGATAACCCAACTGGATGAGTGCTTGGCAGCTATAGAGGCTGGTGAGAGCATCGAAAGTTGCCTGGAGCGTTACCCCGATGACGCGAATGAGCTTGCCTCACTGCTACACATCGCATTGGCGCTTGAGAAGCTNNGGCCGCGCAGATAAAAAGCCCGAAAAAAGCAGCTCGTTTCGGCGTTTTTGGCCTTGCACTTACCTGGACGCAAGTGCTGCGACGCTTGCCAGTTCCGCGGTGGACGGCACCCATACGCGCCTTGGCGACAGCTGCGATGGCGTTCGTCTTGGTTCTCGTGATCGGTGGTGGAGTGCTCCACGCCGCCAGCGGGAGCCTACCTGGCGACCCGCTATATGGCTTCAAGCTCTTGGGCGAGGATCTCCAGCGGGCATTCGCTCTCAGCCACAGCAACCGCACGGTCTTAGAAGAGGCGCTCACCGCGCGCCGGCAGGGGGAGGTCAGGCGCTTGTTGGAGCTCGGACGGCAGGAAAAGGTCGTATTTGGCGGGTTGATGCGCGCGGAAAACGGAGACCAGTGGCTCGTCGCGGACATCCCGGTCATTGTGGGTGCGGACACGCGACTCCAAAACGAGCTTGCGGCGCGAGGCTACGTTGAGATTCACGGCGTGACCCAATTTGATGGAACGGTAAAAGCACTGTTGGTCGAGACGGAAGGCGATGAAATCATAGGCCGTCTCGAGCAAATTCATCCTGATTTGTGGCAAGTTGCCGGGCACAAGATCCAGGTTGATGGCAAGACCTCCCTGGAAGTCAAGCCTGGCATCGGCGACTGCGTAAGAGCACAGGTGCGCCGCTTCCCCAATGGCACGTTGAGGGCGCTCACGGTGGAACGCGCCGAAGAGTGTCCTGGCGCTGCGGCAGCGGATGAAACGCCCACACCGACGGCCAGTGGGACGCCAACGGCAAGCCCCAGCCCCACCTGGACCGCGACTGCGGCGCCGACACCTACGGCAACGCCGGAACCCTCGCCCACGCCGCCGCCGAGCTTTGAGCCCAAGGACGATGATGACGAAGAACCAGAAGCCGTTCCGCCGGATGAGCCAGACGACGACGACAGGGACGGCGACGACGGCGGAGATGGCGGAGACGACGGTGAGGATGGGGACGACGACGATGGGGATGCCGGCGACGGCGGAGATGACGGAGACGACGGTGAGGATGGGGACGACGACAACGGGCAAGACGATGGTAGCGACGAAGGCAGCGGCGATGAGGGTGATGAGGGGGACGACGGCGATGGCAGCGGAGACGACGGTGAGGATGGGGACGACAACGAGAACAAGGATGAAGAGGAAAAAGGCGGCTAGGCCAAAACCCGGCGCCACGCCTTGACCTAGTCTGCCAACGGAACTTGACACTGTGCCGTCAGAAATCAAAATCAATGGGCGCTTCTGTCGAAACTGAAGCGTCCATTTTGGTGCAATCGTTCTGCCCTCAATTCAGTCGCGAATTCTGCCGGGGGAATCTAGTCCCGCAGCAAGAGCGGAAGATAGACTTGTGCGCGCGGCACCAGAGTCGTGTCGATGACGCTACGGAACAGCGTTGTGCTTATCGCCGACGTAGCTGTGACGACGGTTTTGTCCATGAGCCCTCGCACGGCGTTGCCCTGCGGGACGGTCACCTCCACGGACACGAGAGCCGTCTCTCCCGGCTCCAGGGGTACGGGTGGCTCGACGGCAGCGCCATCCATCTCCACGGAAAGGGCGTCCACCCAACTCTGCGAGCTACTCCAGTCCAGGTTGTAGCTGTCACTGAGCGTTCCCGTGTTACGCAGCGTATGTGTGTAAACCAGTTGCACACCAGGTTCGACGGCACGGGCGTGATCTGGTCCGAAGGTCAAGCTACGCTGTTCTGGCGCAACCATTCCGTGTGGCCCTGGCCCGGCCGGCACCGAGATATGACAGACAGTACAGGTATCCAGCGTGCCAGCGTGCCCCTGCAGTTCGATGAACTTGATGCTATCGTTCGGCTCACGGCTGGGCGCAATGGCGTGCGGGCTATCGTGGCATGCGGCGCAGTAGATGCCTCCGTGTTCCTTCGACATACGATACAGCGGCTGGTCCTGCTGATAGCCACTCCCGTGACAGGCGGCATTGTCACAGCGCGGCCCGTTGAGCCACGGGTTTGAGTTCTGGGAGACGGCTTCCATATTGCCGTGGCAGTCAATACAGTCCATCCCCTGCTGCGACATTGTATCACGCAGACATTGGGTCTGAGGACCGGGATGACACGTGTAGCAGCCACTCAGATCCTGCGATATTTTATCTTTATGTTCACCGTGAACGGCATTTGAAAGGCTTGGGATTCCTAGCAGACCCGGCGCATTCAACGCGTTCGATGAATGACACTCGGCGCAGAGGACCGGGCGGCGCTCCATAAGAGGCGTGTCGTGGCCGGGTGGATACTCGTCACGGTTCTCATCGTCGTGGAGCGTGAGGATGTTGGTCTCCACTCGCCCGGNNCCCGGTAGCGATATCCTCCACTCCCCCGTCGTAGTGGCAGCTATCGCAGTGCATCTCGGTCGAGACCGGCGCGACGACCGTGCTCCGCGCCAACTCTACTCCGCTGACGGCGTCACGGGCAACCACCGTGGCGAGTTGGTAGGGATAGGGGGTCGTCGGAGCGCTGTCGCGGTACTCGGTCAACGGAATACCCTCGGCCACGAAATGGCCGCCATGCCGGTCCATCTCGCCAGCTAAACCCTTTCCCGTCAATCCTATGTTAGGGGGCAAATCCACGCCGAAAAGCTGCTGATCGTAGTCCCAGAAGTTGGATTTGCCGACGGAGTAGGTGTTGTCGGGGAACTCATACGTGACCGTAATCCCTTCCGTGACGATCTGTGGTGGATCGCCTACGCGAACGACCTGAGCCCAAAGCGTATTGAAAGGGGGCAGCACTGCTAGATCCTGAAAGTCACCGTTGTAGCAATGCATACCCAGGTCGTTCCAACTCAAAAGCACATAGTCTTGTGCCGCGTCCGGGCCAGCGAATCGGTCAGCCGTCGAACGGCCATCAGNNGGTACAAGACCGTAGACCATCCCTCTTGATCTGCGCGCGTTGAACATCTTGGCCTCCTATGCGTGATGTCTTCAGCAGGAAACACGATTCCTCAAGAGAGGTACAATGACAACAATCCGGGCTATTGCTTCGGTCGTAGATGGCGCCCAAAGGTTACGCATCGAGACTCTAAAACCGGACCCGTAAATCTATATCAATCGCCTACATTTTCTTCACAGAATATTCACAGATCAGTGCTATCATCAAGCCAAAAGGCTTGAGCCGTTAGGCTCCAACGGTTCTGGACGAGAAGCGTCATTGGCATTACAATACGCTTGACCCAAGATCGATTGCTTATAGAGGATCTGATTAGAGATCGTACG
>JABAOC010012955.1_pt4 | contig 10017 bp, 8 predicted proteins | sample 7062161 | NCBI WGS metagenome assembly JABAOC01 (sample SAMN14538625, study PRJNA623070) | marine sediment metagenome | biome: marine biome [ENVO:00000428]; feature: marine pelagic biome [ENVO:01000023]; material: deep marine sediment [ENVO:00002113] | place: India: Gulf of Khambhat ...
AATCACAAGGACAACCATAATCTCGATCAAAGTAATACCACGCTGATTCCATATCCTTCTGAATTTCATTTTCTACCTCATCTCTGAAGATCCTGAGCTTATTGGCCGATGACCATCCGATTCATTTCAAAAATGGGAAGCAGGACGGCGAGAACAATGAAAAAGACGATTCCTCCCATGATGAGGATGAGAAAGGGCTCCAAAATAGATGTGAGGCCGGTGACTGTCGTTTCGATCTGATTATCATAAGCATCAGAGACTTTGAGGAGCATCTGTTCCAATTGTCCAGTATTCTCGCCAATGGCGATCATGTCCGTCACCATTGGTGGGAACACACCGCTGCGAGCCAGTGGAGCGGCAATACTCTGTCCTTCCACAATGCTTTCCTGACTATCCTCAATGGCCTCGGCAATGACCCGATTGTTAACGATGTTTTTCACGATATTCATCGCCCTGACCACGGGAATGCCACTGACAAGAAGGGTACCCAAAGTCCTGCTAAATCGGGTTGTGGCGATTATCCGCACCAGGCGTCCAAATATCGGGACTCGGAGGATGATGCGATCGAAGAAAAATCTCCCTCTCTCCGTTCTCACATAGTAGACTACCGCTATGAAGGCACCCACCACGAGCGCCAAAACAATCCATCCATAGTTCATGAGAAAGTTGGTAATCTCCAAGAGAATCATCGTCGGCAGAGGAAGGGTCTGTCCCCAATCTGTAAAGAGCTCCAGGATCTTCGGCACGACGTTGAGCATCAGAAAAGTCACAGCTGCAGTCGCCAGAAGCACCATCAGGATTGGATAGATCAGCGCAGCAAGGACTCGATTCCTCAATTTGACCTGGTTTTCTGTAAAATCGGCCAGCCGAAGGAGTACGATGTCCAGAGCGCCACTCGATTCTCCGGCTGCCACCATGTTGATGTAGAGGTTTGAGAATATCCTCGGAAACTCCCGCAAGGCGTCGCTCAGGGAACTTCCTTCCTTAACTCGCTCCCGAATTTGGCTGATTACCTTTTTGAGATTCGGGTTTTCAATCTGATGAAAGAGGGAATTAAGAGCCGGAACCATGGCAAGCCCAGCGCCAACAAGGGTGGCAAGCTGCCTGGTCATGACGGCGAGATCTTGAAGCCGGACCCGTTTGATCAAATAGGTTATCGATAAATCCCACCTCTCCCGCCGCTCAACCGCAATGGCCTCCTGGACTTCGGTGGGAAATACCCCCGATTTTTTCAGCCTGGACCGGGCAAGCCTCGGGCTGTCTGCATCGATGATACCGCGGACGTTTTTACCTCCGGCGTCGACCCCACGATACTCAAAGACTGGCAACCCTGATTCCCTCCCTAATCTGAGAGAACATCCTCCTGGGTGACCCTGACCATCTCTTCAGTGGTTGTAATTTGGTTGATTACCTTACGAACGCCGTCCTGGCGAAGGGTGAGCATGCCCTTTTTCGTGGCCGCTTTCTTGATGAGGTTGGAGTCACTCCGCTTCATGATAAGAGAACGAATTTCCTCGTTGACGACGAGGAGCTCAAAGATGCCGGTTCTCCCGGAGTAACCTGTCCCCATGCATTGGGCACATCCTACAGGCCTGTAAAGTTTCCTCTCCCCCAGGCCATCCCTCTGAATTCCGAGTCCCTTGAGCTCCTCATCAGAGGGTGTGTACGCCTCACGACAGTTACGACAAACGACTCGGACAAGCCTCTGAGCCAGGATGGCAAGAACCGAGGAAGAGACGAGAAAGGCCTCGATCCCCATATCGATCAAGCGGGTTATCGCCCCGGCCGAGTCGTTGGTATGAAGGGTGCTGAAGACGAGGTGTCCCGTGAGGGAAGCCTGGATGGCGATTTCTGCGGTCTCCAGATCGCGGATCTCGCCGACCATGATCACGTCAGGGTCCTGCCTCACGATAGATCGGAGTCCGTTCGCAAAAGTGAGATTGATCTTGGGGTTGACCTGAATCTGGCCAATCCCTTTGATCTGATATTCAACGGGATCTTCCACGGTGATGATATTCTTGTCCGGTGAATTGATCCGCGTAAGCGCTGCGTACAGGGTTGTCGTCTTCCCACTTCCGGTCGGTCCGGTCAAGAGGATGATCCCGTGTGGGTTCTGAATCAGACGGGCAAAGGTCTCGAGTTTGTCACCTGCAAAACCGATGTCTTCAAGCCTGAGGAGCGTGCTGGTCTTATCCAGAAGCCGCATAACGATTCGCTCTCCATGGGACGTGGGGATCACCGAAGCCCGGATGTCCACGTCCCTGCCCGCGATCTTGATGCGGATTCTTCCGTCTTGGGGAAGCCGCTTCTCAGCGATGTTCAGCCCCCCCATCACCTTGATCCGTGAAGTGATGCTCGGCTGTATCCTTTTGGGTAGATTCAATACATTGTAGAGGATGCCGTCGATGCGATAACGGACGACGAGCTCCTTTTCAAAAGGCTCCACATGGACGTCACTCGCCTTCTGCCTCACGGCCTGATAAAGCATGGAATTCACGAGGCGGATGATTGGCGCTTCGTCGGAGGCATCCAAGAGGTCCGCAGGCTCCTCGAGCTCGTGGGATAGAACGTCCAGGCTCAGATCTCCGTCGATATCTTCGATAATCTGCTGAGCTGTGTCTGAGTCCCGTTCATAGATGCGATTGATGGTGTCGATGATCGTGGCCGAAGTGGCTAGAACCGGGGCAACATTACAACCCAATAGAAGGCGAATATCATCCAGGGGGAAGATGTTGAGCGGATCAGCAACAGCGACTTCAACCAGTCCGTCCCTCTTTTTGATGGGCAGGATCTCATATAGCTTGGCAAAATGTATTGGGATCTTGGAGATCAGTTCCCGATCGATTTCGACGTTCCTGAAATGGGGGACAAAGGGGATTCCCAGCTGTTTTCCAAGACCTTTCAGAAGGTCTCTTTCCTTGATGTGGCCCAGCCTGACTAACACCTCTCCCAGGGGAGATGCCTTTTCCCCCTGGGCCTCCAGGGCCTCGTCCAGCTGGTCTTGCGTGATCAATGACTGCTTCAGAAGTATCTCTCCCAGGAGCTGATGTTTCAGGATTATCTTGTCGAAGTCGTGGGTCGGTTCTTCCAGGGGTTCTTCTGTGGGCGGGGTGGAGGTCTCCGGAGCTTCCTTGGCGGATTCCAACGGAAGCGATTCCTCCCGAGGTGTCTCCATGGACACAGGGTCAGGTCGAGGCGTGTCCGGATCCTGGGATTTAGGGGAGCTCTCCGGTTTTTCGATCTCCGTTTTCAGAAGCCGATCGAGGACCCTCCGAATTCGTTCGGCCTTCTTCTCTGTGTCGGGATTCCTATCCAACTTCTATTATCTCCTTAGCAAGATTCATATAGTCTTGACATCCTGCAGAATACCGGTCGTATTCAAAAATGGAGAGCCCCTTTCCAGTGGCTTCATTCAATCGGGTGTTTTTCCGAATCATGGTTCTGAGCAGATCCTTCCCAAAGAGCCTTTCGAGTCTATCCCTTTGTGACTGGGCTTCCCGAAGATATCTTTCATAAAGTGTGATCAGGAAGAATATTCTGATCCGAAGAGAGAGAGATTCGGCCAGGGCATCGATTGTCTCGGTGACCTTCAGTAAGCCGTGGATCGACAGGAAGGCAGGGGTGACAGGAATAATCACGATTTGACTTGCCACCAAAGCGTTAAGCGTAAGAACCCCCAGCGACGGCGGGCAGTCGATGATGATATAAGTGTACCGATTTCCCAGCCCATCGAGGAGGCTCTTGAGACGATTTTCCCTTCGATCAAACCTGGCCAATTCCAATTCGGCGCTGGCCAAATCGATATTGGAGGGTAGAATGTCCAGATTGGGCTTCAAAGAGAGAATGGTCCTTTCAATCGGAAACCCCCCGTTCAACAGCACATCGTACACAGAATGGTCTATGGCCTCGGTATCAATACCCAATCCCACACCGCTATGGCCCTGGGGATCGAGATCGATCAAAAGCGTCCGGTGACCATATGCGGCGAGAAAGACGGACAAGTTAATGGCTGTAACCGTTTTCCCGACCCCTCCCTTTTGATTACAGATGGAGATCGCCCGACGAAACTCATGGGACCGGGACCTCTGGACGGCTCCGAGCCACTGTTTCAGCATTTCGATCTCTTTTTTTGAATTCTCTCCGGCCATTAAAGTCCCAACCTTTGGTCCGTCCGGGCCATTCGGAGTTTTTACTGCCGAATGCCCTCGTCCTTGATCATCTCCTCGACCCTGAGTTTCTCCCTATCGATCGGCATGCGCATCTTCTCTCTGGTGGTCGGGCTCTCTTCCAGGATCTTCTCCATTTCCCCTCGTTTCTCCTTGTAAAAGCCTTCCAGGTCTCTACTGGTCCGGACGATATGAGGCGTGATGATGATCAGAAGGTTATTCTTTCGGGTGGTTGTCTGAGTGGACCGGAAGAGATGTCCGAGAAGGGGGATATCGCCCAACCATGGGACTTTGGAGACGGAATCGGTAACGTTGTCGGCTATCAGCCCTCCGATGACGACCGTCTGGTGATCCCTCACGACGACCGTCGTCCTCGCTGAGCGTTTCAAAGTGGTCAGATCGACTGCCCCTTGCACGGTCCCGGCTGGTTGAACTTGGGAGATCTCCTCATAGATGTTGAGTCTCAGAAAGTCGCCCTCGCTGATCTGAGGGGTGATCCGGAGGGTCAAGCCCACGTCTTTTCGTTCGATCTCTTCCACTGGAAAGCCACTCGCTGTCGCCGTCGTTCTAACCAGAAAGGGAACATTTTCGGCCACCACGATCTCGGCCTCTTCGTTGTCGGTTGTCAGGAGGTGGGGTGTGGAGAGGATATTGGTATCCGTATCTGTTTCGAGGGCCCGAATGAGCGCACCGACATTGAGAAAGGTGACACCCCCAAAGGTGATGGTGCCATCGGCAGCTCCCAATGCGAGACCTTGAAGAGAGAATGGATCCGTAATTGGGCCGATAAAGCTGGTTCCACCGAAAACCTTCGTGTCCGCCACACTTGTATCTTTGGCCAGATCCTCAGGAATGGATCGAAACTCGACGCCCAGCTCGCGGAGCCTGTCCATGCTAACCTCCATGATCAGGCCCTCGACAAAGACCTGGGGTCGCCGGATATCGAGCTGCTCGATGACTCCCTTCAAGACCTCAAAATCCTGAGGCGAAGCAGTGATCACCAGCGAATTCGTCGCTTTATCGGGAGTGATCACCACATCTCCGGCCAACTCAACACCTTTTTGGCCAGGAACTTCAACCTTCTTGCCAGCCGCCGTGATCTCTTTCAGGGTCGTTGCCAGTTCTTCTGAATCAGCATTCTTCAGGTAGACGACGTTGATTCTGCCTTTTCCTATGGGTGGAGGCACATCCAACTTGACGACAAGCTCTTCGACCTGACGCGTATCATCACCGCTGGCGACAACAACGAGGGAATTGGTGCGTTCGTCTGGAATGATTTTGACTGGCCGCTTCGTCCCCACGCCAGTCACGGTGGGCTGTTTGGCCCGTTTCGTGGGTCTCGTCGTGGGAGGTGCTTTCGCCTCGAAAATGGTGAGCAATTCGGAAGCGAGTTCTTTTGCATTTGCAAATTCGAGGGGCAAGACGGAGATTTCGACCTGAAACCCCTCAACATCCAACTCCTCCAAGAGGTTCAGAACCTTGCGAACATTCGGGATGTTGTCGGTAAGGATGATGTCATTTGTGTAGGAATACGTGACGAGGCTACTTTCCCTCGAAACCAGGGGTTTGATAACCGGGGTTACGGAATCGGCGTCAATATAGTTCAAGTGGATGATTCGCGTGACGAACTGCTCTCCTCTGAGAGCCCGTCTTTCCTTGTCCGGTATCGTGTCAATTCCGCTTGTTTTGGCTTCCCTGGCGGGGACGATCTTGATGATTCGCCCGGCTGGAATGGTCGTGTACCCCTCGACTTCCAGTATGGACTCGAACATCCGGTAGGCCTCTTCAATGGTGATCTTGGTCGGAGAGATAACCGTGACCCTCCCCTTCACCTTACTATCCACGATAAAATTCTTACCCGTGAGCTCACTAATAAATTTGATGACAACCCGAAGATCGGTATCCTGAAAATTGACCGTAATGAGGCCCTTGTTACCGATCTCTTCGGTCACTCCATGATTGGCGAAAAGGAGTCCGGCCAGGAGGACTCCCAGTAAAGCCCAAACGCCCAACCCCCATCTAAATCTGCTTTTTATCATGCCCTTACAAGCTCCGTGATCTATCTCAGTTCATAGTTAAAGGTCTGTTCTCTCTTTCCTCGAAGAATATCCACGGCAATCGACTGACCGCTTTCGAGGCCTTCGTAGACCTCAAAGACCTTCTCCGGGTTATCCAGGGGCACTCCATTGATCTTGCGGATGACATCGCCGTTTCGGAGACCCAATCGATCAAAGAGGCTTCCCCGTTTGATCGAAAGAAGCTTAAACCCATCGGGTTTTCCCTCGGAAAAATTTGGGACAATTCGAACCTGGGTCATAAGTTGGCTCATGTTGGTCTTTGCCGACTCCACTTCTTCGCGAGAAACCGACCACCGATTGGATCCGAGTCTTCGAATCCCCCCTGCCGGGCCCGATGTTTCCGTCCTTGTCGAAGCAACCTCTCTGCGCCCTCCCTTTGCCGGTTCCTCCTCGGCAAAAAGCTCCAGCGTCTCTTTCCTGCCCTCTCGAAGAAGGACCACGCGATCCTCGAGGATCTGAATCAGCTTGGCTTCACCCAAAATGATGTCGCCTACACGGTAAAGATCCTCCTTTCGGGTGCCTCTGTCTTCGATGACGGCAAAGGAGTCGCCCTGGCTCCGGACCGCCGTTCCTCGCAATCTCACACGCAGGGTGGTTTTCGCAAGGTTCTTGAGTTGATCAGAGGTAATGGTTTTTTCTTCAATAGCCTTTTTTTGGGAGGAAGTCTCCTGCACAACAGCGTTAAAAATGTTTTTGTCGAGAATGGTAGAATAATAGGACCGGCTCTTTCTCTTCTCCGTTGGGACTTTGGCAAATTGCTGGGTTTCGGGGGTGTCACGACGAGAATCGACATCCAGCCGGCTTTGGACCATTCGCGTGGCGATACTGGCGAGGGCCAGTCCAAAAAGGGCGATCAACACGAGATGGACGATCCAGAACTTCCTATTCAAAATCTGTTCCACTACTGCTCAACCTATCAGGATCACGGCTAATTGTCAACTCAGGCCTTTAGTTCCGCCTTTTCAAGGGCTTGTGGAATTAGAGGCCAGAAGGGACAGGAAGTCCTCGAGTAGGAGGAACTGAAGCAGAGGTTCCAGGGGAGTCCCCTTATACGTCTCGATTGTCGATTGATGTATTTCGCTACGATGTGAAGCACAGCAATCCTCCAGGACAAAAACCCTGAAGTCGTGTGAGATAGCATCCAGGGCTGTCGTGAGGACGCAAACATGCGTTGTCACCCCTCCTACGGCTAACGTATCCACTCCCCAGCCCCTCAGGGTACCTTCGAGACCCGTACCGAAAAAGGCGCTGAAGCGCCGCTTCGGAAGTACCAGATCGGTGGGTTGAGGAGAGAGCTCTTCAATGACTTGGGCGCCCTCTGTTCCCTTGATGGAATGAGGCTTCATTTTTCCCCGAAATATGAAATCATCGGGCAGATAGCTGTCGCACGCAAAGACGATCGGATACCCCCTCACCCTGGCCTCATGAACCAGCCTCTGCAAGGTTGGAATGATCGAGCGGAGCTGGGCGGCGATTGAATGTTCCGGTTTGAGGTTGTCTTTGACCATGTCCACGATAAGGACCGCGGGGTTCATTGGACCTCCCCGTCAATTCTAAAAAACCTGATCGCGTTTGTCGAGGTAACGGTTCCCACTGTTTCAAATGGAATGCCCTTGATCTCCGCGATCTTCTGAGCAACAAATCGGACATAGGATGGCTCGTTCCGCCTCCCCCGGTGGGGTTCAGGGGAGAGAAAAGGGCAGTCCGTCTCGATTAGGATTCGCTCAAGAGGAATATTTCTGATCACTTCTCGGATTCGGTTTGCCTTAGGGAAGGTAACTGTTCCGGGAATGGAGAGATAAAAGCCCATATCGATAACCTTTTCTGCCATTCTGAGATCTCCGGAAAAGCAATGGAACACGACACTGAGGCCCTTCCCGCCTTCCGCTTGAAGAATCTGCAGCGTCTCATCGTGGGCCTCGCGGTCATGAATGACCACAGGAAGGTCCAATTCCCCGGCAAGTCTAATCTGCCGGCGAAAAGCCGTAATTTGAATATCAGGAGGCGAGAGATTCCGAAAAAAATCAAGCCCAATCTCTCCATAGGCTTTGACTTTCCTGTCTTTGGCGACTTCTCGCATCCTACGGAGGCAATTTTCATTGAGTGTTTTGGCCTCATGGGGATGAATTCCCACGATGGCGAAGAGCGCTGGGTTTTCATGGGCAAGGTGAACAGCCTCTTCGCTCGAATCGACGTTGGTGCCGAGTGTAAAGATAAACTGAACCCCTTCCTCGGCGGCCCGATGGATGACTTCGCTGCGGTCGCGGTCAAATTGAGGCATACCCAAATGAGCATGCGAATCGATAAGCATCATGTTTTTTTAGAAGAATTCTGAAGTGTACTTCCAAACAGATTGTGCTGTCAATTGGTAGCAAGAACTATTCCAGCAATTAGGGGACGTTGGTAGGAATTGAAGGTTATCTTGACCTTCGCCGCCAGATGGTCTAGAATTTCACCATGCCAAGAAGGGCGCGGCTGGACGTGCCATACGTCTTGCAACATGTGATGGCTCGAGGTATAGAGGGCCGAGAGATCTTCCAGGACTCTCCGGACCGGAAGGAATTCCTCCGGCGGCTATCGGAGGTGGTGGCTGGGGAGAGGGCTCAGCTGTTTGCCTGGTGTCTCATGCCGAACCACTACCACCTTCTTTTGCGTCCTCGCCAACTGCTGCTTTCTACCATTATGCGTCGACTTATGACCGGATACGCCGTGTGGCACAACCGTCGCCATAACCGGAAGGGTCACCTCTTCCAAAACCGCTACAAGAGCATTCTGGTTGAGGAGGACCCGTACTTCCTTGAACTGGTCCGTTATATTCACCTTAATCCCGTACGGGCCGGGTTGGTGAACCAACTTCCTGCACTGGATCGATATCCATATTCTGGCCATTCGGTGATCTTGGGACACCGTGGCTATGGGTGTCAGGATGTGGATGGGGTATTGGCGTGGTTCGGAAACAGGGCCGGTGACGCGCGTCGAAAATACCGAAGTTTTGTTGAGGCAGGATTCGATCAAGGCCGGCGGGAGGATCTTCGGGGCGGAGGCCTCATCCGGAGTGGCGGAGGGCGGGATAAAGTGGCGCGGAGGGCAAAAGGCGAGGGGGAAGAAATGGGGGATGAGCGAATTTTGGGCAGCGGACCGTTCGTCGAGGAAACGCTCAGTGATCAAACTCGGCTGGGGGGGCGAAGGACAGGGAGTCTTGACGACATTCTGAACGATGTTTGTGAACAATGGGGAGTCCCCCCGGAGCAGCTTTTGAGTCGATCGCGTGTTCGCAAGGTAAGCCGGGCAAGAAGCGTGTTCTTTCTTCGGGCCCATGAGGAAAGGGGAGAGCCGATGGCGGCTTTAGGCCGCCTTTGCGGTCTTGCACACACCTCAGTGCGTGAAGCGATCGAGAGGGCTCGTGATGAAAGGGGTGATCTTTGATAACCTTCAAAACCTACCAACGTCCCCTACCCTCTTACATTTCATCTTCTTCATCTCCTTTCGTATCCCTTGTGACGGGAAGGGGCGAAAGGGAATAACCTTCAAAACCTACCAACGTCCCCTACCCCACTTGACCGGCGTTCCAGTTGTGTGTATAACTGTTTTCTTCCACCGCGGTCCACGCCAAAATCACAGGGAGGTTGTCGAGATGCCAGTGTGGGGACTTAGAATTTCTCTTATGGTTAGTTTATCCATTTTGGCGATTGCTTGTGGCACGACGCCGGAGAAAGCCAGGATGAACTTGAGTCAGATGAACGTGCCCTACGACGAGGATTCTTTTGTCCAAA
>JABAOC010020416.1_pt1 | contig 10017 bp, 6 predicted proteins | sample 7062161 | NCBI WGS metagenome assembly JABAOC01 (sample SAMN14538625, study PRJNA623070) | marine sediment metagenome | biome: marine biome [ENVO:00000428]; feature: marine pelagic biome [ENVO:01000023]; material: deep marine sediment [ENVO:00002113] | place: India: Gulf of Khambhat ...
ACGATGTTCTTCGATGATATTCGGCTGTATCCACCGCCGGAGCCGGTACCTTAAGCCGGGATTTAGGTGCCAATTAAGATTGAGTAGTTAACCCCATGAGATAATTCCTTAATATCTCACGGGGTTAATGTAGCAGATTTGTATCAATTCGGGGCTTATACCGATTGATTCGGTATAAGCCCCACTTTTTAAATGATTAATGACCCCGCCATAGGCGGCTCTGCGATATTGATTATTGTCATTAAATATTGTATTTCGTCCCACCCATTGCGCATACTTGGTCTCGCGGGAACGATAATCATGACCAGCCCCGGGGATTTTAGGTTGAAATCTTTAGGGAATTCGATTACATTTACTTCCACTTATTACGATAGCAATCTGCTTTTTGCTGAATTTAGGTTTCTTTCTCCTTTTTGATTGAGCCGCCGGGTTGGAGATAAATAAGCACAGCTAAGTATTAGGAGACAACAAAATGCAATCTACAAAAAGAAAACGCACCCACTTATGTCCCAAAACATATAAGAGCCTCAAGTCCAAAGTAAAATATCGCTGGTTGACGTGGATTTTTCCCATAGCCGGCCTGGTGTCACTGATTTGGTTTTTGGTCAGGGTGATACCGAAACCTTCACGGGCGACGTATCCGTGTCAGCGGCTGGCTTTTCCGTTGGCTTCAGGATTCGTGGCCTGGCTTGTAGGCCTGGGGGCATCGGCAGTGGCATTTAAAAAAGCCAGGCTCAACTTTGCCCGAAGGCGCTATGTGGTGGCATTAGTATGTGTCACCGTAAGTATTGGCGCCTTGTGGATAGCTGTCAGTGCTACTGGAGAGAAGTTCGTCCTGGCTGAGCCTCAACCTGCGAATGAGCCGATAGGTGTGGCCGGGGGCATTTATCCCGGCCGAGTTGTATGGGTTCATGACCCCGAAGCAACGGACTGGGAAGGACCCGGAGACGGTCACTGGTGGGAAAGTAACCACACCAGCCAGATACGGGTAAGCCGAATGATATCACAGGCAATATGTGAGCTGACCGGCGCAGCGAGTGACACTGACGCCTGGGACAAGCTCTTCAGGTACTTCAATAATGCTCAGGGCAAAGGAAATGTAGCATACAAACCCGGCGAAAAGATATTTATAAAAGTAAACTTTGTCGGCTTCATCCGGACTGTCAGAAGTGTCAATCCTGAAAATTATGACTTGGAACGGGGCATCGATTATATGAACACCTCGCCGCAGATGATTATCGCCCTGCTTCGCCAGCTTGTTGGAACTGTCGGCGTAAAGCAATCTGACATTTCCATCGGCGACAGCCTCGCCCGCTTTGCAAACGAGTACTATAACATTTTGCATAAGGAGTTTCCGGATGTCCGCTATATGGATTGTGCAGGCAAGTTTGGCCGAATCAAGATTAAGCAGTCCTCGGCCCCCTTCTACTGGAGCTGCAATCCACAGGCCTCCGAGCAGGATTACGCACCGGCCAGCTATGCCGAGGCCGATTACTTCATAAATCTGGCAAACCTCAAGGCCCACACGGGTGCCGGCATAACCCTCTGTGCCAAGAACCACTACGGTTCGCTTATCAGAACACCCCCGCAGAAGGGCTATTACAATTTGCATCCGGGCGCTTTTTCCAAGGAGACGGGAATATACAGAAACCTCGTGGACCTCATGGGACATAAGCACGTCGGCGGCAAGACCCTCCTGTATCTAATCGACGGCCTTTATTCCGGAATTCATCCCCGGGACAGAGCGCCCCGAAAGTGGAGCACTTATCCTTTCAACGGCGACTGGACTTCGAGTCTTTTGGCCTCGCAGGACCCCGTCGCCATCGATTCGGTTGGCTTTGATTTCCTCCACGCTGAATATGAGGAGCATCCGCGCAATTCAGGAGTAGATGATTACCTCCACGAAGCGGCCCTGGCCAACAATCCACCCTCCGGGACATTTTATGACCCCGACCACAAGGGTAATGTCAAAAGACTGCCAAGTCTCGGTGTCCACGAGCACTGGAACAATACGAAGGATAAAAAATACTCCCGCAATTTGGGAACCGGCAAAGGTATCGAGCTTGTAGCGATAACTCCGGCAGGCACGGCAAAGGCGGGTATCATCGCGCCGAGTGCAAAAGTGCAAAAACTTTCTGGCGGCTTTAAATTCACCGAAGGCCCTGCTGCCGACGTCCACGGCAACGTCTTCTTCACCGACCAGCCTAATAACCGGATTCTCAAATGGTCGGTGGACGGCAAGCTGTCAACCTTCCACGAAAGCCCCGGACGGGCCAACGGCCTTTACTTTGACAAAAATGGCAACCTCCTCGCATGTGCCGACCTTGATAACGAGCTGTGGTCGATTGATATGAATGGCAGCGCAACTATCCTCGTCAGGGACTACAACGGCAAAAAGCTCAACGGCCCAAACGACCTCTGGCAAGATCCAAAGGGCGGAATATATTTTACCGACCCTTTCTACAAAAGGCCCTACTGGAACAGGGGCCCAATGGAGCAGGACGGCAAGCATGTTTATTATCTCAAACCGAATCGCAAGGAACTGATACGAGTAACCAATGACCTCGTGACACCCAATGGCATTATCGGCACCCCTGACGGCAGGCTCCTTTACGTAGCCGACCTCGGTGACAGAAAAACTTATGTGTACAACACCAATGCCGATGGTACATTATCGAACAAAAAGCTTTTCTGCTCCATGGGCTCTGACGGTATGACCATTGACAATGAAGGCAACATTTATCTTACGGGCAGAGGTGTCACGGTCTTCAATTCAGCCGGCGAGAAAATCGAGCATATACCCATCGACGCCGGCTGGACCGCCAACGTATGTTTCGGCGGGCCGGACAGACATACGCTTTTTATCACCGCCCAGACCTCGCTCTATTCACTGCGTATGAGAGTCAAAGGCGTACAGTAAAAATCAGAATTTACCAATATAGAACATCTTTAACTATATTGACATCATACACTCTAATTGCTATATTGCTGTCGGTTTAGTTAGACTCAGGCTCATTTCTTACCCACGAGTAAAGGGTATTTAAACGGAGGGACATTAATGAGCGACCCTGAGCAAAGAAACAAAAACCGGCCAAATAAGAAGCAACCTCCTCCTACGGCCAGTCTCAGTGACTCGGCAGCGGGTCCGGGAAGTCAGATTGCTTCATTTCGCATCGAGTGGAAGCTGGGATGTGGTGAAGTAGTGGCCCATTGGACCTGTGGATTGTTAAAGACCTTTTGACTCTTTGTATCAGAATGATTATTCTAAAGGCATATGAGTAAAAGGGAGCTATATAATGAAATGTCCCAAGTGTAATTCCGATAATCCCGATACTCAACAATTTTGTGGTAAGTGTGGCACCAAACTGGTTCCTGCCAGGGATGTCCCGGCCTCTTCCACCAAGAGCCTTGTGACGGCGAGGACCGAATTAACCACAGGCTCTGTCTTTGCCGGCCGGTATCAAATCGTTGAAGAGCTGGGCGAGGGCGGCATGGGAAAAGTCTACAAGGTAATCGATAAGCAGCTAAATGAGGAGGTGGCGTTAAAGCTCATAAAGCCGGAGATTGCCTCAGATAAAAAGACCATCAAAAGATTCAGAAATGAGCTGAAACTATCCCGCAAAATCAGTCACAGAAACGTAGGCCGTATGTATGAGCTCATGGAGGACAAAGGTTCCCTCTTCATTACTATGGAATATGTGCCGGGCCAGGACCTGAAGGGACTAATCAGGCAATCGGGAAGATTGGCCATAGGGACAACAATATCCATAGCCAAACAGGTATGTGAGGGACTGGCCGAGGCTCATGGCTTAGGAGTGATACACCGTGACCTCAAATCCCACAATATTATGATAGATAAAAGGGGAAATGCCCGGATTATGGACTTCGGGATAGCCCGGTCCCTCACGGGAAAAAGTATCACCCGCGCCGGCGCGATGATCGGGACCCCGGAATATATGTCACCGGAACAGACGGAAGCCGAAGAGCTTGATCAACGCTCCGATATCTATTCGCTGGGAGTAATCCTCTACGAGATGGTGACCGGGCGATTGCCCTTTGAAGGCGATACCGCTTTAAGCGTGGCCATGAAGCATAAAGCCGAAATTCCCAAAGACCCAAAAGAGCTGAATCCTCAGATTCCCGCGGATTTAAGTCGGTTAATCCTTAAATGTTTGGAGAAAGACAGGGAGAACAGGTATCAGGATGCGGAAGAATTGCGTTTGGAGCTGGCAAATATAGAGATGAGCATTCCCACCATAGAGAGGGTGGTTCCCAGGAAAAAGACGCTGACCTCAAAGGAGATTACCGTAAGTTTTAACCTGAAGAAATGTTTTATTATTGCTTTGGTCGTGGTGGCTCTTATCATTGCTGCGACGATTACCTGGCAGTTTCTTCCAAAAAAGGGAGCTATCTCATTACCGCCCGAAACTCCCTCAATCGCAGTCTTACCTTTTGAAGATTTTAGCCCGGCAAAGGACCAGGAGTATTTCTGTGAAGGATTGAAAGAATCAATTATTCATGCGTTGAAACAAGTCCGGAATTTACGAGTTCCTGCAACAACTTCTATGTTCAAAGGTAAGCAGCGCGATTATCGCCAAATCGGTCAGAAGCTGAAGGTCACGACGGTGCTCGATGGAAGTGTACAAAAAGTCGAAGATAAAGTACGAATCATAGCGAAACTCATCGATATAGCGGATGAGTCTATTATCTGGACCGACCAGTTCGACCCGGAGCAGGAGGATATTTTTTCCATCCTGGATAAGATTTCCATGACCATTGTAAATGAGCTTAAAGTAACTCTTTTGGCAGGTGAAAAGACCAAGATCGTAAAGCGTTATACCGAAGACCCTGATGCCTGGGATTACTATTCGTGGGGACGTCACTTCTGGAATAAACGAACCGAAGAAGGATTCACGACGGCCATAAACCACTTTGAGTCGGCAATTACAAAGGACCCGTCTTATGCCCTTGCTCACGCCGGATTGGCAGATTGCTACCTCCTCCTCGGATACTACGCTTACATGGAACCCAATGATGCTTTCCCAAAAGCAAAAGAGCAGGCCCGGAAAGCCCTGAGTATCGATAGCACAATCGCTGAAGCTCATACCTCACTGAGTTATATTTCAACTGTTTATGAATGGGATTGGGAGCGTGCCGAGAGTGAATTCAAGCTGGCGATTAAGCTCAATCCGAACTATGCGACAGCTCATCACTGGTATGCGGTCTTTTTATTTGGTATGGGAAGGTTCGATGAATCTATCGTTGAGATAAAACGAGCCCAGGAACTTGACCCTCGTTCAAACATGATAAATACTAACGTAGGATGGCCTTATTATTTTAACCGCCGGTACGACCAGGCGATTGAAGCGTTCCGGAATGCGATTTCAATAGATGAGGGATTTTGGTATGCGCACTGGGGCCTCGCGATAACTTATTTTGAGAAGGAAATGTACGAGGAAGCCCTCGCGGAGCATCAAAAAGCAAAGGCCTTGTATAGTGGCTGGCAGCCACTGATTGAATTGTGTATAGGATGTACTTATGCGCGTATGGGCCGCAGAGATGATGCGCAGCAAGTGCTAAAAAATTTATTGGAACGTTCAAAGCAAGAATATGTTCCTTCGTTCGTTTTTGTAAATTTGTATTTCGCCCTCGAAGAAAATAATCAGGGCTTCGAATGGCTCGAAAAGGCTTATAAGGAACGCGACCCTCAGTTGACCTGGCTCAAAGTAAATCCATTTTATGATTCCGTTCGCTCAGATCCGAAGTTCGGGGCTATGCTGAAGAAAATGGGATTGGATAAATGACCGAAAAACTACTTAAGATAAACTGAGTCCCGACTATTTTGATAATATTTCAGAATTTGTATTGCTGTGAAGACTTTTGAATGAGCGGCGCTCAAGCAAAAAATGATAAGGAGTCGAATGGTAAAAGAGCTGGTCCTACCCGGTCTTTTGATGGCTCAGAGTTAGGGACAGGCAGCCGGATTGGTCCATTTCGTATCGAGCAGGAGCTTGGCCGCGGCGGCGCAGGCGTAGTTTACTTAGCCCACGATACCAAACTCGATCGCTCAGTAGCAATCAAAAGCCTTCCGGTTGAGTTAGTGGAGAATCCCAAGGCACGCTCGCGTTTTTCCCGTGAGGCCCGAGTTTTGGCATCTTTGAATCACCCACATATTGCTACGATTTACGAAGAAATTGAAGACGACCGAGGGGTCGGCTATCTCATCCTCGAATATGTCCCCGGCCAGACCCTGGCCGAGCGAATAGCAAAGAAGCCGCTTAAGCTCGAAGAAACATTATCAATAGCTCTGCAAATATCCGAGGCGGTGGCCGTGGCCCACGAGCATGACGTTATCCACCGCGACTTAAAGCCCGGCAATATCAAGATAACACCGGAAGGTAAGGTCAAGGTTCTGGACTTCGGCCTAGCCAAGGCTATCGGGAGTGAAGCTTTAGACCAGCAGAGCACTGTCACCGAGCCTGGCCGGGTAATCGGCACACCGGCTTATATGAGCCCGGAACAGGCCCGCGGTAAGCCCACCGATAAGCGAAGCGATATCTGGTCGTTCGGCTGTGTGCTGTACGAAATGCTGACCGGTAGGATTCTGTTCAAAGGTCAGACTATTTCTGATACGCTGGCCAATATCCTCCAGACGAACCCCGATTGGCAGACGCTGCCCGAGACTACGCCGACAAACATTCGAGTTCTGCTACGCCGCTGCTTAGAAAAAGACCCGCGCCGCCGGCTTCATGACATCAGCGACATCAGGATTGAGATTAGCGAGACGCTGAATCAGCCAGCGATCCTACCGCCGATCACGGAGGTGAGACCAATTACCGCCAAATTAACCCGCTGGAGATCGCGCTTTGCTTGGATTTTTGCCGCGTCGTTTGGTATCTTTGTCGCTTTACTCATTGGGATTATTGTCAAAGATTCTACGACGCCACCATCTTTGCCGTCCCCAAATCTGCCTGTGAAGGTTTTCTCCATCGACATCCCTCCGACACAAAGACTGGAAACTGAATGGGATTCCAATGTAGCTCTATCACCCGATGGCATGTTGCTTGTCTATGTGGGCAGCCAGGGGGGACAAAGGCGACTCTTTATTCGCAAAATGGATGAATTTGGTTCCATACCCATTCCCGGTACTGAAGATGCCCGCTACCCATTTTTCTCGCCCGATGGTAAGTCGGTTGCCTTCTTTGCCGCCGGCCAACTCAAAAAAGCTTCCTTGAAGAGAGAGGATGTTCAGTCGCTCTGTGTCATCTCTCCAGTAAGCTTTGGTGGTACATGGAGTTCTGACGGCTTTATCTATTTCACGTGGGGACCCAGTAGCGGCCTTAGGAAGGTATCGGCCACGGGTGGCGAACCGGAGACTCTAACCACATTGGATTCTGATAAGAGCGGACAAAGACATTATTTCCCGCACATCCTTCCTGGCGGCAAAACGCTTTTATTTACTGTCGCGAGCACGGACGTAGGCTTCGAGGAAGGACGTATCGCAATTCTTTCGTTGGAAACCGGAAAAATCCATGATTTAAACATAAAAGGTAGTAAGCCCCAATATGCCTTATCAGGTCATTTAGTTTTTGCCCGTGCGGGGAAATTGATGGCTGCGCCTTTTGATCTCGAAAAACTGGAGCTTACCGGCTCGTCGGTTCCGGTCCGGGAGGATGTCATGACATATCTTACGTCGAATTTCAGTTTGTCCTCCGAGGGTTCGCTTGCCTATGTTCCAGTCGTTGGAGGGGTGGTGAAGAACACCCCGGTTTGGGTCAATCACAAGGGAGAAGTCGACCCATTACCCTCTTCGATCTTTTCGGGCTATTATGAAGGGCCCCGCCTTTCGGCAGATGGTCGATGGATGGCCGTCACTGCTTGGAGAGAGGGGAATTGGGATATTTATATATATGACCTGACACGCGGCGCTCTGAGAAGGGTCACCTTCAATGAAGAGATTGACGAATGTCCTGCATGGGTGCCAAATAGTGAACAATTGACATATAGTTCAGTAAGAAAGAACCGGGCGCCTGACTTGTTTTTGGTAACACCAGACGGCACCGATGAGGCTGCGGAGATGTTGTTCAAAAGCGAACTTAACTTTGCACAGTTTGCCACTTCATGGTCGCTCGATGGCCGATACCTTGCTTTCACCGACGAGCGGGACGAAACCCAGAATGACATTTGGGTCCTTGATCGCGAGAAAGCTCCCCAAGCATGGCCCTTCCTTCAAGGGAAATTCAATGAAAAAAATGCTGTCTTTCACCCCAACGGGAACTGGATAGCCTATGCGGCGGATGAGGTTGAATCCGGGCGGTTCGAGGTTTATGTGCAGCGTTTTCCCGACGGAGGTAATAAACAACGGATATCCACCGACGGTGGAGATGAGCCCGTCTGGGATCCTTCTGGAAAAGCGCTTTATTATCGAGTGGGAGATAAAATGATGGTTGTTACCGTTGAGACCGTTCCCGAATTCATCGCTTCGACACCAAAGGAATTGTTCCCTGGGCGATTTGTATCATGCCGGTTTAGCGCGAATTATGACATTAGTCCTGACGGCGACCGGTTCATCATGATCAAGCCAGATGAGGAATCGGAGCCGACACAAATCAACGTTGTGCTCAATTGGTTTGAAGAGTTGAAACGGCTCGTGCCCACGGAAAAAAATAAATAATACTCTTGCATAGGACATATTGTAGGCGCCATTAGGATATTTGACGAATAGAGTTCTTGTAAGGGTTCTCAATGAGCATAGCACTTCTGGAGATTAAATGAGTTTTATCGGAGACAAAATTATGCAGAGAAGAAAGAACAGTCCTGAGGATCCCTTACGGGGAAACAGTATCTTGTTGGTGATTGTTGTTTTCACAGTTGTGTTATGTCTCGTGGAGCCGAGCTTCGCAAGGCAGAGGTCGAGGACAAGACGTTCACAGCGGGTACGGATGGAACAGGTACAGGTAGCCGGCCCCGATGGCAATGTTAAGTTGACAGTCCTGCCCAACGCCGAGCGTCTGACCTTCACGGTGACACTGGGGAATGCGACTGTGCTCGACCCATCGACAATTGTTATGAATTTGGACGGCTATGACCTTTCAACCGGAGTTGTTTTCGGCAATGTGGAACGCTACGAGCTCAACGAGACCTATCCCTGGCACGGCGCCCACAGCACAGCGGTCAATCAATGCAATGGCGCCCGCATCTCGCTGCAGAACGATTTATCGTTCATCGACTACGTCCTGGAAATCCGCGTCTTCAACGACGGCGCAGCCTTCCGTCACGTCATCCCGGGCGATGAAGGCGTTTCTCGCGTGCCGGACGAATACACGACCTTCGTCATCCCGGCCGGTTCCACAGTCTGGTACCACGACCTGGGTGGTCATTACGAGGCCCCGTATGAGAAGAACGACATTTCCGACGTTCCGCCCGGTCAATGGGCTGGGCCGCCGGTAACATTCAAGCTGCCGGGCGGCACCGGCTACGGCTCTATCACCGAGGCCAACCTCGTAAATTACAGCGGCATGGCATTGGAGGCCGACGGTCGACGTGGCCTGGTCACGGGCCTTGGCCACCGACAGCCGCTGAACTATCCCTATGAGTTGCGCTATGGCCGAGAGGAAGCCAGGCGACTGGGCAAGCCGGCATCGGTTAGTGGGACGATAACGACCCCCTGGCGAGTCGTAATGGTCGGCCGCGACCTCAATACACTGGTAAACAGCACCATTATGCCCAACCTCTGCCCCCCACCTGACCCGAAGTACTTTCCCGACGGCATCAAGACGGCATGGGTCAAGCCCGGTCTTTCGGTGTGGCGATACCTTGACGGCGGAGACCGCTCGTTCGAAGGCATGAAGGAGTTTTCCCGAATGGCCGGCCAGTTGGGCTACGAATATCACATCCTCGAGGGCTTCTGGAGCAGATGGAGCGACGAGCAGATTAAGGAAATCGTGGAGTACTCAAAGCAACAGGGCGTGCGTTTGCTGTTCTGGATACACAGCAACCGGCTGGGCACGCCGAAGG
>JABAOC010028188.1_pt1 | contig 10014 bp, 8 predicted proteins | sample 7062161 | NCBI WGS metagenome assembly JABAOC01 (sample SAMN14538625, study PRJNA623070) | marine sediment metagenome | biome: marine biome [ENVO:00000428]; feature: marine pelagic biome [ENVO:01000023]; material: deep marine sediment [ENVO:00002113] | place: India: Gulf of Khambhat ...
CATGGTTCCTCGAAATCATCCTGCGTCTGCGCGCCCGCTATGCGGAGGCCGGGGCGTACGCCACCGCGTACGAGGTTCGGGACCCGGATGGATGGACGTACGTTCCCTCCTTCACAGAGATTCCGCCGCCTCCCTGGGAGGGCATTGTCCCCAACTTCTTTCGCAGCGTGGTCGGCCGCAGCCCGCTGCAGACATCGGCGGTTGTCGTACGCCCGGAGGTGCTCGAGCTCGTGGGAGGCTTTGCCTCCTGTCGCGGCATAGGAGAAGATCTGGAACTCTGGGCCCGGATTGCCTTGCGGTACCCCATCGCCTTCAGTCGGCGCGCCAGCGCGGTTTACCACCGCGAGGCCGAGAATCGCTACTGTGAGACCGTCTTCACGAACGTTATGGCTACGGGTTGCTTCGAGCGGGCGTTGCGCGAACAAGGCGTGCCCTCCCATCTCCGTCCCGATGTCGAGGAGTTTCTGGCCCACGCGCAGTTGGGCTTGGCCTCACAGTACATCCTGGCCGCTCAGTCGCAAACCGCCCGTGACCTTCTGCGTCATTGCCAGACCCGTCGCTTTCGCCGGCAGAAACTGTGGTGGTGGTTCTGGTCCCTGCTGCCCGTGACGTGGGTGCGTTTTGCCAAACACGGTAAACGATGGGCCCGTCGGTGTCTCCACGCGGGGCGCCGGAAGCTCCGCCCCCGCCCCCAGCCCGGACATCCGTGCCGCCGGACACTATGCACATGACAGGAGTGAACGCTATGCCGTCTGATTCCCCCGACCTCGTCAGCCTGGAGAAAACAGAGACCACACCGGCCCCGACCGGCCCGTATTGGCTGCAGGCTCTGGCGGTGATTCTGGCGGTGGTCCTGGGACCGCCCGTGACCATTCTGTACCATCTGACGCAATCCGAGGACGCCTCCCTCGGCAGTTTCAGCCTCGCCCAGGTCATCCGCGGGCTGCTTTGCGCTCTCCTGCTCCTTTCCCTGTTCTTCTCCCGAGGCCTGCGTCGGTTGACAAACCCGCTCGCCCGCCCCTTGTTATTCCTGGCAGCTTACGCTCTCTTGACGGCGTGGGCAGGACCCTATCCCTATCAGAATGTTGTGTTCGCGGTGAAGATGGCGTTTATCACGCTGGTGTTTGTCGTCGCCCTGCGACTGGCCGAGGAGGGATGGATTCGCGAACGCTGGCTGGCTGCATGTGCCTGGGTCGTTTTGCTCACCGTTATCGCCTGCGTCGGTATCGGGTTGCACACCGGACACGCCTTCGACCTCTATGGAAGCCGTTATGCCACGGTGGGTCCGCTGCGTGGCGGGCTGGCGGCTAGCTCCTTCGTACTCTCGACCCTACCGGTGTTTATCCGGTATTTGGCCGTGGCCCGTTCCGCGCTGGTCGGCCTCATTCTGCTCCATGCTTTGCTCTTCTTCATCATGTGCCGCAGCACCCTCATTGCCGCCGTCGCGGCCACCTGCGGTGTCATTTTCATCAACCTGTGTTCGCGGGGAAGCCGGATGCCCTGGCGCAGAATCCTGATGGCGGCCGGGGTACTCGTCCTGTTGGCTGGCCTCGGGCTGAACACCCGCGTGGGCGCGGAGGTGATCACGCGCTTGAAAGAGCTTAACCCCCATGGGGGTACCGGGTCGGGACGTTACATCTTCTGGCGCATCACCCTGGAATACATTCTGCACCGCCCCCTGGCGGCGCAGGTATGGGGAGAGGGGATGGGAAGCATAAGGGATCTGCTCCAGGCACGTTTCGGATTGTACATCGGCGCCCACAACGAATGGCTGGATTTCGTCCACGCCTTCGGCTGGTGCGGTCTGATTGGCCTGGGCTGGTGGTACGGGGAATTGGTACGACTGGTCTGGCATCTGCACGGGCGACCCGGGGGGCCGTTCCAGGGCGCGTGTGCTTTGGCGATCATGCTGGGCCTGATCTCGATCGGCACGGGCGGGTCCTTGGACCCCATTTGGGCGCTCGACTATGCGGCACTGGGATTCTGGGTCGGTTGCGCCGCGCGCCGAATGGCCCGGCACCGCGCCGGTTGACTGAAGAGTTGTTCAGGAGGAACGTATGGCGGATGTCCTGTACATCGAACCCTGTAACTTCGAAGACTTTCCCATCGGCGGTCAGCTTTCCCTGGCTAGACAAGCCGTCCGCATCTTCGGCTCACGTCTCGCCCTGGTCGGAATCTCGACGGATGAAGCCCCCGTGGGACGGTGGGTAAAACGAGCCTTCGACGGCCGAATATGTGACTTCTTCAGTGTCGGTCGCTGGACCAAATCGGCCCGGAAACCGCTCGTCCCGGCGCGCATCAGAACCTATCTTGGCCTGCGGAGACACCGAAAGCGGATTCTGGCCATTGACACCCGTGCGGTCTTCATGAGCGCCCCGGAAATCCTGCTGGCCACGCGCCGGTGGGGTTGGGAGAGCCTGTGCTACTGCTTCGCCGGAGTGGACAGTCCCTTGCACATGCCGCGGTATCGATGGGCCGAGCGGTTTGCCGATCGGTTCGATTCGTATTTCTTCCCGGCTCTGCAATCCGCCAACCTCCTGCTGGCCGCGGCGGATCGACCTACCATCCGGGCCTTCGTGGCGAAAACCGGCGGTCGAATTCGTGAAGAGGACGTCATCTCCTTCCCCACCCGCGCGGACACGGACATCTTCCGTCCCGCAGATCGGGCCGAAACAAGAGAGGTGCTGGGCGTTCCCCAGGACGTGCCCGTGTTCGTGAACGTCGGCCGACTCAATTGGAGAAAAGGATGGGATCTGCTGCTCGAAGCATTCCAGCTCTTCTCGAGAGGGAGAGAGGATGCCCACCTCTACTTCGTGGGCGACGGCGAGGACAGGCACGAGATGGAGCTGAGACTTCGAACGTGCGGCCTCGTCGAACGGGTCCATATTACCGGTTGTCTCGACCCGCGGGGGGTCGCCGCCTACCTCAATGCCGCGGACGTCTTTGTTCTCGGCTCCCATTTCGAGGGCTGGCCCACGGTTTTGGTGGAAGCTCTCGCCACCGGCAAGCCCATCGTTTCCACCTCGGTGAGCGCGGCCGCCGAACTGATCGAGAATGGCAAAAACGGATATATCGTTGACCGCCGTGAGGCAGGACTGTTTTGCGAGGCGATGGTCAAAGCCCTGTCGTTGGATGCTCGCTCGTATTCGCTGGAGAAGTCAAAGCCCTATGCCTTGAATCGTCTGGCTGAAGACTTCGGCAAGCTTTGGGCTCCGCTACGATCATGAGAGAAGACTGTCGATGTTCCCCTTGCTGTGCGTGCCTGTGACTGGCGCTTGCTCCGACCCTCCGGTTTCCAAATGGCCACGAACCTTCTTGTTGACATGCGATCTGGAGATATCCAGTTCCATCGGAAGCAGCGCCAGTACATTGGTTGGGCAATCCTAATCATGTACTCGTTACTTCTGGCTTATCGAGCTCACTGCCACACTACGGCAGGGGAGACTACGCTCCCTCCTCTGTGGGAACTACGGAACCCGCGTTGGATAGTCGGATGGATCGGCGCACTTGTCCTCGGAGCTTTGCGAGACTTCGCCTACTTCGTACCTGTGGGCTTCGGTGCCACGAGGCTTGTTCCCGTCGGCTCGGGGCGGCTCCGGCGGCGCTCGATCAACCTCCGTGGCTTGCTGGTGGCAACCGCGCTCACGGCCTTGGCCTGTGTGACCAAGGTCGTCAGGTCATGGTACTTGGCTGCGGTTGTTGGTTTGGCGTTTCCCCTGTCCGGCTGCCTCTTTGGAGTATGGGCACACGCCATATGGCTTCGCGGTTGGCGAGCCCGTCTCCGATTCCTGCGGAAGGTCGCCCTGCTGGTCCCACTGGTCGTTCTTTGCATCGGCATTGCGGCGTGGTTCTCTTTGGAAAAGACGCCCTTGCCCTTTGAGGCCGTTCCCGCGAGTTCTGCTGAGGAGCAACGACTGACGCGCTTGATTCGCAGCAGCAGTCCGAGATCCCTGAGCGAGGGTCAGACGCATACCCTGCGGCTGACGGAGCACGATGCCAACGTGTTGCTCTCCAGGGGCCTCTCGTCCAGATCGCAGAATCGAAAGGCGATCGTCCGCCTGCGCCATGATGCCATTTCGCTCTTGATGTCCCTGCCCGTACGATTTGGCGAAGGAGTACCCCGCTACCTGAATCTGGACGCAGCGGGCAGTACGCGAATCCGGAATGGCGTGCTGAGACTGCGTGTGGATCGTTGCCGGATCGGTTCTGTGGAGCTTCCTCATTGGCTTCTCCATTCCCTCGACCCGCTCGTCACCTCATTGTTGAACCACGATCGACAGGTGAAGCCGTTTCTAAATGCTACAAAAGAAATGGCTATCGAACCCAACTCGATCCGGCTCACCTATGGGCCCATGGATCTGGTCACCACGTTTCGAGAGAAGTTCCGCCGTCCTCGCGTCGCCAACGAAGAACTGCTGGCCTCTACGCGGACCCAAGTGGATCACCTTCTGCTCCTGTTTGCTGCCGGCCCCTTGTCTGATCACCCGCCAAGCTTCAATATTTGCCTTGGGACGGCATTTACTCTGGCCCGTAATCGCTCCACCCAGCGCGATGCCGTCACCGAAAACCGGGCGGCGATTCTCGCCCTCGGAATCCTTCTTGGGCATCCGGGAATCGAGGACTTCCTGGGGCCGGTCATAAGCGACGGGAACAAGGATGAGGCTCAGCAGATCTTGGCCTGTGTCGTCCTTCACGGGCGGTCCGACTGGACCAGACATTTCTGTGTCAGTGCGGCGATTGCCGCACTCTCCGATGAGGCCATCAGTGATGCTTGTGGTTTACTCAAGGAAGAACTGGACACAGATGCTGACGGCAGCGGCTTCTCATTTGCCGACCTGTTGGTTGATCGGGCAGGCACTGTATTCGGCATCCGGGCCACCCGCGACAAGACAGCCGCCCTCGCCATGCAAGAGCGCCTCGTTGGCGGCTTTTCCATCGAGGAAGTGTGCCCGCCCGCCGGTGATCTGCCCGAAGGCGTTTCCGAAGCCGACTTGCAAGCGCAGTATGGGGGGGTGGGCGGAGCGGGCTATTGCCGCATAATCGCGGACATCGAGCGACGCATCGCTGCTTGTGCTGCGTATCGCTGACGGCGGCCGGCTTCCCTGCTTGCCGGAACTGGTCCGCAAGAGAAGACAAGACTTGGACCATGGCGCAGGGAAGATCCGACGATTCTTGTCTGACCAGCCCTTGCACGGAACGCTCGCGGCGCCAGGCAGGCACATTCCATGCATTACGCGGGCAGATACATCGGTTAAACTTATGCGTATATGCGTGGTACACAACCTGTACCGCCACCCAAGCGGTGAAGAAACTGTTGTCGAGAACATCTGCTCGCTGCTGGCGGGTCATGGCCACGTTGTAATCCCCTTCTTCCGACATAGTGATGAAATCTCACGTCTGTTCTTGGGCAGGATTCGCGCTTTCTTCAGTGGCATCTACAGCTTCTCCTCGAAAAAGGCTATGCGCGCCCTCCTGGCCACGTGCAGACCTCACATCATCAACGTGCACAACCTCTTTCCTTTGATTTCACCATCGGTACTCGGTGCCTGTCATGAGGTGGGTGTGCCGATTGTAATGACATTGCACAACTACCGGTTGTCGTGTCCACATGGTATGCACATGACCGATGATCATGTATGTGAACGATGTAAAGGGGGCAAGGAATACTGGTGCGTACTTCGCAACTGTGAGGGCAGTGTGCCCAAGAGCCTTGGCTACGCCGTGCGGAGCCTGGCCGCGAGGACCCTCCGATTCTATACGGGCAATGTCTCTGTCTACGTTGTTTTCACGCAGTTCCATCGAAACCGGCTGGTCGCAGAGGGCGTTCCATCCGCTCGTGTTGTGGTTATCCCCAATCTGGTCGTTTCAGACCACACGGCGGCTTCACAGCCGTTGGGCGATTATGTCGCGTACGCCGGTCGCGTGAGCCCCGAAAAGGGCATCGCGACACTCATGCGTGCCGCGCGGAAGTGCCTCGATATACCTTTCAAGATTGCCGGCAGCTATGAGCGAACGTCACACATTGTGGCGGAAGCGCCAAAGAACGTCACATTTCTGGGACATCTGACCGGCACGGAACTCAAGGAGTTCTACAGGTCTGCGCGAATGCTTGTCATGCCGAGTGTGTGGTTTGAGACTTTTGGCATGTCGCTCGTTGAAGCCATGGTTTGGCGCAAACCCACGATAGTATCGCGCATTGGTGCGCTGACGGAAATAGCCGATGAAGGAGTAACGGGTCTGGCGGCTGAGCCGGGCAACGCGGAGGAACTGGCTGAGACGATCCGCCATCTCTGGGATCGCCCCAACCTGGGTAGACAGATGGGTCAGGCGGGCTGGGAGAAGGCACTCCGCGAGTATTCTCCCAAGCAATACTACGAACGCTTGATGACGGTCTGCGAGACTGCCGTCCGACTTGGCCCCCCTCCCCCCGGTGGCGAGTCGTAAGAGCGGTACGGGTGGGTACGTCATCGTTCACGGCGGCAGGATAGGGACGAACGCACACGACATTCTCGGGGGCGGAGTGGAGTCCGCTGTCATACGGCGACAGGATGACGGCATTCGAGGGCGGGCAGAGGAGAAACCACCGTGGAGGTCGAGAAAAATCGTGTTGAATGGTCCCGCGTGGTCAATGGGCGCATCTGATCTGCCTGATGTTGGCTCTACGGCACCATGGGGGGACGAGTTCCCGTCGTGCCAGCCGTCATGGTCGTGACGCTCGTATTTTTCGCGGAAGACGGGACGGATCGGAAATCGGTCTCCCGGAAAACCCGAGTAACGTAAGGAGATGCTGATCATGCAGGAGCCCGCAAGAAGTGCCACGGGCAGTGTGTGTCACGGTGATCATCGCGTTTGGCGGAGGCGGTCCGCCATGCACATCGTCCGAATCGGTGTTGTTCCTGTGTGTGGGATCCGGCTTGCTGAATTGTTGCAGGCGTTTGACGAGGTGATTGAGCGGAAGGAAACGAGTTACGCATGCTTCTGTGGAGCACACTTGTGCGTCTGTGCGGCAAGGGACAGCCGGGTGCGCCAGGTGCTTGAGGAGGCGACCTTCTGTCTGCCAGACGGGGTCGGGGCAACATGGGGCGCACGCCTTCTTGGCGAGAGACTTCCGGAGAGGCTGGCCGGCCCCTCTGTCATGCTGCAGGTCTGCCAGCATGGTCTCGCCAGAGGCTATCGACATTTCTTCTATGGGGGGGCCGAAGGAATACCGGAGCGCTTGTCACAAAGGCTGCTTGAGCGCTTCCCCGGACTGCAAGTCGTCGGGACATACAGCCCGCCCTTCAGGGAACTGACCCCTGAGGAAGACGAGGAAGCTGTTCACATGATAAACAGTTGCGATCCCGACATTGTCTGGGTGGGGCTCGGTGCGCCGAAGCAGGAGATATGGACGAGCAACCACCTTGGCAGGTTGTCAGCGCCTTTGATCCTTCCTGTCGGCGCGGCCTTCGATTTCCATAGCGGCAACAGGAAGTGGGCACCCTCTTGGGTCCGGAAGATGGGTTTTGAATGGCTTTACAGGATGTTTACGGGGGGTAGGCAAGTATTTCTTCGCTATGCACGAAACCAACCGGTGTTCATAGCGATAATCCTGAAGCAAGCCGTGTTGCGAGCCATGGGCTTGGACGGGAATGAAAGGAAGGGATCCACGTGAAAACCATTGCCCTTGCCCAGAAGGATGGCCCTGCCAGTCTGTCTCGTTGGCGTATGCATACGGGGGCGACGGCACAATCGCGTGTGTTGCCGCTCATTATGCGGCTGGGACCCTAATCAGGAAGTAGGACAGGAGGAGGAACCGAGGTCTCTGAGTCGACCTGGTACAGGGCGACAGCACGATAGCTTCCGGCGCATCCCGTCGGAGACACGGCGGTGGAGACCCGCATGGAGAAAGCCGTGCAGAAGGTGGGGGACCGGCCCACAGCCGTCAAAGGTAAAGGCCCGTCCGACCCGACCGAAGCAATCGTTGAACTCGAAGTGGTCTTTAGGAGGTACATCACATGGCAAAGGTATTGATGGCGTGCGTACATGTTGTACTAGCGATGGTGGGCGGGGCGCAGGATCCGGGGAACTGGACAGGCCAGGATATTGGCAACGTTACGGCCCCAGGGATTGCAACATACAACGAAAAGGCGATGATCTGGATCGTGCGAGGTGATGGCTCCGACATCGAGGGGGGTGCTGACAGCTTCCAGTACGTTCATGGGCCCCTTGAGGGAGATGGCTTCATCATCGCCAGGGTAGAGAGCACCGGCGTGACCCATCCCTGGGCCAAGTGCGGCGTAATGATCCGCGAGAGCACCGATCCGGGGTCGCGCTTCGCCGCTGTCTATGCCACGCCCGGCAACGGCGTACGTTTCCAGGCCAGGGCCGACACCGGTGGCGCGATGGCAACCGACAGCTCTGTCGCGACCAGGCAACAGCAGGGTCTGAGGGCACCCGTCTGGATCAAGCTGGAACGCAAGCAGGACCAGTTTCATGGGTATTATGCCACCGATAAAGCGGGCACACACTGGACGCCGATGGTCTGGAAGCCGCGGGCCATCCCTATGCCCAAGATTGTCCAGGTCGGCCTGGCCGTGTGCAGCCACGCGCCTGGAACTCTGTGTGAGGCCCGGTTCAGCAATGTGACCGTCCCTGACGTAGGAAGCGGAATCATCGATTTTGAAATACGGAGGCATCCCAAGGAAACCCTTGCAAGAGCATACCGGAACCTGGAGCAGCTTGGCAATTGGCGCGAGGACGATGCGGCAATCAAGAAGCATGGACATCTAATCACCCGGTGCCTCTTCACGATTGCCAGGGTGAAGGAGATCAGCGGCAAACCCGCCAGTACGATCTTGCCTGACTATTACCGCCTGATAGAGCTTCTCCCCGATTCTCCATTATCAATGGAGGCACTGGCCCAGATTGCGATCCTGGGTGGAGAAGAGGATCTGGAATACGCGAAGAAGCGCCTCGATACGAGACCACCGGAGGACACTGACAGATTCTTCGTGGCGGTAATGAAGGACTACTGCAGCAAGGCGGGGACCCCGGAAAGGGAAGCCGTACTCGAGTCGTTCGTACGGCACGTGGCGAAGAGTTCCCGTTTCACGTCGCTCGAGCAGGTTATCGCTGATCTTGGATCCGACGAACGGAGCGCCGCGGCGTGCAAGAGTCTCATTCAATATGGGATGGCGGAGCCGTCCGACATTCAGGTCGCCGTGGTGGGATTGCGATACATGGCTTTGAAGACGCTCAAGGGGCAGGAAGACAAACGTATTCAGGAACTGCTGAAGTGGGCGGCAACTCAGTTCAAGGACACGAAACTGAGTGTCTGTGCCGCGGCTGCTTTGGCAGACACGTACTATGAGCAGGGATCCTATGCCAAGGTCATCGAGGCATTCCAGCCCGAGCTCTTCTCGGGGAATCAACCTGAATCGAGAATAGTGGAGAATATCGAGAACGCCTTGGCGTCCTATCGCGCAAATACCCTGCTGCAAGCCACGGTCAACCCGGAACGAATCTATGAAGCCTTGGGTGAGACGGCCAGTGAATCCGGACATCATGCGGTGGACCTTCACTGTCAACGCAGGATCGCGGAAATAAGAGAGTTGTCCCTGGAGGACTTTGAGCAATCAGCACTGAAAGGGGTGGAGTACAGCGAAAGCGGCCCCGAGAATGAAGTCTGGTTCTGGAGAGGTCTGATCGCGGCTGGCGAAGGAGACCTCGGTACGGCCGCCGCCGCCTACGAGCGCTTTCTTCAGGGGGACAGCAAGAGTATCCTTGCCGCTCGAGCCTGCTACGACATTGGGCGAACGAAGATGGCGATAGGAGAAGATGCCAGGGTGTGGATAGCGAAAGCAAAGGCTCTGAGCCCATGCGACGCCGTGATCCGATTGGAGCGGCGGCTCGCTGCTTCGGCCTCCGCGCGGAATTGAGGATAAAGGAAGTCTGTATGTGGTTTCAAGAACGCCGTGGCTGCCTGCTCAGCGTGGCAGGAATCTGTCTGCTCGTTCTCGGTATCTCTTCTCGAGC
>JABAOC010003338.1_pt4 | contig 10012 bp, 8 predicted proteins | sample 7062161 | NCBI WGS metagenome assembly JABAOC01 (sample SAMN14538625, study PRJNA623070) | marine sediment metagenome | biome: marine biome [ENVO:00000428]; feature: marine pelagic biome [ENVO:01000023]; material: deep marine sediment [ENVO:00002113] | place: India: Gulf of Khambhat ...
GCATTCCGCGCGCTTTGTCTAATTCTCGTCAAGTCACCTCTAATTCTATGTCGTCAAAGTTATACGCGCGCGCCCGTTGTTCATCATTACGCGTATCGTAGCCAGCCCCTCCCAAGGTGCACCCCGTTGCGGAGTCGCCCAAGGACGAGTGTTCCTGCTTCGGATGGCTCCTGAGGCACGAGGTTCTTCAAGGTTCGGCTGCGACTCCGCCGCGGTTTTCTCCGACAAGGCAGATAAGCGCGGCTCCGTGGGGCGAGTGCGAGGTGTCCTCCGGCGTCAATCTACTAGGTTCGCGCCCGTGGTTTGGTGGCCAAGAATAGACCTACATGCACAACGTTTCTTTGTTCAACTTCTTTGAAGAAGCTGCTCAGTCTTCGAAGGATTTCATCATAGGTCATTCTGCTGCGTTCTGTGGCTTGATGTTCAATTCTCTCTATATAGTCTCCAATCGTCAAAGGGTCTTTGCTTTTGTGTGTCAGAACATGTGGTGCAAGTATCGCAAGCGTTCCGTTTTTCTTGCTCACTCTGTGAGATTCCTGTAGCATGGCTTGCATTCGTTCTCGTTCTGGAAGACCTACGACTAACAAGAGGTCGAAGTAGTTGTCCTTCATGGGAATGTTGTCGTGGGAACCCTTTAGCAATAGAAGGCCGTCTAGATTCAAATCTACTTGAATCGAGCTTGGTCTAATCAAGTGAATCGTTCCCTGAGGCACTCTGATCTGGAGCTCACGAATCATTCTCTCATGCATTCCAGAGTGCTTGGGTGCTACATAGGCGATATTCGCTTGCCCTTTCAGTTTCTCTGTGAGCAAACTGCACATCCTACTCAAAGGGTTTACTTCAGAAGGAAGCCCGGTCAAGTATTTTCCATAGAAACTATGTATCGTCCCGATGGCTTCCAAGAGCATCACGTCGAGTTTCTCCTTTCCTTTACTGCCAAGTGAGTAGACTTTCTTTCTGGGCCCTACAGGGCTCCGCTCCCATCCACCGTCCAGCAGTTTCTCCTTCATCATTTCATTGAGAACCCTATAAAGGCGGCTAATCTCAATCTTCATGTTTTCAGAAGCGAGTTTCTTGTGAACCTCATATCCGTAGAACTTCTTGTGTCCGAACATTTTCAGTATGCTGTTCTTGAGATCCTCTGTTCTCATAGACTCCGAGCCTCGCTATATGCAATTCACTACTATAGCCAATATTACTTAATCACTTATTAGATTTACATCGCATACTTGAGCCAAAATTCAACAGTGAAAAAAAATGAACCCATTACCAAACAGAAAAGCGCTGGCGACAATTCTTCTCACAGGACTATTTGCTGTTTCTGTCTTGGCAACACTCACGCACACACCGATAAAAGCTTCTCCAGCTGCAGAAATCGTTGCAAAAAAAGTGACAGAATCCATTATGATCGACGGAATAAGCTACGAGAGCTTCTGGCAAAACATTTCATGGAATGAGTTTCCACTAACATCCACAGGCGCTGGCGGAGGAAATGTTCCGTCAATCAAAGTCAAGATGGCTCACAACGGCGAATATATATTCGTACTTTTTCAATGGCCTGATCCGACAAACAGCAACGACAAGCTTTTGGGGTCTGAAGATAGACTTGCCATGATGATTTCCATTGGAATCCCTGAAATGGCTAGTCCCTGCATGCAGCCGGGGACGAATGGAGCGACTCTGGCTGGCGAGGCTGATCAATGGCATTGGAAGGCAGCACGAACAGACAGTGATGGCAAAAACTTCACATACGTCTCAAGGAAGGGTGTCACGTACGGTCCTATGCCCCATCCCTATTCCTTCGCTATGGACGAATACATCAACACTACTGCGCGGTGGCGAGAAGGACTGAGCGAATACACCGAAATGAACGCGACAAAATATCCGTTCGAAGCTTCTCTTCAGCTATACGATGTTCAAGCAAAGGGAACCTGGATTGGAACAACAAAGGAAGCGCATTGGACGCTGGAGTTCGCAAGAAAATTCACCACCGATGATCCAGGTCGAGTTGATCACCAATTTGCGCTAGGCGAAGAATTCAGTTTCGCGCTTGCAGTTTATGACGGTGGCGAAGGCGAAGACGGGGAGATTAAGTCTATCACTTCATGGCATACAGCAGAATTGTCAAGTGAATTGTTGTCACCTGGACCTCAAGGAGAACCTGGACCTCAAGGAGAACCTGGACCTCAAGGAGAACCTGGACCTCAAGGAGAACCTGGACCCGAAGGACAGTCGACGGCTCAATGGACGAACTATGTATCAATAGGGGCACTAGCACTTGCTCTTGTTGGCATCATCGCAGGAGCCACCGTCTTCAGAAAACGCTAAGTGCTCTATCCCCACCCTTTTTTTCGTTGAGACAGAAGAAGTAAAGGTGCTTGACAGACTATGAACCGCGCTCGTCACTCTCTAATTTCAAGGTTGTTGGGTCTCGAATCCTTGAAAATCTACATTCAGGTATTCTTGCTCCTTGGTTTCTCGGAGTTAATAGTGGGGCGCGTATTTCTTCACGTCCCAGCACTTTCCAGCATTCTACTCTCACTTGTCTCAATCATAATGAACTTTGAAGCTTTGATAGAGTTCCCGATTCTAATGTCCCTAATATACTTCTTTTGGAAGAACAGAAATTCGTATCTAACATCAATTCTCTTCGGCTTATCTTCAGCTTTGCTCATCTTGGTTGTGCTACTTCAGCTTTTCTCCATACTTCTTCTTAGAGTGGAAATACTCTGGCTCGCCTTTGCTTCTGTCGCCTTTGCAACAATATTGTTCGCGTCTGCAAAGAGAATCTTTGCTGAGTTAAAAGAGAAAAAACCTTCAACCGTTGCTCTTGTAGCTTTTTTAGTGCTGGTGGATGCAACCTATTTCTGTTTCTACATTTACCTTGCTTCCTTCAACTTGTTCACCTATTGGAAAATTAAAATCCCTGAACCCTTGGCCTTATTCAGTTTGGCTCAAAACTTGATACTTTTCGATTCCCTGGCTCTCTTTTTCTATTCTCTGCTTGTTCCAAGCATAAAGTTCCTTTCTGACAGAAGGTTCCTGGTCAAAGTCGCCTTGATTCCATCCATAGTGGTCGCTTTACTTCTCGCTTTTTTGGTCGCGATGCCAACTGGATCGCGGTTTGACATGGCGGAAATTATCGCTCTGGTGCTGATTATGTGGGGATTCACGGTCGCGAAATCTCAGATCCCAATATACATCGTCATGCTCTGGTTTTTCTTAGTAGCAGCGTTGCTCCTGAGAGAAAAGGGGCAAGCGACAAGAAATTTCATCAACGTGCAGGAATTCATTGCCGCATTTCTAATGTTTTTTGCTGGCTTCCTCAACACTTCACCATACCTATTAATGGGTGTAATTGCCGTCATTCTCTTTTCCGGCGAGATAACCTAAAATCTAAATTGTCAATCTTCCGCGGTTCTTTTGCTCCCTTCGTTCCAATTGATTTCGTCTATTCTTTCTAGTGCTATAGACGAGGTCTTTCACGGCCTCTTTAAGTGCAGACAAACGCTGGTGGTCGCCCATAGAAGAAGAGTGAAAGTACGCGCGCCATTGAGACATCTTCGTTGTCGAGTAGGGAATGGCAACGGAGCGGCGCGCGCACAAGTTTTAATCGTGTTTGAACCTTATATTGACATAAGGAATATTGACTATAGTACCAAAATTCAGATAGTAAAGGCTCATATTCATGAGAAAACGATTTGGCGCGTGCGCGAGGTTAGTATTCCTTTTGGTGATGATTCTAACCGATACACCGATATAAGATAAAACGCAGTTTTACTAGTTTCTTATGGTTTTTACGATGAAAAACATTAATATAGGTAATAGCACCTCGCATAGTCTTCTACGAAAGGTGGGAGTGGGGAATCGTATGGGCGATGGAGAAGTGACGACTGTAGATTTTGAGGATTTGGATCCGAACTTCAAATATGAAGTTTCCAAAGAAATCGGTGGTCAGAATATCAAGCTGTGCTTCAACTGCGGAATATGTACCGTTTCGTGTCCAGTTAGAAGAATCGACGACACGTACAACCCGAGAAGAATAATCCGGATGGTTCTCTACGGAATGAAAAAGGAGATCCTGTCAAGCGAGACCATATGGAAGTGTGCTCACTGCCTCACCTGTCTTGAACGCTGCCCACAGGATGTGAGATTCGCAGAAGTTATTGAAGCACTAAGAATCCTAGCTGTAAGAGAAGCAGAAAAAGGTAATTTGGAGATCAAGGGACCGCAATTCTCATTCGATTCGATCTTCAAGGACAGTATTGAGAGTTACGGCAGAGTATTCGAGGCTGGCTTGCTCTCTAAGTACATGCTCAAGAGGCGCGCTTTTGGATTGCTAATGTCGTTCTCAGTCCTTGGGTTGAAAATGCTTCGGAAGGGCAAGATAAACCTGACTCCCCATAAAATCAAAGCACTAGATGAACTTCAACGAACCTTTAAAGAGTCATAGCGGCGATAACCATGGAGTTCTCTTACTATCCCGGATGCTCTCTGGAGTCTTCAGCAAAAGAATATCAAATGTCTGCAGAAGTTGTGTGCGAAAAACTCGGCATCGAGCTGGTAGAAATAGAAGATTGGAATTGCTGCGGAGCCTTGGAAGTTTCATCCCTCAATTCGACACTTTCGATTGCTCTGCCGGCAAGAAATCTAAGAATTGCATCTGAGAAATCTGACAAGCTTGCGGTCGCTTGCAATGCCTGTCTCAATAACCTTCTGTCAGTTCAGAACCGACTATCTGAAAATGAGGAGTTGAAACAGAAGATAGGTAAAATGCTAAATTTTGAATTTCGTGAGATTGAAATCTTACATCTTCTAGATCTTATATGGAATGAAGTCGGGCTTGAGAAAATAGGGGAAAGCGTTGAAAAGCCGCTGAACGGGTTGAAGACAGTTTCCTACTATGGCTGTTTATCGGTCAGACCGTCCAAGGTCATGAGATCTGATGATCCAGACAACCCGACTCATATCGACGAAATCGTTGCTGTCTTGGGCGGGCAACCTCTCGAGTTCACCGGCAAGACAAAATGCTGTGGCGGCGGCCTGCTTATGACATATCGGAATGTCGCTTTAGAACTGACCGGGTTGATATTGACTGAAGCAAATCGCAGAGGGGCGCAGTGCATTCTGGTTACCTGCCCTCTTTGCCACATGACACTTGAAACTCTAACCAACAAAGTCAAGATAGATCGGGACAAGCGGAAAATTCCAATTCTCTACTTCACGCAGCTGATTGGGCTGTCTTTCGGGTTAGAACCCAAGAAACTTGGTCTTCACAAGAACCTTGTTTCTCCTGAAGAAGTAGTCAGTTCAATTGTGTAGAGTTCAGCCGTGAAGCTCTATGAATAGGACTGGTGCTGTAGCCGTCATTGGTGGCGGAGTTTCCGGGATTTACGCAGCACATGAGCTGGCTGAATCTGGCTTCAAGGTATATCTTATCGAAGAAGGACCAACAGTTGGAGGTCGAATGCTACTTCTCGATAAGACTTTTCCCACCAACGACTGTGCAATGTGCATACTATCACCAAAGATGGTTGAAGTTGCCAGGCATCAGAACATCGAGATACTAACACTCAGTGAGGTAGCAAGAGTTGAGGGACGAGTTGGAAGTTTTGAAATCACGTTGAGGCAGAAGCCCAGATACGTGACGGAAAAATGTAGTGCGTGTGGGAACTGCACGAACGCCTGCCCGGTCGAGGTGCCCAACGAATTTGAGAATGGTCTTACTTGGCGAAAGGCCATCCATATTCCTATTGCCCAAGCTATTCCCACACGTTACTTGATTGATAGAAAAAGCTGTCTCGGGGCTGATCCGAATACATGCGCAAGATGCAAGACGGCTTGCAGCTTGAAAGCAATAGACTACAATCAAAAGATGAAGACGGTTCAGCTCAAGGTCGGAAGCATCATTCTTGCTTGTGGTGCAGAAACCTACGATCCGACGCTTCAAACCTCATACAACTACCGTCACAAGAATGTTATCACCTCAATGGAATTTGAAAGAATTCTCAGCGCAAGTGGTCCGACGGGAGGAGAGATAGTGAAGCCTTCGGATAAAGAGAAACCGAAAAAAATGGCCTTTGTACAATGTGTTGGATCAAGAGACCCCAGTAGATTCAGAGAAATGTGCTCTGCCGTTTGTTGCATGTACGCAACCAAACAGGCTATCGTGGCGAAAGAACATGATCCCGAGCTTGACATCACCATCTTTTTCATTGATTTGCGTGCCCACGGAAAAGGTTTCGAAGAATTCACGAACAGAGCAAAGGAACTAGGAGTAAAATACGTCAGATGCAAAGATGTGGAAGTAAAAAGCAATCCTAGAAGCGATAATCTCACGTTGTTCTATGAGGATCCAGAGGACAACAAGTTCAAAGGTGCAGATCTCGATCTTGTTGTTCTTTCAGTTGGCTTGAAACCGTCGAACACTCTGCGTTCACTGAGCACTATAATGGGCTTAAAGACCAATAAATACGGTTATATTGAAACCAAACTTGAAAGGCCATTGGAGACAAGTATCAAGGGCATATATGTCTGCGGATGTGCCCAAGGTCCCAAAGATATTCCTGATTGCGTGGCCCAAGCTTGCGGTGCTGCCGCAAAGGCGAAGTCAACTCTGTGGTCTGCTAGAAATCAGTTGACTGTGGAGAAGAAATTTCCTCCTGAAATCAAAGTAGACGGAGAACCTAGAATAGGTGTCTTCGTATGCCGATGCGGCGTCAATATAGGGGCTATAGTTGACGTGCCTGAAGTTGTGAAACACGTAAGATCGTTGAAACACGTGATCTACTGCGAAGAGAACCTTCATACATGCTCAAAAGAATCACAAGAGATCATCAAAGAGACTATTCAAGAACATCAACTGAATCGGGTCGTCGTCGCCGCTTGCACTCCTCGAACTCACGAACCTTTGTTTCAGAACACATTGAAGGAGTCAGGGTTGAATCCGTACCTCTTCGAGTTCTGCAATATCCGCGAGCAATGCTCTTGGGTACACCGCAGAGAGAAAGAAAGAGCGACAGAAAAAGCCAAGACTCTCATAGAGATGGCTGTTGCCAAAACCAGGTTGTTGAAGCCCTTGCAAAGGCAACTGATCCCACTAAACCAGAAGGTGCTCGTCATTGGAGGCGGCGTGTCAGGCATGACTGCAAGCCTCGACATTGCATCTCAGGAACTCGAAGTCTATCTTGTTGAAAAAGGTCCCAGACTCGGTGGTTTTCTATGGGAAATCGACAGAATCCAAGATGGAACACACACAATTGACATTCTGGGAGACATGGTTCAACGTGTGGAAAAGAATCCGAGGATAACAGTTCTACTGGAGTCTGAGGTGGAAGAGGTAGAGGGGCATGCTGGAAACTTCAAAGCAGTGCTACGATGCAAGGAAGACAAGCTGGAACTAGAGTTTGGCGCAGTGGTCATCGCGGTAGGAGCGAAGCTGCTCGTCCCCAACGAGTACTATAACTATGGAAAGAACGAGAAGATAGTGACCCAGCGAGGTATGGAAAAGCTTCTACAAGAAGACTTCGAGGCCCAGAAAATCGTAATGATTCAATGTGTGGGTTCACGAGAAGAGAAACGGTCGTACTGTTCGAGAGTCTGTTGCACGGAAGCCATCAAGAACGCGATATACATCAAGAGAACGAAGCCAGAAACTGAGGTATTTATTCTTTACCGAGACATCCGAGCCTACGGCATCTGGGAGACCATGTATAACACTGCAAGAAGTCTCGGTGTCCTATTCATCCGTTACACAGATGAAAACCAGCCAATTGTGAACCCCGAAAACCTAGCCGTAGCCGTCCAAGAGCTCCTCATGAATGAAAGACTAACAATTCACCCAGATTTGCTTGTGTTAAGCAGTGCAATAGTTCCCAACGAAGATAACGAGAAGATCAGCAGACTCTTCAAAATACCTCTAGATCAGGACGGATTCTTCCAAGAGGCGCACGTGAAGCTTCGACCGGTAGACTTTGCTACTGACGGTGTCTTCGTCTGTGGAACCGCGCACTACCCCAAGATGATCTACGAAAGCATAGCACAGGCAAGCGCGGTGGCTTCAAGGGTTACAACTTTTCTATCCAAAGGACACGCGGCCAGCGAAGGAACTTCAAGTAAAGTAGACAGAGAAAAGTGCCTAGGTTGCGGGCTGTGTGAATCCCTCTGTCCATTCCATGCAATTAAGATAGGAGATGAAGGAATCGCTGAGGTAATAACAGCAACATGTAAAGGTTGCGGTGTCTGCGCCGCCTCATGTCCCGCCAAAGCGATTGAAACTCCGCATTTCACCGATCAGCAACTCGTTGCGCAAATTGATTCTGCAGTGGTGATTTGATGGAACAAGATAAGGCAGAAATAGAATATGAGCCCATAATTGTCGCCTTTTTATGCAATTGGTGCTCCTACGCCGGCGCAGACTTCGCAGGCGTATCAAGGTACCAGTATCCGACGAGTGTGAAAGTAATTAGAGTAATGTGTAGCGGCAGAATTGATCCATTCATGATCTTCAGAGCCTTTCACAAAGGCGCCGATGGCGTCCTTGTCGCAGGTTGCCACCCGGGAGATTGCCACTACATCTCCGGAAATCTACACGCGAAAGAAAGAATGGAGCAGGTTTCGCGAATCATTGAAAAAAGCAAGATTCCACCTCAGAGGTTCAAGCTTGCATGGATCTCAGCATCGGAAGGCAAGATTTTCGCCCAACTTGTCCGAGATTTCACAGAAGAGCTGAAGAAACTGGGACCACTCACCAAAGAGATCGTGGGCGGCGTTGCAACTATTAGCAAGGTAGCAGCTGCGGAAAACCTCTTCGTTGAATTCCCTGTTAGATGGCTCGCAGCCAGAGCAGAGATCCTGGCGAAGGAAAAGAACGTGTACGGAGAAAGACTAGATCCTGAGCAGCTCAAGAACGTTGCCGACCACTTCTTTGAGACAGAGCATCTCAAACATCTAATTCTGCAGCTTGTTAACAACAGACCAACTTCCCTCTTCACGCTCTCTGAAAGGCTTGACACCCCGAGCGAAACAATCTTTGATTGCCTGGTAGAGCTGAAAATGGAAGGTCTTGTCGACATCGTTGGATTTGAGAATGACTATCCCGTTTACCTCCATCGAGGTGGAGCCCCAGAATGAAAGGTTCGGTGATGGTATTAGGAGCGGGAATTTCAGGAATTCAAGCTTCGCTAGATCTCGCGGATTCTGGATTCAAGGTCTACCTAGTGGACAAACAACCCAGCATTGGAGGAACCATGCCTCAGTTGGATAAAACCTTCCCCACAAACGACTGCGCTATGTGCATATTGTCACCGAAACTTGTGGGCACAGGAGGGCACCCAAACATCGAGATTCTGGGCAATGCCGATGTGACTAGGTTCAGTGGAGTTCCAGGTGATTTCAAGATTACACTGCTCAAGAGGCCAAGGTATGTCGCCCCTGAGAAGTGCAACGGCTGCGGAGATTGTGCACGAGCTTGCCCAGTAAAAGCCGTCGATGTATTCAACAGAAATCTCAGTAAGAAAAGCAGTATCAGCGTCATGTATCCTCAGGCTGTTCCACTTGTTTATTCCATTGATCGTGAAACCTGCATAGGCTGCGGACTCTGTGCAAGAGTCTGCAAAAAGGGGGCAATCGATTATAGCCAGGAAACCGAACAGTTGGAATTGAATGTTGGCGCAGTCATCGTTGCCACAGGCGCAGGTCTTTACGATCCATCAACGACCAAGAAGTACCTGTATGACCATCCGAACGTGCTTACCAGTGCGGAATTCGAGAGAATTCTGAGCGCCAGCGGTCCCTACGGAGGCACGGTGCTCCGTCCATCAGACGGCAAACGACCGAAAAAGATCGGGTTCATACAGTGCGTAGGATCGAGAAATCCCAACATAGGCAAAGAACTGTGTTCCGCCGTCTGCTGTATGTACGCCACCAAAGAATCCATTGTTGCCAAGGAACACGACCCTGAACTTGACATCACGATTTTCTTCATCGACTTGCGCGCCTACGGAAAAGGATT
>JABAOC010013977.1_pt2 | contig 10012 bp, 6 predicted proteins | sample 7062161 | NCBI WGS metagenome assembly JABAOC01 (sample SAMN14538625, study PRJNA623070) | marine sediment metagenome | biome: marine biome [ENVO:00000428]; feature: marine pelagic biome [ENVO:01000023]; material: deep marine sediment [ENVO:00002113] | place: India: Gulf of Khambhat ...
GTGCCAGATGACGGGCCTGAACACAGTCGGGTGCAGCGGCCCCGCTCGTCGCTTTCCCGAGCGGGGCCAAGGCCGTCGTCAAGTCGCATGAATGTCCAGAAAATCCGTTACGTGCAGGGGCGAATATGGCACATAATCATGCCGACCGTCCTGGTAGGGGCGGGTTTCAAAGGGACCTCAGCACGCTATAACGCGCTTGGGAGCCCAAAACCCGCCCTTACCGAACCTGCCCCTGCAAGGCGGAAACGGTCGTCCGATAACATTTCGATTGATTCTGGGACATACTCGTGNNACTCGTGATAGAGTGCCATTCCGGAAAAAGCAACGCGATGAGAGATGGTCGAGGCAAAAGCGCAAGATTTTGCGTCCGGACCTGCACTTTTTGCTTGAGAACAGAGCCGCGCAGGTCGATTCCACACGGAAGATGTGAACAAAACCTGTGCGCCGGCAGAAGGGCCCCCGAACGCCACGTGTGGCGTTGGAGGAGGGGCCCCCAACACGAGATGGTGCGTTTTTGGGGCCCCGGTCCCATCGTGCCGTCTGACCACTCGTAACGGAGTCGTAAGGACTGTACACAGGTCACCTTTGGGAGGATACTGTTATGAGGCTGAAGGAACTGTTCAGCAGGCACGTGGCCGTTGTTACCCTGATAACCCTGTTAGTGGGCTCGGGTTCCGCGCTGGCCGTGGAAGACCAATTCACCGTCGATCTCGGCAGCAGCGGCGAGATTATCCGGGGGACCGGGACCGGGTACAATCATGGCACCTGGTACTACTACCCGCAGACGGGACAATTGGTCCAATGGTTCTTCAACGGGGCCATCGACCGTGACGGCAAGAAGGTCGTGGAAGTGGACCTGACGATCCGGGTCCTCGACCCTGGGCTGAGCAGCCACATCGAGGCGACGCTGAACTGGACCACGACGGGCTGGCCGGAAACCGAGAGCGGCCCGCCCCTGCCGGACACCAAGAGCCCGGGGCCGGCGGCGCAATACATGGACGACAACCTGCTGTTCCCGAGAACGGACGTGCGCCAGTCGCTGTTCCTCACGGCCACCGTTGAGATTGCGGACTACTGCCCGCAGTGGGTCTCCCTCGACATTCGCGGCCAGAATATCAGCATCGAAGGCCAGATCCGGCACGAATGCGTCCCCAAGCAGGACTTCGTGCCCCCGGCGGAAGAGCGCGACTTCGGCGATGCTCCGGAAGGGGCCCTGGCCTATCCGTCGCTGGGCATCACGGGCCGGTTCCCGACGTGTATCGGGGTGGGACCGGCCGCCTGGATCGAGCATGAAAGCCAGGGGCGGATGTACTTCGGGCCCAAGGTGGACCTCGAGCGTGACGGCAATGCCGGTCGATGCCCGACTTTCAGTCCCGACCAGTACGACCGCGATGAGGGTATGGGCACGACCGACGGCGATGCCGGCCTGCTCAAACCCCGAGCCTATACCATCAAGGGTCCGGTGGGCAGCGAGGACGTGTACCCGCTGATCTTCACGGGAACCGAATCCATCGGCAACGCTTGTTTCACCGCCATATGGGGCACGACCATCGATATCGAGGTTCGCAACGCCAGCACGGACGGTCGAGAGGCCTATGTCAATCTGCTGATGGACTGGGACCATGACGGCAAGTGGGAAGGGTCGGTGCTGTGCGGGGGGACCGCGGAGGTCCCGGAGCACGTGCTGGTCAACTTCCGCGTGCCGAACGGTTACAGCGGGCCGCTGTCCGGACTGAATCCGCCGAATTTCAAGATCGGGCCCTTCCCCGGTTATGTGTGGGCCCGGTTCACCATCAGCGACCGGCAGGTCCCCGTGCCGGGCTGGAACGGCGATGGCGTTTATAAGGATGGCGAGACGGAGGATTACCTTCTCTACGTCAAAGAGACGCCGCCCGTATGCACCTGGAGAGAGGACGATCCCCACAAGATGCACTGGGCGCAGTTGCCCGACCAGCAGACCACGGGAATCGACGTCGATCTGTTCTGGAGCAGCCTGGCCGACGATTTCCGCTGCGCCCAGAACGGTCCCATCAAGGACCTCCACTTCTGGGGCTCGTTCAAGGATGACGTCCTGCCGGAACTCGGCGTCGACAGCCTGGTGTTCGAGATCAACATCTACTCGGACAAGCCGGCCGACAGCGTCGTGCAGTGGAGCCGGCCCAACCAGTTGCTCTGGACCAGGCAGATCGCGAGATTCACGTACGACGTCTCGGAAGTGAGCAACACCATCATGGAAGGCTGGTTCGAACCGGCCAGCAAGTTCTACGAGCGCGGCAATCATAAGCGCACCTTCCAGTACAACATTTGCTTCGATCCAAAAGACGATTTGTTCATTCAGAGGCTCGGCAACATTTACTGGATCGAGATCAAGGAGATCCGGGGACAGGATACCAGCTACACGTTCGGATGGAAGACGACCCGGCAGGGCCTGCAGTTCAACGATGCGGCCGTCTGGCGTCACCCGACCATGGGCTGGCTGCCCATGTACTATCCGTTGACGCACGCGTACGAGAACCGACGGATGGACCTGGCGTTCGTCGTCACGGGCGAGCCGCCGGAGGACATCGATTTCGGCGATGCTCCCGACCCGACCTACCCGACGATGCACGTCAGCAACGGCGCCCGTCACACCATCGACCCCGCGGTGTATCTGGGCCGGCTCGTGGACGCGGAGTCCGATGGCCAGCCCAACCCCACAGCCACGGGCGATGACAACGCCGGCAGCGACGATGACGATGGCGTGTTCTTCGCCAGCACGCTCGTGCCCGGAGAGAAGGCGACTGTCGAGGTGACCGCCTCCACGCAGGGCTCATTGAATGCCTGGATCGACTGGAACGCCGACGGCGACTGGGACGACAGCAACGAGCAGATCTTCGATGACCGGACGCTTGCCGCCGGGGTCAACACGTTGTCGTTCGATGTGCCCCTCAACGCGTTGCCGGGCCAGACCTTCGCGCGCTTCCGCTTCAGCAGGGTGCGCGGGCTCGAGTACAACGGCCCGGCGCTGGACGGCGAAATCGAAGATTATCAAGTCGAAATCATCGATATCGTCGAGCCGGGCAAGCCGCCGGTCGATCATCTGAAATGGTCGCAGCCGCCCCTGGAGCGGGACCCGGTGTTCGGGCCTCCCATTTACTGCGGCTGGGACGAGCCGTCCTACGCGAGCCGGCTGCTGGTGATTTTCAATGCCGATTGGAACCTGGTGGCGGACGATTTCCGCTGTGCCGGGAACATGCCGGTGACATCGGTACACTGGTGGGGCTCCTACCAGAACTGGGGCCGCGAGGCCGCGCCCCGCACCAAGCCGGAGTCCTGGAAGATCGGGTTCTGGAGCAATGTGCCGGCCGACAGCCGCTACGCGTTCAGCCGGCCGGGGAAGTTGCTATGGGTGGTCGATGTGCCTCCGACCCGCGTTGAGGAAGAGAAGGTCGGTACCGACGTGTTTCCGCAGAAGCCCTCGGATACGTGCTTCCAGTACCTGCTGAGACTCCGGTCGAATGAGTACTTCTGGCAAGACAGGTATTTGACCGACACCCAGGATGGCATCTTCTGGATCAGCATCACTGCGTCATACACCGGTCTGCCGGAGCCGGAGAACCCCTGGGGCTGGAAGACCCGGCCCGAGTCGTGGATGGACGCGGCGGTAAAGGCCGAGTTCCGGCGCGACGATCTGCGGGCGGGATTCTCGCTCGATCCGGCGATCACCCGCCCGATTACCAACTCACTCGTGTGCGAGCGGCTGGATAAGTATGACATGGCGTTCGAGCTGGATACGAATCCCGAGTACATCAAATGGGAGCAGCCGTTCACCGGCATTCGCAACTGGGCGCACTACGAGGACGAGGAATCCCTGGCGACCGAAGGCCCCGGCGCCGCCGCCAAGTGGACGCAGCAGCCCGATCTCGACAGCACCGGCATCGACGTGGATGTCACGAGAGATTTGCCGCCCACCTGGCCCCCGACCATCTGCGCGGACGACTTCGAGTGCAAGACGACCGGGCCGATCACCGGGATCACGCTATGGGGTTCCTGGTACCACGATATCCTGTCGAGCGGCAGCGCGGAGAACGTGACGTTCACGCTGACGATCCGGCAGGACGTCCCCTCCGGCCTCAGCTCGACGGGCTACAGCATGCCGGGCAAAGTGCTCTGGAGAAAGGAGTTCTCACGCGGGCAGTTCACCGTCGAGCCCATCGAAGGCCATGCCGAGAGCTACTACAGCCCGGCCAACGAGACTTTCGAGTTGAATAACCATTTGATGGTCTATAAGTACACGTTCAAGATCGCGGCGAACGAGGCCTTCCGGCAGACCGGGACCGACAACGACCCGGTCATCTACTGGCTGGGTGTCCAAGGCCGTCTGATCCACCCGCCGGGCAGTGTCGCCACGCGCATCGGCTGGAAGACCGCGGCGACCCACTGGCACGATTCCGCCGTCTGGGTCCGGGCCGAAGAGCCGTACGACGGCACCGCCTGGGACCCGTTGAAGTATCCAAAGGCCCATCCGTCGGGCGGCCGGCCGATCGACCTGGCGTTCGCCATCGACACCGAGCAGCCCGGCGCCGGCACGACATACCGCCGGATCGTCGCCGACGACTGGCGCTGCCGCAGCAATCGTCCGGTCAGCAGCATCGTGTGGTGGGGCTCCTATATCGGTTACGGCTATCGACCCTGCGAATGCCAGCAGATGGCCAGNNGATTACTTCCTGCTGTCGATCTGGTCCGACGTACCCGATCCCGACCCGAGCAATTCGAGAGATTTCAGCCACCCCGGACGCAAGCTCTGGGAGTACGAGGCCGACAGCTTCGATGAAGTGCTCGTCGGCTTCGACAAGCACCCCGAGTCCCCGGATTCCAGCCGGAGCGGCTTCGAGCCGGTGTACCGCTACACGGTCCGCCTGCCCGAGCTGAACCGGTTCCGCCAGGACGGCCAAACCAACGTCCTGTGGCTCAGCGTCGTCGCGGTCTACCGGGACCCGAAAGCGATCACGTATCCGTGGGGCTGGACCAATCATCCGTTGACTGCATGGGACCTCTCGGCCCTGACGCCTCTGGCGCACTGGAAGCTCGATGAGACCCTCGGCGTCATTGCCGCCGACAGCTCCGGCAACGGCAACGACGGCACCCTGTTCGGCAAGCCCACCTGGCGGCCCAGCGGCGGCTGGATCGGCGGCGCGCTCGATCTCGGCGGTCGCGGCGACTACATCAAGGTCGAGAAGCCCACAGGCTTCGACTTCGCCCCCAACTCGTTTTCCGTCTCGGCCTGGGTCTACCCCAAAGAGACGCGCGGCCGGTGGCAGGCGATCATGGAGTACGACCGCTTCTCGCTCAACGGCAACCGCTTCGGCCTGTGGCTCGACCTCGACGGCCGCTTCCACTTCCGCGTGGGCCAGAACACCTGGCAAGTGCCCGACAGCCTGACTCCCAACCAGTGGTATCTGCTCACGGCCACGTTCGACGCGACCACGAAGGCGATGGACCTTTACGTCAACGGCGTTCTGGAGGCCACGGCCACGAATCAGAAGGGCTTTGTCACTCCGACCCTTTCGACGCTGGTCATCGGCGCCCGCGGCACGGCGGACGATGAGTACTTCAACGGCCTGCTCGACGACGTGCGCGTCTACAACACGGCGCTCACTGCCGACGATGTGCTGATGCTGGCCGGGGCCGGGCGGAACGACGGCGCCGTCTTGGGCCAGTTGAGTTCGAGCACCACCGGGACATGGAACTGGACGCAACTGCTCGACCAGACCGGCATGATCGAAGATTTGTCCTTCATGCTCTTCACCGAGCCGGTCACGACCCTGGCCGAGCCGGCCTCACAGGTCACCGAGTCGAACGGCGGCGAGATCATCATCTTCGGCGAAGAGAAGAAGGAAGAGAAGGAGTAACCTCGTTCGCCGGACTGATAAAGGTCCTCGAAGGCGACATATCGCGTTCGGGGTCTCCAGGCGCACCTGCAAGGGGCGTGAGCGTGAGAATCGTTTACGCCCCTTTTGTATTTCGCATGCCCATGGCCATCCCCAAGTCCTGCGGACTTGAGGCTGCCACCCGGAGGTACAAAATCCTCAATCGTAATCGGTATCACACAGGCGTACCTCGCGGCAAAAAAAAATAGGCGCGCTATTGACCTGTCCGGTTCTGTGGCTATAATCGTTCTCCGTTACTGCCAGTGTCAGTGACGACCTGATAAGGAGGACCAATCATGGATGAGCGGCAGGCACACTTGAAAACACGCCTCGAATCCCGGCGTGAGGCCGATCCGACGGACCGGATTCGACCGCAGGGATTGCGCATGGTGGGCCGGCGCGAGTACGAGGCCCTGATTGCCGAGGGTCACTACCGATGTCCCCACTGCCGCCGGGCCGATATCAATGAAGTAAACGTCACGGCTCAGTACGCCGAACGCTGAGCGTACTGCGGCTCCCGCAGTCTCCGGGCCCACGTGACGAGGGCTTCGAGCAGTTGCCGGACCTTCTGCCGGGTCTTTTCGTCAGTCACCCGGCCGGTCTTGTCCACCTTGTCCTGGGCGAAAGGCACCATGACCTCCGGCCGATTCAGGGGGTACATGTTCACGAACACGCAGGACTGCCGCAAATGGTACTGGGCCCGGCCCGTTCCCGGCATGCCGGTGGAGGCCCCCATGATGCCGACCGGCTTGCCGTCAAACGCGTTCTCTGCGTAAGGCCGGGAGGCCCAATCGATTGCATTTTTCAGGACGCCCGGCATGGAGTAGTCGTGTTCCGGGGTGACAACCAGAAGCGCGTCGGCGGCCCGGATCCTGGCCTTGAATTCGCTTACCTTGTCCGGCGGGTCGTTCTCCTCATCCTGATTGTAGGGTGGTATCCCCGCCAGGTCAAACGCTTCCAACTCCGCACCCGCCGGTACCAACTCCAAGGCCAGCCGCAGGAGCGGCTTGTTATAAGAGCCCTTCCGCAAGCTGCCCGCAAATCCCAGGATTCTGACGTTCTCTTCCATATCCGTGACCCCTCTCTATTTCTGACTGGCTCCTGCCGGTGCAGACTCCCCCACCATGCCGCCGGTTGGAGCACACGGACCACAGGGTTTCTGCTCAATCCCCGTGCGAAATTCCTCCGGGGCCCGGCTCTGCAATTATCGAATGCCACGTACGATTGCCGCGCAAGTAGGCATATTGCTCAATCGATTCGGCTGACCGGATGAATATAATCGACCCGAGTCACGAACCGAACGTATACATCCGACGACTCCTAACAATAGCGGTTTGCAGGGTAGTCCGCAGAGATTTGTCCGATTGAAGGAGTATTCCAATGGCTGATAACAGAAGTGTCCTGGTGACTGGGGCAACGGGCAAGCAGGGCGGCGCCGTGGCCCGGGAGCTGTTGGCACGGGGGTATCAAGTGCGGGCCATGACCCGCAAGCCTGCAGGGCAAGAGGCGCAAGCCTTGGCCGGGCTCGGCGCCCAGGTCGTCCAGGGCAACCTGGACGACCCGGTCTCCCTGTCCAAGGCGGTCGAGGGTGTCTGGGGCGCATTCTCGGTTCAGAACACGTGGGAAGCGGGTGTGGAACGAGAAGAGGAACAGGGTAAACGGTTCGCAAGAATCTGCAAGGACGTCGGCGTCCAGCACATGGTGTACTCCTCCGTCAGCTCGGCGCAGCGCGACACCGGCATCCCCCATTTCGACAACAAATGGCGGATCGAAGAGACGGTGCGGAGCCTGGGTTTGCCCAGCTATACGATTATCCGGCCGGTGTTCTTCATGGAGAACTTCCTTTCCCCCTGGTTCAAGCCGGGACTCGACCAGGGGAAACTCGTCATGGCGCTTAAGTCGACGACCGTGCTCCAAATGATCGCCGTCGAAGATATCGGCAAGTACGGTGCGTGGGCCTTCGAGAACCACCAGAGGCTCAACGGTTGGGCGCTCGATATCGCCGGGGACGCACGGACCATGCCCGAGACGGCCAGGATCATCGGACGGGCCGCCGGCCGGAAGATCGAGTTTGTGCAGGCGCCTATCGAGGAGGTCCGCAAGTCCAGCGCCGATTATGCCACGATGCTCGAATGGTTCGACGCCGTCGGCTATAACGTCGATATCGAAGCTCTCGTCAAAGAGACGGGCATCCGGCCGCTGACCCTGCCCGAATGGGCCGCCCGGGTGGATTGGTCCTGACGACGGGAACGACGCACGCCGGTCATTCACGGTACGCGGGAGAATTGCCCTTCAGGCACGATCGGCCCGCCACACGGGTGACAATGGCCGGGTGGCATCGTCAAGGCCGCAGACCTTGGCGATGGCCCTCTTCCCGACAGAATCGAGCCATCGCCAGGCTGCGCCTGGGGGACCCCTTGGCGCTGCCACCCCGCCAATGTCCTGGAAACCTCAAGAACTCTGGACGTTGCCCACCTGTTCTCTCGAATTGTGGGTCGTCAGGCGTGAGCGTCGCGTGCCGGCCGGTTTTGTTCTAATTGTCGGCCGGCGGCGCGCCGATACAGTAGTGGGAGTCCGAAGCGGCTGCGGCGGCATCGCCGCCCCGGTTCCGCGCGTGGCTGGCTCCCTTCTGGTCTGTGCAACCAGCACAAGGGTTCGATTCCCTACCGTTCCGTCTCAAGGGGCGGGCGTAACCGCACCGGGCCGGCGGCCCTGCAGGCGGGGCGCCCGGCGCGACCTGTCGCGTCGGAAGGCCCTATCAGACCTCCGCCGTCCGCCCCGGGCCCTTTGAGACGGGACCATTTATTGGAGGTCTCCTTATGGAGTACGTGATTGCAGCGGTCGTCGTGGGCGTGGTGGGCGTGGCCGTGGTGAGCCTGTCCAGGCACGGAGTCCGGCGCCTGACGGTATACGAGTTCGAGCGCGGGCTCAAGTACACCAAAGGCCGACTCAACGTTGTCCTGCCGCCCGGTCAATATTGGTACTGGCGCTGGTACACAACGGTCCACAAGGTGGACATGCGGCCGCGCTTCGCCTCCATCGCGGGCCAGGAAGTGCTCAGCTCCGACGGCGTGACCCTGAAGGTGAGCCTCGCCGCCAACTACGAGGTTGTGGACCCGGATACCGCCGTGAACAAAGTCCAGAACTTTCACGAGACGCTGTACGCGGAGCTGCAGCTCGCCTTGCGCCAGATCATCGGCTCAGCCGATATCGACTCTCTGCTGGCCCGCCGGGACGAAATCTCGAAAAAACTCCAGGAAATGACGCAGGGGATGGCGGAAGGAATCGGCCTGCGATTGATATCCGTAAGCATCAAGGACATCATGTTCCCCGGCCCGCTCAAGGAGATGTTCGCCCAGGTCGTCAGCGCCCGCAGGGAAGGTCTGGCTGCCCTGGAGAAGGCCCGGGGCGAGACCGCCGCTCTGCGCAACCTGGCCAACGCCGCCAAAACGCTCGAATCCAACCCTGCTCTGATGCAGCTTCGCCTCCTGCAGACTCTCGACGGCTCCTCCGGCAACACGCTGGTCCTCGGTCTGCCGGCCCAAACGGCCGCCATCCCGATCAAATCGCGTACGACGCCGGGCAGAAAGACCGTGCCCCAGCCGCCTCGGAAATCGCGATAGGAGGGACATCATCGTGGCCGGGATGTCACGGGTCGTCCTGACATCGCCCGTGCTTCGGTTCACAGCAAAAACTCCGCCCCAGCGGGAGGCAAAATGAAAAGGCGAGCCACTTACGTTCTCCTGGCAGCCGCCCTGTTTGCGACTCTCCAGAAAGCCGGAATCGAATGCGACCAACATGGGCTCATGACGGCGGGCTTGTGCCTCGCATGGACGGCGAACATTCTGAAAGTGGTATTCCTCGTCCTGCTGATTGCCCTTCTGATCCGGGTGATCCGCCTGCACCCAAGTCTCTTCCTGCGATTTCTCGTGGCGGCTCTATTCCTGCCCCTGGTTTTGCTGTTCGGGGGACTGACCGCGAGTTCCGGCCGGCTTATCCTGAACGCCTCCCGTCCCACTCGACCGCAGGTCTTCATCCGCGATCGAGCGGCGGTCAGCCGGTTGACGGACCTGGCGAACGAAATGATCCGGAGGCAGCGTGTC
>JABAOC010003247.1_pt9 | contig 10010 bp, 10 predicted proteins | sample 7062161 | NCBI WGS metagenome assembly JABAOC01 (sample SAMN14538625, study PRJNA623070) | marine sediment metagenome | biome: marine biome [ENVO:00000428]; feature: marine pelagic biome [ENVO:01000023]; material: deep marine sediment [ENVO:00002113] | place: India: Gulf of Khambhat ...
CTTTTTAACGCGTCGGGGGGGAAGGTTCCAGTCATAGGGGTAACGGACATAAGGTTCGTGGATTTCCTCTCCGTTAACATGGAGTTTTCCATCCCGAAACTCGATAAGCTCATCTTCCAAGGCGACCACACGTTTTAAGAGCATCACCTTATTTCCAGCAAAGCGCACGCCCACCACGTCGTACCTCTTGGGCTTTGAAAAGATGTATCGGAACCGACAACAGAGATTGAAACTTCCATTACGGTATGTTGGCTCCATGCTGAATCCCTTGATGCGGATAGGGATACAGATATGACCAAAAAACAGATATGCCATGAGGGTGATCAAGACTAGTCTTACGAGAAATCTCGGTGTCAGAGATGGAAAAAAGAACCGGCAGATCTTTTGACCCCTGGTCATAACCTTCCAGTCCAATTATTCCGTTCGAGTTCTCCGGAAAAGTCGCTCTTCCCTCTCCAGAAGCTTGGCCCTGAAGGGGGTCCATTGTCCGTAGTCACTTGTGCCAGGGTATTTGATCTGTCGCCCGATGAGGATGAGTGAGACAGAACGACAGCATGGGCTGCCCCAGTGTATTCGAAGCTGAATATGATCCAAGAAGGGTACATTAATGTTCTCGCATTTGCAAATCCGTAGGGCTGGCCTCTACATTCCGCACGGAACGCGCTTCTTTCTTCCTTTTGATTATGAGGGAAATAATGATAATATGGCCGGGTGAAAATCGAATCCAATGGATACCGTCGGTTCCGAAATTCACAGAAGAAAGGAAAAACCTGATGGAAGATATCCATGAGATCTTTACAAGGTTCAAGGAGGATTTCCCCCAGGTCCATGCAAAACATGAAGCATTGGGCAAAGAGATCCACGAGAAGTCCGGTCCATTACCAGAAAAGAGCCGCTGGTTGATAAAGATCGCCATTTCTGGAACGAGCGGTCAAGAGAGAGCTCTTGAGACTCATATCCAGAAGGCAAGAACGGCAGGGGCAACAGAGGAGGAGATCAAACATGTCCTCCTTTTATTGATAACAACTGTCGGGTTTCCGGTTTTTATGAGGGCTTATTCGGTCCTGAAAAATACGGGTTAACCTGCAGGTCCACCTTCGGAAAAAAAGCATCTCAGATTGAAGTCATCGTGAACAGAGCCTGTTGAAAAGAAACAGGTCTCCAACTTTGAGCATGGTGAAGGTTTCCTCTGAGAAAAGCCCACTCCTGAGTGGAACTTTACGTCCTCTGGGGTGTCTAAATAAATGAATGAGGAGATCAAAACGCCAAAGGGAGCGACCCAGGGTGATGCCGCCCTGATCAATTCCTTTCTGGAAGGCAATAGGGCAGCCTTTGATCAGATCGTCCTCAGATACAAAGATAAGATGTATAATCTATGTTATTGTTTTCTCGATGATCATGAAGAGGCGAACGATGCTGCTCAGGAGATCTTTATCAAGATCTGTCGATCTCTGAAGCAATTCAAATTCAAGTCCTCATTTTCGACATGGCTTTATCGGATCGCCGTCAATACCTGCAGGAACAGACTGAAGTCGGCCGATTACCGGCACAGGAGGAAGAGAGTCTCGATTGACAATCCAGGGGTTTCATTGGATAGTCCGGGGTCCATGGAGATTCGGGATGAGTCCCCATCTCCTTCGATCGAACTCGAAAAAAGGGAGCGATCGATGCTCATCAGGAGGGCCATAAAATCACTGCCGCCAGAGCAGAAGACAGTCGTTACCCTCCGTGACATCGAAGGGCTTTCTTATGACGAAATTGCCAAGATTACGGGTCTTCACCTTGGCACGGTAAAGTCAAAAATCGCCAGAGCAAGGCTAGATCTGAAAGACAAGCTAAAGGGAGTCATATAGATGGAATGTGCCGAGATCGAAGAACTCTTGTCGGAATATATCGATGGCATCCTAGGCGAAAATAGAAAAGCTCTCGTCGAGAAACACCTCTCGACCTGTCAAAGCTGTAGAGAAGAACTGGCGTCACTGAAGGCGCTGGTCAATGAACTCGGTTCCTTGGACTCAGTCGAAGCTCCAAGAGATTTCCTCGAGAAGCTTCATGAGAGAATGGAACCGCGTTTTGGACTCGGTAGGCTCATCCATTGGTTATTTGTTCCAGTGAGGATTAAGGTCCCACTGGAATTTGCCACCGTTGGAGCGATTGCCCTCCTGATTTTCTATGTCTCAAGTATGGAGGAACGAAAAAGCCAGATTGCACGGGCGCCAGAGATATCGACCTCGGTGCAGAGTGAGGAAGAGCGTGCTCTCGACACCGTTAAGACGACACTTGAGAAGGAGCCGGAGAAGGCGAAACGCCTCTTCGAGCAAGAGACGGTGCGACAACCAGACCAAGAAAGAAAGACCATTGAATTGGCGCTGATATTAGAAACTGGAACACCCGAGTCCGTGCATCCCCCGAGTTCGGTAAGAGAGGCCGCACCAGCCCCTCCAGAAGGAGCGAGGGTTGCTGGAGAAAATTTCGTTGAGGTGGCTCGTCCTATGGAGGAAAAACAAGTCGCTGCGGTCGCGCAAGATGTCGAGAAGAAAAGAGACGAACCAGAGCAGGTCGGGCGCGCCACGGAAGGACGAGCGGAGGAAAGCCCCATCTCCAAGAATCAGGCCGAATCCTCGAGGGTTCACGCGGATAAGGCCCTCTCTAAAGTGAAAGAAATCGTGTCAAGGGTGGGAGGTAAGGTGATTTTGGTAGAGTATGAAGCCGAGACTGATCGGCCAAAGTCCATTCATGCAGAGATCCCCGCGAAGGGTTATCGGTCATTTGTTGAATACCTTGAAGAAATCGCGAGCCTCCGAACTCCCCCTCCGATTCTCTACAAAGAGGATCAAGAGTCTGTTCTCGTCAGAATTCGTTTTGTCCCTCTAAGCTGAGATTTCCACATTTCCCTCACCCTCGGGTCCAATCCCCACTCGAAAAATCCTGGTTTCCTGGAAGCGGCAAGGTTATTTTGTAGGCCCCCTCCGGATAAAGGGAAACCTGGTCCCCCGCGGCCTCCCTACACCTCAGATCAACCCGATCAATCATGATTTCCTCTGGATGATCAGGTTTTGGGAACTTTTTCGCCTCCTACTTGTCTAATGAAATCGAAAAACAAAAAACAAGTGAAGGAGGTACAAGAAATGAAAACGTTAACAAGAGTTTTGATTCTATCGATGGTGATGCTTTTTGCCATCCTGGGACGGGTTGGATACGCGCAGCCCGAGACACATGCCGACAGAACCCTCTCACCCTATTTCTTTGTCCAGAGTGATGACCCAGACCTTGATCAGCTACCCCTGAAATCCACATCTGTGAGAGTGAATGTTTCTGGCGTGATTGCCGACGTTGTCGTGACGCAGGTCTACAAGAATGAAGGCAAAAAGCCACTGGAGGCCATCTATATTTTTCCTGCTTCGACGAGGGCTGCGGTCTATGGGATGAAAATGACGATTGGGGAGCGAACCATCACGGCTAAGATCCAGGAGCGAGAAGCTGCACGCCAGGCGTATGAGCAAGCAAAGCATTCCGGCAAGAGTGCTTCCCTCTTGGAACAGCAAAGACCCAACGTTTTCCAAATGAGCGTGGCCAATATCCTCCCCTCAGATGTCATCAAGGTGGAGCTCAAATACACTGAGTTGCTCGTTCCGACCGATGCGGTTTATGAGTTCGTTTATCCGACCGTTGTCGGACCACGCTACTCAAATCAGAGGATGGAAGAAGTATCCCCGTGGGATAAGTGGGTGGAAAACCCCTACCTTCATCAGGAGCAATCTCCGACCTACACTTTCGACATTTCCGTGAATCTCGCCGCGGGCCTTCCGATCCAGGAGGCAACCTCGACCTCCCATAAGGTCAACATAAACTACGAGAGCTCCGGTTTTGCCTCCATAAAGCTCGACCCCGCGGAAGAATACGGCGGCAACCGGGATTTTATCCTCAAGTACCGGCTTGCTGGCGGCAAGATCGAGACGGGACTGCTCCTCTTCGAGGGCGAGGACGAGAATTTCTTCTTGTTGATGTTGCAACCCCCAAAAGGGGTTACTGAGTGCGAGATCCCGCCTCGGGAGTACATTTTCATCGTTGATGTCTCAGGTTCCATGCATGGCTTCCCCCTGAATATATCGAAGAAACTCCTCAAAGATTTGATTGGAAACTTGCGGGCAACCGATAGGTTCAATGTCGTGCTCTTTGCCGGGAGTTCATCAGTTATGGCAGAACAGTCTTTGCCTGCCACGGCAGAGAATATCCGCCGTGCCATTTACGTGATTGAGCGTCAAGGTGGTGGAGGCGGAACAGAACTCTTACCTGCACTGGAAAGGGCGCTTTCCCTGCCGAAGGCGGAAGGATACTCACGAACGGTTGTCATTGCCACGGATGGGTACGTCAGGGTGGAAGAGGAAGCTTTTGACCTGATTCGCAACAGTCTCGGCAATGCCAATATGTTCGCATTCGGTATTGGGTCGAGCGTCAACCGTTATATCATCGAGGGGATGGCCAGGGTTGGGTTGGGTGAGCCTTTCGTGATCACCAAACCCGCGGAAGCATCCCAAAAGGCAAAGAAGTTCAGGAAACTCATCCAGTCACCTGTATTGACAGGTATCAAGATCGATTTTGATGAATTCGATGTCTATGATGTTGAACCGCCGAGTATTCCCGATGTATTGGCTGAACGTCCTGTCATTGTTTTCGGGAAATGGCGTGGCAAACCTCAAGGCGCTATCCATCTCAGAGGATTTGCTGCAGACGGTGCAATCACCAAAACAGTTGAGATCGAAAAAGCAAAACCCGTGGTGACGAATTCGGCGCTTCGGTACCTGTGGGCAAGGCACCGGATTGGTGTGCTCGCCGATTACAATCGGTTAAGGCCGAAGGACGAGAGAATCAAAGAGGTAACCAACCTCGGCCTGACCTATAATCTTCTTACCGCCTATACCTCATTTGTTGCGATCGACACTCAGATTCGCCTCGAAAATGGTCAAGCTTTAACGGTCAAACAGCCACTTCCTTTGCCCCAAGGTGTATCCGACTATGCGGTTGGGAATGGATTTGCCGCACAAAAAATGAGCGTCCTCTCTGGGCCCTCCCCGCCTGTGGCAGCACGACAAGGCATGGTAGAGGAGAAGAGTCGGGATTATGAGGGTGAGCGCTCCGTTTCCGAAGTGACGCACACCGAGCCAGCCTCCGGCGAAGCTCATATTGAATTGAGAGAAGTTGAGATGTCGGAAGGCATGTCCGAGGAGGCCGTCCGAAAAATCCTTCAAAAGCATGTCACCTCGATCGACCCGTGCTACAAGGTGGCGCAGGGAAAGCAAACTCATCTGAAGGGAAAGGTCGTCGTTACCTTCGTCATCGATCCCCAGGGCCGTGTCGCAAAAACCCGTATCGTCAAGAGAGAACAGAAGAATGGGGTTTTTGAACGATGCATCGTCCAAAAACTCGAGAAACTGCATTTCCCAGCCTCTGAAGAGGGCAAAACAGTCGTCGTCACGATGACCCTGATCGTGAAGTGAGAGTTGATCGGAAAGACGCCGGCCCCATGGTCATCCAGCGGCCGGCGTCATATTCCGAGCTTCCCGATAAATCCCTTCACTGTCCCGTCACCATCACCGGAAATGGCACACAGAAACCCTCCCTAAAACGGCTACCGCAAAAACCCCGATGTGGAATGACTCCGATCCGAAAGCCCCCACCCTGGCAATCAAAAGAGAGACATGGTGTGCTTTTACCGTGCTCCTTGACATTTATCTAATGAGGATCCTCACATCAAGAGGTTTATCGTATCATGGTCGGCGAAAGTTTGCCGTGTAGCACCAGGGCCGACCGAATCGTTCAGTGAACACGAAGCCCTCTCCCTCAACGACGGACCGAATTCGGGAGAAGGTTGAGAAGTCCGTATCGGGTAGGTGTTCAGTGATCGAGAGAAGTCCCCCAGGGCGGATCACCCGATATAGCCCCTGGAGACATTTCCGGGGTTCAGCGACCTCACCGAAAACGGTCACGAGGAAGGCGACGTCAAAAGTTACATCAGAGAAGGGAAGATTGCTTGCATCTCCCTGGGTGTAAGCCACCACATGGGAAAGGGAGGACGCTGCCTCGATCTTACGTTGAACCTTCTCAAGCATCTCAGGCTGAAGGTCGAGGATTTCGATGAGGCCCCGGGGAATACGCCGTGCGACCTCAACGCTGAAAACGCCGGATCCGGCCCCAACCTCCAGCACCCTTGAGGTTTCCGTCAAATGAAGTCGATCCGCCACCTGCCCCGGCCTGATGAGAATCTTCCGAAGCGGGGATTCGAGAATGAATGTGATTTGATGGGGGAAGGCTCGCCGCCCAAAAGCGTGCTTGATCCCCTCTCTAAAAATCTCCAACACCACTATTTGACCGCGTTTAGTTGAGCAAAAGAAGCGATTGAAACATCAGGTGACCTGAAATCTCGGTTCTTCGATGTGCTGTCCCCGACAGCGGGGACAACGACTCGGTCGTGTGAACCTTTTACGGTCACGAAACGGGTATCCGCAAATCATGCAGCTGTAGGGTAATGTGATCAATTTTCTTTTGTGAGGAGAGAGTGAGCGGGCAACGTGGGCGAGGTGTTCTGGCACCTCCTTTATCGGAATTCGGAGAATCCTCGATAGGTCTCGACAGCCATACGCTTCCTCCGAGAGGAGTGTAATAATCTGCTGGCGAATGGTTTGTTCACGCTCTCTCAAAGTCATCATCGCTCTCACCCGAATCCATGCTCCGGGTCCCTCTCCCGATGGGCGAGGGAGGTTTCTAGATCTTGATATGACCTTCCATGTATAGAACGGCTTTGCCCGCTATGACAACTCTGTCACCCTGATCTTTGCAAAACAACTCGCCGCCCCGCTTTGAAATCTGGCGTGCAATCAAATCTTTCTTCCCAAGTTTCTTCGCCCAATATGGCGTAAGTGCGCAGTGCGCCGATCCTGTGACAGGATCTTCATTAACGCCAAACCTGGGGGCAAAAAAGCGGGACACAAAATCCACGTCATTCCCCTCGGCGGTCACGATTATGCCCCGCTGATCCAATTGCAGCAACATTCGCATGTCTGGATTTAACTCCCGAATCTCTTTCTCGCTCGAAAACAAAACCAGATAATCTTCAGAACGCAAGATCTCTATCGGCTCTTTGCCCAGTCCCTGAACCAACGCTTCCGGAGTCTCACACGTGGATGGTGGTTGTGAGGGAAAATCCATAGCATACAGCTCCCCTTCTCGAGCTACGGTTAGCAGGCCACTCCGTGATCGGAAGATAACGCAGTTGGCCGATTTATCAAAGTAGTTGAGGATAACAAAAGCGGATGCCAAGGTTGCGTGTCCACATAAATCGACTTCTGCAGCAGGGGTAAACCAGCGGATGTGGTACCTGCCTTTCTCCTCCAGAACAAAGAACGCCGTCTCGGAGAGGTTGTTCTCGAGAGCAATCCCCTGTAGGAGCCGATCGTCTAGCCACGCTTCGAGGGGACAAACGGCTGCAGGATTACCTGAAAAGATTTGACCTGAGAATGCATCAACCTGAAAGATGGGAATTTTGATAGCCATGACAAAAGATTACCTCCCAGATTTATCTTCCCCTCCGTCGTGCCGCGAACAGCAGCCCGATTACGCTCATGCTGTCCATCATCTCGCTCTCCAATACCATTCGCAAGGCCTCGTCGAACTTGAAAACGCGTCTTTCCAAAAACTCGGTTTCGTCCGGTGGGGCGTGGGCAGGGGTCAATTCCTCCCCGACGTAAATGTGTGCCGTTTCATCACAGATACACTTGGACGTGTAGTAACTGCTAATATGGATCAGCCGTGCCGCGTGGCGTCCGACTTCTTCGGCCAGCTCTCGTTGAGCGGCTTGCTCCAGAGTTTCTCCATCTTTGACACCGCCAGTGGGGATTTCCCAGCGGTGGTTCTCACCCTGGACATAGCGGTACTGGCGTACAAGCATGACATGGTCGTCGTCGATAAAGGGTACGACCCCCACACAGTCGCCGAAAGTCACAACGCCGTAGATGGTTGACCGCTTGTCTGGCAATTCGGCCACGTCTTCACGCAGGTGCATCCAGGGGTTCTCGTAAATCACTTTGCTTGAGAGTGTTTTCCAGGGTTTTGGTTTCATTTCTTATCTCCCTCCGAAAACGGAGAAACGAGAAGCGTGGGGAATCAGCGACTCGAAAATAGAGATCCCTGTTCGACAGAAAGCGCAATCAAGCATTGGGCGACGAAATACGTGCCTAATATCAACGCCTGGGCAGTACTGAATCCTCCTCGAAACCGATTGATGGCCAAGGCCGAATCAGAGACAAGAAACAGGCCTGCTCCAATGAACGCGAGTAGCGCTGCTGGTTGTCCGGTTTGATTCCATCGTTCCCACGCCTGCCAGGCCATAACGATGATCACGATCATGTAGACGAGGACAGGCACTTTCATCCTGCCGAGGTGCTGAGAGAGAATGGTGAAGATGAAAATGCCAAAAATGACCAGCGGCGCCAGTGACCAGGGTGAGAGACTGAATCCAGTTCCCGAAGTGAAAGCAGAAATGTAGAAGAGATGGGCAATCAGGAAACTGACAAGACCAGCGAGGAACCGATTTACGGGAAGCATCAGGAACACATCGCCGACTAAAGAACAGATGAGACCGGTGATGATGGCAAGCTTATAAGCCCAAAAAGTTCCTGTACCCCCTGATACGATAGCGATGAGTAGAATGAGTACCATGGTAAGGGGTTTGAAAAGATAGACTTGATATTTTGGGCCGCGGTATTCCGCACGGATGTGGAAAAAGGCCGAGGCTACTGCCAGCAATATGATCGTAAAAGCTAACATTCTGTAGAAACTAGTCCCTGAAAATCCGCTCGTATTTCTGCTCCCTGAGGTTTTGCCCCCATTGCGTGACGTCCCGTTCCTCGCAAAGACAGAATTTGTATCGCTCGTAGAGAATGCGTGCACTTTCAAGGCCTTTGAACGTCCAAAGATATACCCTTTCGTATCCCCTGTCCTCACAGAAAGCAACGGCTCGAGCCATCAGGGCGTTACCAAGTCCACTTCCCTGGAGGTCTGGGACAACGATGAACCACCGCAGACGTGCACCTTCATCGATGGCTTTCCGTCCGTCTATGACCACGGAACCGGCAAACCCTCCGCCCCGAGTCGCTACCCAGAGGCCATCCCTGTTTTTTTGAAACTCACGGATGAATTCGGACAGCTCTCCACCGACTTGTGTCTCAAATGTGGCATCAAAGCCCCAATGTTCATGATAATACACCGCATGGACTTCTGTTATCCTGCCGACCACGCCTGGGAAATAGCCGTGAAAATCAATTTTGCCTCGGGCAGAACCCATAAAATGAATACCTCTACTCTAAAGAATGGCCTTCAGTATTTAAAGTGTTTGATCCTCTCGCCTTTGTCGCCGATTTCGGTCATCGCCTCGATTCCGATCTGGAGATGAATCTTCGACCATTTCTCGGTCACGCGCACATCCGACTTCGCCGTCTTAACCCCCTCAGGAGCAATCGGTATATCGGATACGAGCAGGAGGGCCCCCCGAGCAATTTCGTTGTGGTGACCGACGACAAAGATTGTCGCCGTTTCCATATCGATGGCAATACAGGTCATCTGCTTGAGTCGGTCGATGAATTTTTTGTCGTGCTCCCATAAACGTCGATTTGTTGTGTAAACCACGCCAGTACGGTATTCATACCCATGGTCTACGATCTTTTGAGAGACGAACTTGTGTAGTTTAAAGGACGGAAGTGCGGGGACTTCGGGGGGGAAATAGTCGTTGCTGGTTCCCTCACCCCGGATGGCGGCAATGGGGAGAATGAAGTTTCCAATCTCAGTCGATTTCTTCAACCCGCCGCATTTTCCGAGATAGAGCACGCCCTCTGGCTGACGGGCGCTCAGCAAGTCCATGATCGTGGCGGCATTGGCCGAGCCGATTCCGAAATTGATGATCGTCAGTCCGTCTCTGTTCGTGGCGGCTTGCATCGGTTTGTCTTCACCATAGACGT
>JABAOC010032154.1_pt2 | contig 10010 bp, 8 predicted proteins | sample 7062161 | NCBI WGS metagenome assembly JABAOC01 (sample SAMN14538625, study PRJNA623070) | marine sediment metagenome | biome: marine biome [ENVO:00000428]; feature: marine pelagic biome [ENVO:01000023]; material: deep marine sediment [ENVO:00002113] | place: India: Gulf of Khambhat ...
CTCAGCCACGTAGTTCGGGTGGATCAATACTGTGGAATCCATCTCCTCCACTACTGCGGGTCCTTCCAATACGGTGCCGCGGCCCAGCCTGTACCGATCATAGACAGGACACTCTATGTACCCGCTGGCCTCGTCGAAGAAAACCTTCCGCCGGTGCTTAAGAGCCTTCTCCGGGCTTCTCTCTCCTGGTGGAAGTTCCCTCAGCTTTGGCTTCGCTATGATACCGGTGGCCTCCAGCCTCAGGTTCACGACCTCCACAGGTTCGCTTCTATCGCAATGACCGTAGACCCTCTCGTGTTCGATGTTGAACTTCTCGTTGATGGGATCGATATCAGACTCCTTGAGGTCCGCAGAGGGTATAGGGACCTTAAGCTCATAGGACTGCCCCACGTACCTCATATCCATAAACCTCGTGAAGGTTACATCCTCCTTTGAAACTCCCTCTTGGGCGAGGAGCTTGGCCGCTTCCGACTCGTATTCACCATAGATCTTGTTGACCGCTTCCAAGTCGAGAGCTTGTAGCCTCTGCACTCTGGTCAGCATGTAGTCATGCTTCAGATCCGTAACCAACAGTCCCAACGCCGAGGTGACACCTGGGCTCGGCGGGATGACTAAGCTCGATATATCGATCTCTCTCGCTATGCTGTTGGCGTGCATGGGACCCGCGCCCCCGAAGGCGATGAAGGTGAAGTCTCTGGGGTCGTATCCTCTGTCCACCGAAATGAATCTCATAGCCCTCACCATGTTGGCGTTAGCGATCTCCACGATCCCGTTGGCTGCCGTGACGACATCCATCCCAAGTCTGTCCGCCACCTTCTCCTTGATCGCCCGCCGAGCGGCCTCCACATCTAGCTTCATCTCGCCGCCCAAGAAGTAGTCAGGGCTCAACCTGCCGAGTACGAGGTTCGCGTCGGTGATAGTTGGATCCACACCCCCCTTTCCATAGCACACAGGTCCAGGATCTGCACCAGCGCTCTGAGGACCCACCTTCAAAGCCCCTCCTGCATCTATCCATGCTATGCTTCCACCACCAGAGCCGATCTCTGCCAAGTCAATCACCGATGTTCTGATGGGGTAACCCCCACCCTTAGTGAAGCTCGACTCGGCTCGTGCGACGTACCCGATCTCGTAGTCCACAGCCATCTTTATCCTTCCGAGTTCTACGAGACCCACCTTGGCGGTAGTCCCGCCCATATCAAGGGTGATGACGTTGTCTGACCCCACAAGTCCTCCTATGAATTGTCCGGCGATGACTCCGGCTGCGGGTCCCGACTCGACGACATAGACTGGCTTCCTCTTGGCTTCGTCGGCGGTCACTATGCCCCCGCTAGACTGCATTATGTAGAACTCCCTCCTCATCCCTATTGATGCTAACTGCCTCTCCAGCTCTTCAACGTAGGTGGCGACGATGGGTATGATGCATGCATTGACCACTGTGGTGCTAGCTCGAAAGTACTCCCTGAACTCGGGACAGACCTCATAGGAGAGAGAAAGGAATGTCTCCGGGAACTCTTGGGTGACGATCTCTCCCACCCTCCTCTCATGGTCTGGGTTCAGGTAAGAGTGTAGGAGACAAACAGCTATGGACTCCACCTCTTCCTTCTTCAGAGCATCCACCACACCCTTGACCTCCACCTCTTCAAGAGGTGTCAAGACCTCTCCCTCTGGGCTCATCCGCTCCATAACCTCGAGACACCGGTTCCTCGGGACCAGAGGTCTAGGCTTATCATGGAAGAGATCGTAGAGCTTGGGCTTTATCTGCCTCTGGATCTCCAAGATATCCCTGAAACCCTTGGTCGTGATGAACCCGGCCCTCGCCACCTTACCCTCGATGATCGCGTTGGTTGCGACGGTTGTCGCATGGACTAGGAGCCTAACCTCTTGGGGACTCATTTCCATGGTCTTCAACACCTGCCTTACGGCATCAATGAAGCCTATCGATGGATTCCTGGGGGTTGAGGCGACCTTCGCGATCTTTATTTCACCGGTCTCCTCGTTCATGAGTACAGAGTCCGTGAAGGTGCCGCCCACATCCACTCCCAATCGGTATCTCGCCATTCTAACCCACTCCTTAACCGCTGGCTCTTACATTCAACTTTGATCGAAGTTCAGCGGTGGCCTCATCGTTGGTTCCTCGTCTATTTTGGTCTATCACCACTCCATAAGCCTCACGAGCCTTCCTCAGGGAGATCTTCTCAAGCTTGACATCCTTTAACACCGTCTCTGGGTCTCTATCCAAGGGTGGGCCGTAGCCTCCTCCGCCAGGGGTTTGAACACTCACAACTCCATTGGACTCCAGATTCACGGTGACCTTTGACCCAAGCTCCTTTGAATCAGGGCTCTCCGGCTTCATGATGACCTTGAGGGGTCTCGCAGGTAGGCCGCCGAAGAGGCCCAGCGGCGGGAACTTCGCGGTGTCGGAGAGGATGGAGAAGGAGGCCGCATGATCCTTGAAGAGGTAGTCTCTGCGTATGCCGAGGCCGCCTCTGTACTTGCCCGCTCCCTCAGAGTCTTGAATGAGTTCATACCTCAGTATGAGGACAGGGTAGTTCACCTCAAGCTCCTCGATGGGGGAGTTCTCGGTGTTCTGCCAGTGCATCTGAACCCCATCCACCCCATCCTTCATGAATCTACCCCCATAGCCTCCTGCGATGGTTTCATAGAAGACATAGTGCTCCCCACTCCTCGGATCAACTCCGCCGAAGGCCACGTTACAGATGCAGGCCTTGCTCATGGCCGCAATCCTCTTAGGCAAAGCCTGAGCGAAGGCCCTGAAAGCAGTCTCCAACGCTTTCGCCCCCACTTCGGCCATTCCAACCAGCCCTACAGGATACGTGCTGTTTAGCACTGTTCCCCTGGGCGCTATGACGTTGATCGCCCTGTATAGTCCGTCGTTGATGGGGACATCAGCAGGCAAAAGACACTTATATATATAGCCGCCTACGGCTCTGGCCACACCAAAGTGCGCATTCATGGGGGAGTTCCTCTGTCTGTCGGTGCCGGTGAAGTCTATGGTGACGTCGCCGTCCCGGATCGTGAGCTTCACCTTGATCTTTATAGGTACGTCGGTGACGCCGTCGTTGTCGCAGTAGCCTTCGGCGTGGTACTCCCCGTTGGGAAACTTTTTGAGCTCCTCTCGGACCCGCCGCTCCGTGTAGTTGAGGATCTCATCAATAACACTCATCACCGTCTCATGGCCGAACTTTCCAAGTAACTCGTGCATCCGCCTTACACCGAGCTTGTTGGCGGCGATCTGAGCCCTGAAGTCACCCATACTCTCCTTCTTACCCCTAACGTTAGCCATGACCATCTTAAAGATGTCTTTATCAACCTCTCCCTTCTTGATCAGCTTTACGCCTGGTATGATCACCCCGTCCTGATAGATCTCGGTGGAGACAGCGATGCTGCCTGGTGCGCCTCCACCCACGTCTACGTGATGAGCGATGTTGGCCACATACCCGAAGATCTCGTCCCCAACAAAGACAGGTGAGATCAATGATATGTCGTTCAGATGGGTGCCTCCCACTCTATGGACATCGTTTATGAGGATGCCGTCATCCGATTTGATATTCTCAACTCCATAGTCCTTCACGGTATTAGGCACCACCTCCACTAGTGTGGAGAGGTGGAAGGGTTGAGCAAAGGCTTGCACGATCATGTTGCATCTACGGTCGAAGAAGGCGCAGGAGAAGTCGGCTCGGGTCTTGATGTTGGTGGAGTAGGCGGATCGCTTGAGGGCCGCACCCATCTCTTCGACCACGGCCAGCATGGCGTTTCTAATTACCTCAAACCTTATGGGGTCCACTGACAGAAGGCTCATAACATCCATTCACTGCTTGTCTGAAACGAATTTTAATACTCTAGAGTCGATAAGACTTGTAAGGGTCGATCATCTTATTTAATTGAGCAGACCAGTGGGAGACAGCTCCAAACAAGAGAAGGGAAGACTATGCTTGAGGCTTTGAAGAATAGGCTGCAACAGGCCATTGAGAGGATACGGGGGAGGGCCGTGGTGGACAAGGAAGCCGTAAAGGCCCTCGTCAAAGAGATCCAGAGGGCCCTGCTCATGGCCGATGTAAACGTAGAGAAGGTCTTGGAGCTCTCGAAAGCCATCGAAGAGAAAGCCATGAGCGAGGACATCCCCGCCGGGCTGACCAGGCAAGAACACGTCACCAAGGTTGTCTACGACGAGTTGACAGCCCTCCTGGGTGGCAGCGCCCCCAAGATAGAGGTCGTGAAGAGTAAGACCAACGTCTTCATGCTGGTGGGCATAGAGGGCTCTGGGAAGACTCTGACCTGCGCCAAGATAGCCCACTACTTCCACCAAAAAGGATACAAAGTGGGTCTGATAAGCACCGACACCTATAGGCCAGGGGCGAAAGAGCAGCTGAGGTTATACGCCTCCAAGGTCAGCGTACCCTTCTACGAGGACGAGTCGAAGAGGCCTGAGGAGATAGCCCGTAGAGGGGTAGATGATTTCAAGAGGAGAGGTCTTGACATAGTCATCGTCGACACCGCTGGGCGGCACAAGGAAGAGAAGTCCCTTCTCAAAGAGATGAGGGAGATGGCTGAGAAAGTGAAGCCCGACCAGCTCTTCCTCGTGATCGACGGCACCATTGGGCAGCAGGCCTACCCTCAGGCCAAGGCCTTCCACGAGGTGGCAGCCATCGGAGGTATCGCTGTAACCAAGCTAGACGGTTCAGCCAAGGGCGGAGGCGCTCTCTCAGCCGCCTCGGCTACTGGAGCCAAGGTCTACTTTGTGGGAGCGGGTGAAGACGTGGGAGACTTAGAGGCTTATGATCCCGCTCGGTTTGTAGGGAGACTACTTGGCTTAGGCGACATGCAGGCACTCCTTGATAANNGATGAAGGAGCGGATGGAGAAGGTTGCCCGAGGCAGGTTCACGCTCCTCGACCTCATGGAGCAAGTCGAGGCCGTGGGCAAGATGGGGAGTCTGAGCAAACTCTTGGACATGATCCCGGGATTAGGCACGAAGGTTCCCAAAGCAGCCGTCGAAGAGGCAGAGGAGAAGCTTAATACGTGGCGCCATGTACTGAAGTCGATGACAGACGATGAGAAGCTGCACCCAGAGTTGATCAAGTCCAAGCGGGTAAGGAGGATCAGCCGAGGTGCAGGTGTGGAGGAGAGAGTGGTCAGAGATATGGTGAAGCAATACTTTCAGGCCAGGCGAATGATCAAGAGCAAACAAGGAAGACAGCTTCTGAAGATGATGAAGAAGAAGGGGATGAAACCCGAGGACCTCCTACATTGACAGAGGTAAGAAAAGCACTCTTCTTTGAAAAGCAAGGTTCAAAGACGACAGATGCTGTAATAATTAAATCCGCTCCCTCATTCTTCTCATGAAATTCGGGACGACGGTGTGGTACGGACGACGACCTCTTGGACCCACCTTCGAAGCGATACACCGGCTGGGATTTGACTACGTAGAGTTCTCTCTAGACCATCCTTGGCCTGAGGGCCTATCAGAGAAAGAGACAGATTTGCTAAGAACGCTGGAGAAAGAATACGATCTAAAACTGGCTTTCCATGCTCCCTGGGCCGGGCTAAACTTATCCCATCCAAGGGACGAGCTCTCCACTGCATCCCTTAGGGTCTTCGAGAGGTGTCTGAGCTTCGCCGGCAGATTTAACCCTCTATATTTCAACTTTCACCAGAGCACGAGAGCTTCCACCTTTCACTTTGAAGAGATCCAGAGAAGAATTATGAAGAGGGCTCTGACTTCGACCTCCACAATCGTCGAGATAGGTAAGAAACACGGCTTCAGGGTGACCATCGAGAATAATCCAACAATCTTCTTCGGAATCCCAGACCATCTGAAACTTGCCCTCAAAGTCAAGGATCTAAAGATGTGCCTCGATGTAGGACACGTGTATGTGGCCAACTGGAGGATTCAGAAGGAGGAAACCCTGGGGTCACGTCAAGAGGGACACGAATTAGAGGATTGGTTCAGCCTCTTCAAGGAGAGGACTTTGACTGTTCACCTCCACGACTGCCGCATTAAATACAACTCAGAGCCCTGGGACCACCTAGTACTGGGGAGGGGAAGTCTAGACCTCGATGAGATAAAAAGGATGATCAAGGGTATAGATTGCGGATATGTCCTCCTCGAGACCTACTTTTCCGATGAGAGAGGGACCCTGGCAACTTGGGAGGAGATCGGCGAGAACCTAGCGATGTGTAGGAACTCATTGGAAGGCTATTAAAGAATTCTACCTAGGGATTCGTTGAGGTCACCTGAGAGGATGATAAAACAATGTTCCTCGACGCTGTGAAGCACTTCCAGCGGATGTACCCAGGCTGCTCGACCCGCGAGATCAGCGATCTTGTCTCAGCCATTCGATCTAAGAAGTACTGGAATGTTCATCCTCAGAGAGAAGATGCAATCTACGTGGTCGCCCTGACCTCTGCCAAGATCCCCGACAGAAATGGCTTCAAGGCCGGCACAACTGCCTCCAATGTCGTCGTCAGCCGTCGCGCCTCACGGTTCACCAGGAGGGGTAGAGTCCTAGTCGCTTCTGACAGAAGAGATCACTTCTACTCGGAGACTGTCATCGAGTGGCCAGCCTTCAGGAGGCTTATACGTCAAGAACCAGATGCGGTCTACCGCTTCTTATTGGAGAATCCACATCCTCCTTCCTTCATAAACTGTCGAAACATAGCTGCTGTCCTGAGAGAGATTAACGCGGATCCCCAAGAGCTCTGAATGACTCATTATTCTATTCCACCTGGTAGACGAAGTTCCGCAGGATCTTTAGGCCTTGCATAGTGATGATGCTCTCTGGGTGAAACTGCACTCCTTCCATCGGAGCTGAGAGATGCCTGATTCCCATGATAGTCCCATCGGGAACCGTAGCCGTCACCTTCAGGCACTGGGGCATGGAGTCATGCCTCCCCTCAAGGCTGTGATACCGGGTGGCCTCGAATGGGTTGTCGGCATTTCTATAGATTCTCTTGCCATCGTGGTGGATCATGCTAACCTTGCCATGTACAGGTCCGACCTTCGCCCTCTCCACTCTTCCGCCAAAGGCCTCGAAGATGGCCTGATGGCCCAAGCAGACGCCTAGGATGGGTATCTCCTCGTAGAAGTGTTTGATCAAGGGTATCACCATTCCGGTGTCGCGGGGATGTCCAGGTCCTGGGGAGATGATGATTCGGTCGGGAGCGATCTCCTCCACTTCCATCAAGGTGATGGAGTTGTCCACAATAGTGACTTTGGATTTACTCACTCTCATCACGTAGTCTACAAGGTTGTAGACGAAGCTATCCTTGTTGTTGATGAACAGAATCCTCATGGCACCATCTCCTTAGCCATCTCCACTGCTACTAGGAGGCTCCTCGCCTTGTTCTCGGTCTCCTTCCACTCTAGCTCAGGCTTAGAGTCCGCCACGATGCCGCCACCAGCTTGCATCATCGCGGTATCCCCCAGAAGCTGTAAGGTCCTGATTGTTATGGCCCAATCGCAGTCTTGGTTAAGGGACACATAGCCTATTACACCGGCGTAGGGACCCCTCGGATCCCTTTCCTGCTCCTCGATGACCTCTATGGCCCGAAGCTTAGGAGCACCTGAAACAGTCCCCGCTGGGAAAACGCTCTTAAGAACATCGAAGGAGGTCAGCTCTCGCCGTTGGGTGCCTTCCACGACAGTGATGATATGCATCACGTGCTTGTATCGCCTAGGGACCATGAAGATTGTGGGCTCCACTGTCCCAGGCTCCGAGACCTTAGCCAAGTCGTTTCTCGCCAAGTCGACGAGCATAACGTGCTCTGCTCTCTCCTTGGGATCGTTCATAAGTTCTCTCTCCATCTCTAGGTCTTTCTCCATGGTTTCTCCTCTTTTTCGAGTCCCGGCAATGGGGACAGTGGTGATTTTCCTCTTGTTGATCGTTATAAGAGCCTCAGGTGAGCAACCTATGAATCGGAGATCTCCAAAGTCTAGGTAGTACATGTAGGGGCTGGGGTTGATCTCTCGAAGCACTCTGTAGATCTCCAGGTCCCCGACCTCTAGGTTTGGTATGTCGATCCTGCGTGAGACCACGGCCTGGAAGATGTCTCCTGAGTAGATGTACTCCTTGGTGTCGGCGACCATGCGAATGAAATCATCTTTACTCACGTTTGATATGCCCTCTTCCCCTCTCACCTCTAGTCCAGTCAGATCAGGGGACTCAATCACCTCATAGCCATCCAAGTATCTGTACTGTTCGATGTTGGAAGATGTTCCATTGAAGCCGTTGTCCACATAGTAGAGCCTATCCCTTCCATGGTCATATATCAGAACCTTGGTGTTGAAGCTGAGCAAGAGGTCAGGGGTCTTGGCCCTCTTCTTGAAGCCCGCCCAAGGTGCTAGGATGTCCCATCCCAGGTACCCCAAGAATCCTCCATAGAAGACCTGCCTATCGAAGATCTCGGGTCTCTGCGTAGTGTTGGAGGGGAATGCACTGGAGAGGATATTGAGGGCCCCAATGTTGTAATCAACGCGGTCGTCAAAAGTAGTATCTCTCCGATTTTCCTCTGCTCCTTCCGACATAATGTACTCAACGATTCGCTCTCCTCTCTCGGTCATGATATCGGGAAAGGTCATCTGTTCCCTGTCGATCTGGAGGAAGAAGTCGGGTTCGAGACAGATANNGAGTAGATCTCATAGCTACCTTTAATTTCAAAGATCCTCTGCTTCAGATCTAGTGTCATTCAACATCACTCCTAACCGTAGCAGACTTCATCCTAGAAACATAGTCTTCGATCTCTCGGAGCGCCTTACCCCTATCATCAAGATTCGCTGCAAGGAGATCAATGATGGCTGAGCCGACGATGACGCCATCCGCCCCCGCCTCTATGATCTCTTGGACATGATCGGGCTTAGAGATTCCGAAACCTATGGCCACTGGGATCCTACCCCTCAAGTATGGTTTAATCCGCCTGAGGGCCCGTGTCGTGACATTCTTCAGCATGCCTCTTGCCCCTGTCACTCCGAGCAATGAGACGAGATAGACGAACCCACTGGCCTTTGCCAAGATCTTATTCAGCCTGGCCTCTGTCGTGGTGGGGGCGACGAGGAGGATCAAGTCTCTGCCNNCTTCCAAGGCCGCTCCTGCCTCTTCGACGGGAAGATCAGGTATGATCACACCTTCAACGTCCACGTCTTCCATGTCCCTGAAAAAGGTCTTCACCCCATACTTTAGGACGATGTTGTAGTAGCTCAGGAAGACTAAGGGCTTATCCGTGTGTCTTCGGATCTCCTTGGCTAAGGTGAAGGCTGTCTCGGTGTTCATACCTCCTTTCAGAGCTCGGTCGGTTGCTGCCTGGATGGTCGGGCCGTCGGCAATGGGGTCGCTGAACGGAATTCCCAGCTCTAGTATGTCTCCTCCACTCCTGAGGATGGCTCTAGCTAGGGTGGGGGTGAAGTCTGGTTCCGGATCTCCGAGAGTGATAAAGGGGATGAAGACCCCTTTACCTTTTTGCCTTCGCTCTCTAAATTTTTCCTGGATGTTAACCATCACTCTTCTACTCCGAGGTCGATGTGCCTCTTTATGATGTCCAAGTCCTTGCCACCGTGCCCTGAGAGACACACAATCATGATGTCGTCTTGTTCATACTCGGCTGCTATCTTCGTAGCATAGGCCAGGGCATGGGACGGCTCCAGAGCAGGGATGATGCCCTCGGTGACGCAAAGAATCCGGAAAGCCTCTAAGGCCTCCTCATCGGTTACGCCCACGTACTCAGCCAATCCTGTTTCCTTGAAGAAGGCGTGTTCCGGTCCAACGCCTGGGTAATCCAACCCTGGGGAGATAGAGTGACTCATCTGTATCTGGCCCCAGCGATCTTGGAGGATGTAGGTGTAGGCTCCGTGTAGAACACCCTTAGTACCCTTCACAATGCTCAGCGCGTGTTTCTCAGGCATCTCACGGCTCCCGGCGGCCTCTACCCCTATCAGGCGGACATCATCATCGGCGAAGTCGTAGAAAGCACCTATGGCGTTGCTCCCTCCTCCGACGC
>JABAOC010001983.1_pt7 | contig 10009 bp, 10 predicted proteins | sample 7062161 | NCBI WGS metagenome assembly JABAOC01 (sample SAMN14538625, study PRJNA623070) | marine sediment metagenome | biome: marine biome [ENVO:00000428]; feature: marine pelagic biome [ENVO:01000023]; material: deep marine sediment [ENVO:00002113] | place: India: Gulf of Khambhat ...
GGGACAGGAGGCTCCCATTTGAGAAATTGGAAATATTCAAAGAAATCTGTACCTAGTACAACAAATCCCTTGGGAAATGAGGAAACCCCTTTTTATGATATCGGATAAGAAATGATTTGAGCCTCTTAGCTCCCCGTACCATGTCGCTCAAGTTTTTTGTTGAAGAGAGACTGAAGTGGCAATCGTCCATGACTGATGAATAGGGCTTGACTCCTCGTGACCCTATATCGTTTAGTTATTTCATGGACTTGGCTGATTTCTCGAATTCCCTCGTCTAATTTAGTGAGGAGCCAGAAATGACCGAGGGACAGCTGGTTGAGGCAGCGAAGGCCGGAGATAGGCGCTCCTTTGAGGAGCTTTTGGAACCCCATATGCGGGGGTTGCGCTCTTTGACCTATCGAATGATCGGATACCGTGAAGACGCTCGGGATCTTTTGCAGGAATCATGGTGCGGGCATGGAGGGGAATTAACAGCTTTCGCAGTGATTCCGGATTTCGCACCTGGCTCTTCGCGATCACGACACGTGTGTGCCTGGACTATCTTTGCAAGGAGAAGCGACGGCGTTGGGAAGCGCAGGTTGAGGCGGAGCGTGAATGCCGAGCGAGCCCGAGCTTGCGACAAGAGGTTCTCGCGACGCTTGCTGACCCATCATTTGTATTCGATGTTTACGAGCATATCGCTTTCTGTTTTACTTGCGTCGCCCGTTCAATACCTCCTGAGGAAGAGGTTGCTCTGATCCTGCGAGAGGTTTTTCAGTTCACCAATCAGGAGGCTGCGAGGATCGTGGGAGTCAGCGAATCCGTGTTCCGGCATCGCCTGGCTGCGGGACGACAAGCCATGCAAGAGGTCTTTGAGGGTCTGTGTGCGCTTGTCAACAAACAGGGAGCCTGCCACCAGTGCAGCGGCCTGCGGGAGAACACGCCCGAACAGAATCGTGGGCCCTCGGTGAGCGAGGTTGGCAGGCCGGGAAAGTCCCAGGAGGAGCGTTACCGGGCGAGGATTCACTTGATCCGTGATGCGGATCTGGAGGGTGGAAGGAGCCGTCTGCTTCACGACCTTGTCTTCAGTCGTATTCATCGAGCGCATCATAAGCGCGATTTTGCTCGTAGAGAAAGTGAAAAAACATAGGAAGGGAGGATCAAACATGGGTGAGGGAAAGTCCAATACCGATAGTGGCCCGGTGACCATGATTATTGCCGGGTGGTTTGACCCGGACCATGCCGAAGAGAGGACCCAATACATCGAAGCCGCTGGAAGTATCTTCAAGAAGTATGGTAGCGGTATGGTCACATCTTACCTACCGACCGAGACACTCGTCGGTGACTTCAAGCCTGACGCGGTCGCCTTGCTGGAATGGCCAAGCGCCGAGGCCTGTCGCCGGGCGTTTGCAGATCCGGAGTATGAGAAGCTCATTCCACTGCGCGATAAGGGTCTGAAAAAGGTCACCTACACCGTAGCGCGTAAAGGCTAAACGGTCTCTGTTGATTGATAAGGGTCACAAGCGGTGATGAGGTCCCGGTTGTGACCCGGCCGGGCTCATTTTTGTCTACACCATAAACAATCGTTCCATCTCAAATAATGAAAGGAGGTTTCAATGAACTGGCTACTACTAATTGGGGGGCTTTTTGCTGCCTTTGCTACGGTCGGTCATTTTACGATCGGAAGCAAGAGCTTTCTCAAACCAGTATTGGAGGCCTCTATTGACGAGGTACCGAAGAAGGTCATGCACTGCGTGTTCCATTTTGTTTCTGCGTATCAGGTTTTATCTTCAATTGCCTTACTCGGGGCAGGAGTTGGTTTGATCGCTAAGGCTGGGGCTGGTCCCCTCATCGGGTTTATTGCTATTAATTACGCGGCCTTTGCGGTCGTCCAGGTCATTATTGCAGTGACTTCCAAAATCGAGAATGCAATGTTCAAACTCTTCCAGTGGATTTTTTGGGTTATCATCGCCGTATTCGCATGGTTGGGAATGCCTTGATCCCCCCAGCCAGACGATTCTTCTCAGAATAAAAGAGGTGGCCTTCGGCCACCTCCTTTCTGATATCAAAATCCCCCGGAGTCCAGTTCTATTGACGAGTTCGGTTCCTCCGGCGATGAACCTTTCCGCTCAGACCCCTCTTATCTCTCTCTCGAGCTCCCTGACATCCCGCGTCAGTTATCTTCGGTGATGAAGGTATTGTCTGAGATCTTAGCGGCCTTCGATTTTGGGATCCGTTACCTCACAGCAACATTGAAGGGCTCAAGCTGTATGTCACACGCTGGTTTTCGAAAAGCGCTGCTGTTATAATCTGTCTGAACCCCCAGAGGTCTAAGAACTTGAGATAGAAGTGCTGTGGAAGCTTTATGTGTTCGTTATTTGCCTGATATGAGAGGATGGGTTATGAAGTCTCAGAAAGAGGTGGCCCTTGATCGAAAGATTGTAAAAATGCTTTCTGGTGATGCCCTAAAAGCAGCAGAAATCATTCTCAATGACAGAGAGGCGCAGTCTCTTCAGGAATATGCCAACATCGTCTCCATAAAAAGACTCCATTACAATGACCACGGGCCTGTGCATATGCGGAAAGTCGCACTGAATGCTCTAATAATGGTGGATCTTCTACATAACGCTGGGATCAAGCTTACTCTCGAAAAAGAGGATTCCGGGAGTATTGATGACAGCAAAATTGCGGTTCTTGTGGCAGCACTTCTCCATGACATTGGAATGACGGTGGGAAGAGTCAACCATGAAAGCTTCGGGGCAATGTTTGCTTTTCCCGTTATCGAGAGAACACTGGCGGGTGTCTATTCGGACGATTTACCAAAGAGAATTATTGTCCGCTCAATGATCATAGAGGGTATTATCGGACACATGACGACACAGCAAGTGTATTCAATTGAGGCTGGCCTGATTCTTATTGCAGACGGATGTGATATGGAAAAAGGAAGAGCGCGGATACCGATGATGCTCAACACGGCTTCAAAAGTTGGCGATATCCATAAGTACTCGGCCTCGTCGATTGAAAAGGTAAGAATTGAAAAAGGGGAGAATCGCCCCATAAAGATAACGGTAGATATGACAGCATCGGCGGGTTTCTTTCAGGTGGAGGAGGTGCTTTATCGAAAGATAGAGTCGAGCACGGTTAAACCCTACATCGAGTTGTATGCGGGTGTCATCGGTCGTGACATGAAACGTTATCTATAAGGCTTCACAAGGATTCTTTACAAATGCTTTCTTATTTTCTCATTCCTTATGGCTTGAAGACCGAAATGTAAACCGCGACAAGAAGAATGATGTTCTATGGCATTGCAAACTACGTATTCATCTGTCAAAAGCGGCGGGAATAATCACATATTCGTCAACATACTGCATAGAAGCGTCGATGCCGTCGAGTTCTCTGCCGTCGGTCGCTTTTAGCCCGATCTGCATTAGAATCAGGCAAATGCTTCCACCGATCCAGGCACAAACGAAGAATATATGAAAGGCTCTGATCCACCACCGCCCGGTTAAGCCGGATTTCTTTATTGGCTTTTCCAAGGTTCAGATTCTCGCGCACTGTTAACTTTCGGAATATTCCAAACAGGGGGTTACTGCGATTGGAGGAAAGTGCTGGGAGGTCGGTCTATCGCGGTCAACCACCGAGGTAGGCTTTCTTGACTTCGGGGTTGGCAAGAAGTTCTTCAGAGCTACCTTGAAGGACAAGGCGGCCATTTTCCAGCGCATAACCTCGCCCGGCGAATTGCAGGGCTATTCGGGCGTTCTGCTCAACGACGAGAATGGTGGTTCCTTCCTGGTTGATTTCCCCTAACGAATCAAAGACGCTCGTCATCAAGACAGGTGCCAGTCCCATGGAGGGTTCATCGAGGAGCATCACTTTCCTTCCACTCACAAAAGCCCTCCCAACTGCCAACATCTGCTGTTCACCGCCACTCAGTGTCCCAGCTTTCTGATTCTGCCTCTCTTCGAGACGGGTGAAGATCGAGAAGACCCGCTTGATATCTCGATTGACGCCTGCGCTGTCCTTTCGAGCAAAGGCAGCCAGCTTGAGGTTCTCCATAACTGTTAGATTGTCGAAGAGACGTCTTCCCTCTGGGACGTGAGAGATGCCAAGTTCGCTCACCACCTTGTCGGCGGAGTATTGGAGCAAATTTTTTTCCATATAGGTCATTTTTGTTCCTGCCTCGACAGGGACCAGACGGGAAATCGCACGCAAGGTGGTGCTCTTTCCAGCACCGTTGGCCCCAATGATACACACGATCTCCCCTTCACTGATTTGGAAGCTTATGCCCTGGAGGGCCTTGATCCGCTCATAGGAGACTCGGAGGTTTTCCACGGATAACAACATCAGACCACCTGCTCTTTGCCCAAATAGGCATCAATGACTTCGGGGTTGCTTTGGATTTCCTCGGGTGTGCCCTCGGCGATCACCTCTCCAAAGTTCAGGGTCTGGATGGTCTGACAGAGCTCCATCACGACCTTCATCCTGTGCTCGATCAGAAAGATGGCCAACCCGAACTCTTCATGGATCTGCCGGATGATCCCCATCATCCGAACAAGCTCCTCTGGGTTCATGCCCGCAGTGGGCTCATCCAACAACAGGATCTTGGGTTCCGTGGCTAGCGCCCTTGCCATTTCCACCCTCCTCTGGGCTCCGTATGGGAGATTGAGCACAATCTGATCTGCAAACTGATCCACGCCCAACATCTCGAGAAGGCGATACGCTTTCTCTTCGGATTCTGCTTCCTCCCTTTGACGTTTGGCAGTGCCGAAGAAGGCACCGATCAGTCCGTAGCTAATCTTGGAGTAACGAGCCATCTTCACGTGCTCGAGGACAGTCATATGTCTCCATAACAGAAGATTCTGGAAGGTCCTCCCAAGGCCCAGGGAAGCGATCTGGTGAGGCTCAAGGCCATCGATTCGTTTGCCACTGAAAAAGATTTCGCCTTTTGTCGGTTTATAGATGCCAGCGATGAGGTTGAAGATCGTCGTCTTGCCCGCTCCGTTGGGCCCGATCAGCCCCCTGATCTGGCCCGGTTCGACCGCCAGATCGTAATTATGGACAGCCCGCAGACCGCCAAAGTCGTGGGTCATTTTTTCAATCTCAAGCAGGGGCATAGGGCACCTCTTCTTCGGGCCTCTGTTTCGGTTTGACGAGATTCTCGACCTTAAACTCCTTGAAGGCGATCAGACCCGTTGGCCGATAGATCATCACCAGAATGAGCAACAGGGGAATGATGATCCATTTAAAGATTTCCAGTGGCCGTAGGATTTCACCAAGTAGACTGATACTTACAGCGCCAACAATGGCTCCATAGGGGGAGTTGAGCCCTCCAAAGTAAACCATCGCCAGAACCTCGGCGAGTTTTTGAATCCCAAAGGTACCGGGATTGACGTACCGCAGCACATGGGCAAACAGCCCACCGGCGACCCCTGCCCAAAAGGCTGCGAAAAGGAATCCCACGATTTTGGTTCGCCTCGTGTTGACAGTCATCGCATTGGCTGCCATTTCATTGTCACGGACCGCATTGAGGGCCTTTCCCATCGTGGAGCGCACAAAATTGTTGATGATCCACACACAGACGACAGTCCACACAAACACAGTTGGCAGATTGGCCCAGTCCGGTTGTCCGCTCAAGCCACGAGGGCCTCCAACGACCTCGAGGTTTTCGATGAGGCTCTTGACGATGAACATAAAGGCGAGTGAGATGATGGCGAGATAGTCACCTCTTGTTCGAAAGGAAGGAATCGCAACAGCAAGGGCTCCAATGGACGCTACCAGTCCGCCCAGTATCAGGGCGACGGGGAACATGAACGGCCCCAGAGCTGAAGGAAGGAGAGCCGGCCCGAAGATTCTGTCATTGGCAAAGAGAACAACCGTAAAGACGGAGCTCGCATATGCCCCCAATGCGATGAACCCTGGGTGAGAGCAGGAGAACTCCCCCATGTAGCCGTTGATGATGTTCAGGCTCAGGGTGACCATGACGGCGATCAGAGTGAGCTTGAGCGTGAGAATTCGGTAGTCACTAATCCCGGACCACACATGGAGAGTCAAGTAAAGAAGACTGAGATGGATGGCCACAGGGACCACCATGGGAAACCTGAGAAGTTGAGCCGCCAGTTTGTTGGCTATGGAAGCACTGAACCGCGATACAATGCCTATGGGTAAAACGTAGATCGCCAGTACGTAAACGATCGCACTGGGGATCAGTAGGGGTTTTTTGAGCATAATAAGGAAACCAAAAAGGGCGGGTATCTTGGGCAGTCCCAAGGCCAGAGCCAGATCCGTTCCCACGAGACGTTCTAAGACCACCGCGATCAGGGCACCGAACAGCCAGCCCAAGAGGGGAGCCCGGGAAAACAAAACCGGTATGTATCGCTTGATCAAGTTCGAGGTTTCCGACCCGTTTCCTCTTTTTGCTTCCATGTTAAACCCATGTCTCTGCAGAATCTCTTATGGCAACAGAGACGACCGTACTTTGAGTGCAGCCGTTTAGAGTCTGAGACGTGCGCTGTAAGGTTCGCCGAAAAAACCGTGGGGCCTAAAGGTCAAAATAAGCAAAATGATCGAATAGGCGATCAGATCGCGCAGTGTCGAAGGGAAGATCATGGCCACAAAGATTTCGATAAACCCCAACAGAAAGCCAGCCAGGGTGGCCCCCATAACAGAGCCTCTCCCGCCCAGAATTGCAGCCACGAAAGCCTTCCAACCGAATAGGATGCCCATATAGGGGTCCAAGACGGGATAGGCCAGTCCAAAGAGTATCCCCGCAGCCGCGGCCAGAGCTGAACCAAGGGCGAAGGTCAGGACAGCAATGGTGTTGATCGAAACCCCCATCAGAGGCACCACGAGATAATCAAAGGCCATCGCCCGCATGGCCATCCCCCACTTGGTCCTGCGCACGAACTGATGCAATGCCAGGGCGAGGAGCATTGACACGAGAACAATCATAATCTTCTTGTTGGTTACAAACACCCCGCCTATGTCGTAAGTGGCTGTCTGGACCAAAGATGGGAAACTGATCCGTCTTGCACCCAGCAGGGCCAGGTTACTGGTCTCCAATATGATGCCTATCATCAGGCCGGTAATCGCAGCCGAGGCTCGAGGTGCTGCTCGCAAAGGTCGGTATCCTACTCTTTCGACGATCATTCCGACAAAGGAGGTCAAGAACATGGAGAAGAGGATGGTCAACACCAGAATGAACCAATTGGGCATTGCGAGGGCGCCCGACGAGGAAAGCGCGATGAGAGCAGTTGAGACACCGAACCCGATGTAAGCTCCAACCATGAAGATATCGCCGTGAGCAAAGTTGAAAAGCATCAGGATGCTGTACACCATCGAGTATCCCAGGGCAATCAAGGCATAAAAACTGCCCCATTGCAGGGCATTGATCAGGTTCTGAAGGAAAAAGGTCATCGACTTTGCTCCGTGTTTTTCTAAGAAGGGCGGGCGCAAGGCTTATCGCCCTGGCCCGCCCTTTCTCGAGACGATTCGCGGCTCCTCTCAGCTACAAGGTCACAGGAACCTGTAAGCCCTCGTGAGAGATGGTGTCCTCTGCCCTGACTCTTATGGGCAAACGGATTTATAAAACTCGAACTCGCCTGCGTCGCTGATCCTGACGATAACAGCGCACTTGATTGGATCGCCTTCCTCGGTGAAGGTCATCTTGCCGGTGATGCCAGCGAACTCCTTAATCTGAGCGAGGGCATTGCGGACAGCCTGGCGATCCTTTTTGATATCTCCGGTGAGCCCTCCAGTCGCCTGAATGGCCTCTTGCACAATGAGCATGGTGTCCCAGGTGAGAGCGCCCACATCGTCTGGCACGTACCCGTGTTTTGCATTGTATCTGTCGATAAATGCCTTCGTGGCTCCCGTCGCGCCGGCGGCAGCGTAGTGGGTGCTGAAGAAAAGTCCATAGCAGTCTTTGCCGCAGAGTTCCACCGTCTCTGCCGAACCCCAACTGTCACTTCCCACAATGGGTTTATTCCAGCCGAGCTGGTGGGCCTGCTGCACGATCAGGGCGACTTCGTTGTAGTACTGTGGGGTGAAGATGACCTCCGCGCCTGACTGAAGGATCTTTGTCAACTGGGAGCTGAAATCAGTGTCTTTGGTGGTGAAGCTTTCAAAGGCCACAACGGAGCCGGGTCCATAGAGGTCTTCCCACGCCTGTTTGAAGAACTCGGCAAGTCCCTTCGGGTAGTCGCTTGCTACGTCATATAGAACAGCGGCCTTCTTGAACCCGAACTCCTCCCTGATGAAGTTGGCCACCACGGGTCCTTGGAAGGGGTCGAGAAAACAGCCGCGGAAGACATAGGGCCGGTCCTTCGTGGTATTGGGATTGGTCGACCAGGGGCTAACCATAGGGGTTTGGTAATTGTTGGCCACCTCACCTGCAGGCACTGCCTGTTTAGAGGCCTGAGGCCCAACAATGACCAGCACTTCATCCTCTGTGATCATTTTCGTATTGACCTTCACAGCGGATTCGGCTTTGGACTCGTTGTCCTCAATCACGAGCTCGACCGGGTATTTCTTCCCGCCTACCTCAAGACCACCGGCAGCATTAATGTCTTCGAGCCACATCTGAGCCGCAAACTTTGTGCCCTCACCCACCTTTGGGATATCGCCGGTGATCGGGGCGTTGATGCCGATTTTGATGGTCTTCGCGGCGCCCCAGACCAGAGGTGAAAAAGCCAAACCGATGACAAGAACACAAATCACAAGCAATATTCCTTTTCGCATTGGAAAGTCCTCCTTTATTTAAGTAGTAAGAACCCATCATAAGGTGGGGGGCTTCATAGCATGAGGGGATTTTCGTGTCAAGGAAAAAGTGGGGAAATCTTCTCGGATTTTCAGAGAGATCCCCTTGTCCCTTTGCTTCAATGTTCCCGAGGTGACCTTTTTCCGCCGTGGTCGCGACAGGGAGGGAAGAACGTCCTAAATCGGAGGCTTGAATTGTTGAAAACAGAAGACCTATAATCATGTGGATTCTCTCCTTTTCGTCACATTTGGGCCCGATTTGGAGGATTGCTGGAAAAAAGGGGATGCACTGACACACTCCGTGAAGGGTGATCCACGATGAGCAAATCAGTTCTTGCCCTCATCTTACTTGTCACTCTGTTGACATGGGGATCCCTGCATCAAGCCATGACCATGGAATCCGGTCATAAGCAGTCTTTGGACCGGCACATGAAGAATGTCACGCAGATCACCTTTGAGGGTGATAACGGCGAGGCCTATTTTAGTTGGGACAACCAGAGACTGATCTACCAATCGAACCGCGGTGGGTATGGATGCGACAAGATCTGGATCATGAAAATCGATGGTTCTGACAAACGGAGAGTGAGCCCGGACCGTGGCGCCCACACCTGTTCTTTCTTTTTTCCCGGCGACCAGAGGATCGTTTTTTCCTCGACCAGTTATTTGCCAGGAAATTGTCCACCGAGACCCGAAGCGCCCCCGGGGGCTCANNGACATTTTTGTCGCCAACGTCGATGGGTCGGGGTTAGAAAAGATCACCGACAATCTCAAGTACGATGCTGAGCCAATTATCTCTCCTGACGGAAAGCAGATCGTGTTCGGTTCTCAGAGGGACGGGGATTTCGACATTTATCTCATGAATGCCGACGGCTCCAACGTCAGGCGGTTGACTGAGAGAATCGGCTATGACGGCGGACCGTGGTTTTCGCCGAACGGCCAGAAGATCGTCTGGCGAGCCTGGTATCCTGAGACTCCGGAGGAGCTTGCTCTCTGGCGTGACTGCATGGAAAACGACTACATCGTCCCCTTCGCGCTGGACATATGGGTTATGAACGCAGATGGTTCAAACAAAGTGAGACTCACCCAAAACGGCGCCACGAATTGGGCCCCTTCATGGCACCCCGACGGGAAACGGATCATCTTCTCGAGTAACATGGACGATTGGCACGAGGACATCAAGAGGTTTGGCCACAACTTCGAACTCTATTTGATCAACATCGATGGCGCGGGTCTGGAGAGAGTCACGTTTAACGATGTCTTCGATAGCTTTCCCATG
>JABAOC010024015.1_pt1 | contig 10009 bp, 7 predicted proteins | sample 7062161 | NCBI WGS metagenome assembly JABAOC01 (sample SAMN14538625, study PRJNA623070) | marine sediment metagenome | biome: marine biome [ENVO:00000428]; feature: marine pelagic biome [ENVO:01000023]; material: deep marine sediment [ENVO:00002113] | place: India: Gulf of Khambhat ...
CAACTTCATAAAAAAGAACAGCCAGGATTCCATTTAGGGTGATTTTGTTAAGTGATTTTTGCGTTTAATACAGGGAATATAGATTAAATGCGCAAAGCGCTGTGAGACTTTTGCTTATCTCCATGAAAATCCTGAAAGAAGCGACCTAAAGTTCGCGTTCTGGATGTCCACAGAATGCCAAAATGGAAGGGCGGCGATTATGCAGACAGCTTTTTGTATATGATTTTATCCCAAAGGAATAAATCAAATATTATTGCTGAGCCCACCCCAATGAAATAGGCGACAAAATCGTAAGGATCAAATGTACTGCCGAATATTCCCATCCCTCGATACTGCAAATATTCAATAACGGCACCAAAAACAAAAACACCAGCACCAACCGCTATTTTCTGCCATGTCGGGTTGACATTCAGTGTAAATAAGAAATAGAGAAAAAATGGAAGAAGAATATCGATGATATAACCAGTGAGAAAATCTTTAAAGGGCCCCTCGTAATTCGGTCCGATGACGAAATGCAATATGGCAACTATGATCGCCAGCAGTATAACAAACGCTCTCTTATAATTTTTTGTTATTTTTGTATTCATGCGAAATGACAGGCCAAGTGAAACCGTGATTTCCTCATAATATTTAAATTACTCATACCTGATCGAATCGACGGGATCAGCTATGGCAGCCTTGATGGACTGGTAGCCGATAGGCAGGGCCGCAATAATAAACGAAAGCACTCCGGCAAGAATGAATGGCCAAATACTTATACCTGTTCGGTAAGCAAAATTTTCCAGCCATTTATGCATCGCATACCAACCGACAGGCCAGGCGATGATGTTGGCCAGAAGGATCCATCTGGAAAACTCTTTGGAAAGAAGGATCACGATACTGGAGACAGTGGCTCCAAGAACCTTACGAATACCGATCTCTTTTGTTTTCTTATCAGCCGTAAAAGAAGCGAGGCCGAAAATTCCCAGACAGGAGACAAAAATAGCGACAAAAGCAAAGTAACCGAAGATCCTCCCCAATTTTTGTTCAGCCTGGTAGAGATTCTCGACTCCTTGATCGAGGAAACTGTATTCGTAGGGATAGTCAGGCGCATAACTCTCTGATGTCTCTTTAATGTATCCGAGAGTATCCGGAATATTGCCAGGCTTTATCTTGATGAATACATATTTTAGCACGTTGAAATTGCGCGGATTTACCGTGAACACGTGCGGCATGATCTCCCTGTGGAGGGGAACATGATGGTAATTTTTAACGACACCGATAATGGTCCCCACGGTTCCCCAGAAACTGAGCCGCTGTCCGACCGGGTTTTCCATCCCCATGTATCTGGCGGCCTCTTCATTGATAACATAATTATTTATGTCAGCCAAAGTCTCCTTTCTAAAACTGCGGCCATCCACAATTTCCATCTCGAATGTCTCGATATAATCGAAATGTGAAATAGAGTATCTCATATGAGCGGATAATTCCGGGTCTTTTCCCTTCCATTCCACTCCGCTTGTCTTATAATCTTCCTCGTAAGGGACCTCCTGTCCTGCCGTAACATACAAAATGTTGGGATTTTGAAGAAGTTTGTTCTTATAGCTTCCAAACCGATTCAGAAGAGAGGGATTAATGCGCGCTTTAATCACAAAATCTGTCTTGATGCCTAGGGGCCTTTTCTGGATATAGCTCAATTGTTTAAAGATCATCGCCGTGCAAGCAATAAGCAAGACGGAAATGGCAAACTGACCAACCACTGACACCAGGCGAAACGATGAACGTTTAGATTTAAAGCCCAGAGAAGTCTTAAGAGTGTCCACAGGCCGGCTGGAGGAGAGGAAGAAGGCCGGATAGACTCCTGAAATCAATCCCACAGCAAATATCAGTGCGAATAGGAATAAATACATCGAATGACTATGAAGAAGAGAAAACGTGAGCTGTTTGGAGGTGAGTTCGTTTATTAACGGAAGGCCAATCTTGACCAGGATGAGAGAAAAAGCAAGCCCCAAAGCAGACATGAAAATGGATTCTCCTAAAAACTGCTGGATGAGCTCAGGCCGTTTGGCTCCCATGACCTTCCTCAATCCGACTTCTCTGGTTCGATTGGATGAGCTTGCTGTTGCCAGATTCATGTAATTGATAGAGGCGATAAGCAGGATAAAAACAGCGATCACGGAAAATATGTAGACATAGGTCCTGCGCCCAAAATTCAAGTGAACTTGAGTCAGCGGCAAAAGATCGGTTTTTAATCTTTCGGCCTGCTGGTAGGGACTGTATTTTTTTAACGCTCCAGCGATCTTCTCCTTAAGGTCGGATAAAGAAGCATTCCTGTCGAGAAGCACATAAGAGGGATCACTCCAGTTCCAGTTATTTTCCAATCTGCTGGGCAAGAGCGTAATAAAATCCAACTGGATGTGAGAATTGGAGGGGATGTTTATAACACCCGAGACGACTAAGTCTGTCCTGTTGTTGAGGTTTAAAATTTTTCCCATTGGATTGGTGTGACCGAAATACTTGTTGGCTACTTTATCGTTGATAACGATTGAATTGGGATTCTGCAAAGCTGTCTCAGGGCTACCGTTTATAAAACGGAAAGAGAACATGGAAAAAAAGGAGGAGTCGACGAGATTCACATTGCTCTCATAAAACTTGATGGGCAGGCCTTCCTCCGGCTGATACTTGAACGAACATGTCCGCTGATTCGCGAGCTCATATATCCGTGTGTATTGCACGATCTCGGGAAATTCATCCGCCAGGCGAGGGGCCAACGCATAGGGGACATTGGGATCCCTTACATCGTCGGGATGTATGATCGTCAGCAGGTAGAGGTCATCCTTGTTCGCATGGAATTTATCAAAACTCAGCTCATCCTGAATCCAGAGCGTGATCAAAATGAAACAGGCCATCCCCACAGCTAATCCGAGGGTATTAATAGTGGCAAAAAGCTTGCTTCTCATTATATTTCTGAAAGCAATTTTAAAATAGTTTTTCAGCATACTCATCCTCTCTTTTTAGATTAGTTGGTTGAAATAGAAAAAACAGGATTGTCGAGTGAGAATTGAATACATGAACACCCTCATAAGATATATACTTGAATATTCAAAAAAAGTTTACCCTTCAACAAAATCAGGAATGCACTTGACTCATCCAAAGCCGTCGCGTGTTCACTAGAATATTGAGCGGCATAATGCAATATTCCACGATATCTTTTTGATTATCCCTGGAATAAATTGTAATGTCGTGAAATAATTAATTAAGCATCATTTTTAACGTGCTTTCTCGAGTATCAGCCAGGTTTATCTTTAATTTTCATGCTGCTAAGAATGTTCTTCATCGTCTGCATCTGCTGTTCGTAATTTTCCTCCGGACACCAGATCTGAATAATATGGAGAGCGTTTTCCCGCGGATAGGTTTTTGATTTGCCATCCGGGATCACCGCCAGCAGCATTCGAATGGGTTCTTTATTGATGAAGCCGGGAACATCGTAAAACCAGGCATCACGACCCTTGATCTGTATTTGTACAGGCTTCCCCTCAAGGACGAACCCTTTCATGTCTGCCATTTTCTCGAGGTACCGGGGGCCATCCTGTTCGGTCGTTGTGTACCAAAGCATGACGTGCGTGTCCGTCTCGGGATTAAATATTTCATATATCAATTTATCGCTGTGATAAGGTTTTTTTTTCCAATTCGCCGGAGCCTCAAATTGAATATTCAGTCGCGGGTGTCTGTAAACCTCCAGCTCCTGGGCGATTGTCGGATTTATCATGAACAGGAAAGCGATAAGGCCCAATAAGAACAAGCATTTAATCATCCAGTTTTTCATTGCATATCTCCATCTGAGTTCTTATTTATATCATCAGCGCAATGCCATTTAAACACAACTTAAATAATTCTGAAAAAGTATTAAGGAAACCGAACCTGCACATTTTCCACAAGACAAAAGTCTCATTTCCACTAAAGAAAATTTATTTTGGTTGGGAAGAGATGAATAAATTATGACGCTCTATCTATATAATATATATTTCGCAGCTTTCAATGCTTTCTCTCATAAAAAAATGAGAATGGCACATAATGTAATTTTTAATAACACTTTAGCATATAAAAATGGAGCTTGAATTTCTCAGCCTTTAAACCAATAATATCTGAAAACGTATCGAAAATTATGACACATAAAATGTAATTATCTTTCTCTTATATAAATTTCTTCACTAAAGCTCTCTTTTTCTTTTTTAAGTATCCCTAATACTTCCGTGATTTTTTAGAATCAACGAACCATTCAAGACAATCATGCATTTCTGAGATCTCGTCTCTTAGCCGGTATTGGGGAACCAGTATCAATTCACCAAGCGGGAGATATTCAATTGTTTTGATCTCTCCGGATTGATTCTTAAACTTTAGTTTAACCGGCATTTCGGTTCGATCCCAATAAATGCTTCGGCCGACAATTGTATCGTTTACCCTGAGGCCAGCCTTAAAAGCAGGCCCCTGAGGATTAACTTTGGTCACATGCCAATCTCTGCTAGTTTTGGATTTAAGATATTCAAACCCGATATCAAACCTATGGAATTTTTCATCCGTCAATTCTAGACAAGGACCCAGATCATTCCTGCCAGGCACAATTATCTCACCCTTGTTCACAAACCTCTCTATATCCTCCATAATTCCGGATTTCAGATATTTCCGAACATGCAAATCGACATTCTCAGCCGAAACGAGCATATTGGATTCCTGTGCTGAAGTTAATATATCAAACATGACGTTATCCAGAGAGTAACCTGACGATTTCTTGATCAAGGCATTCCACCTCGTCGCCAGCAGATCTCCTCTGAGATAGGGGATCCGTTCAACATGACGATCAATGTGCGTCTTTTTTAAAATTTCTTCATTGGTTGAATGAATTGCCGGCGAGAAATAATATTCCTTAATGGCGCGGTTATAGTCAGAAATATACTCTTTTAAAGTAATTAACTTGCTGCGCAAAAGGATCATCCGTGTATAATAATTTGTGAATCCCTCACTGAACCAATAGACGAGCTCCTCAGGTTCTTCCCGCTGAATTTTCCTTCCATTCCAGGTATGGAATAATTCATGAGCAAGAAGGAATTTGAGATCATCCGCAGATTCGTGATCAGTCGATACAAAAGTCTCAAAGGAATTTGTCAGGCCCGTTCCACCCTTTGATTGTTCGTTATCAGTTGGAATCAACGTCACCAAAAAATACGGCAAATCATAGTCGTTCCAGAAACCTCGCACCGCTTTCACCACGGTTTCAACCATATTAGAGAACTCATTTGGGGTAAAATTCCAGGTTCCTCTTTGAACGATATATAAAGGATAACCCTTTACTCTACGTTCATCCAAAACAAAGTCTCCAGCCATGTAGGCGGCATGACAAAGTTCGGCAATGGATATCTCAAGCAATTGGTTTCTATTCCGGACGCCAAATGAATTCGCCAATATCCAGTCGCCATCAAGTCCTTGCCATTCGAGAGATATTTTCCTTTTTGCTTTTTCATCCCATTCCGGATAAACAAAAACACCATACCCTATAAAATGAAAATAAGTCTCGTTGACTATTGGCCGGTAATACACATCGCGGTCGATTGGCTGATCCCAGTATTGGCTGACTTCGTAACTGATCTCGATGACTTGAGAGGGCTGGTGCTCTACTCGATATTCAGTATGGTCGCTGTTTGGGATCAGATGAACTCCGGGATGAACGGATCTTAAATTTTTTATGCCTTTCTCCATGTCATCTTGCCAAGCCCAAGAATGGGGTACCTTGAGCGAAGTCGTTCCTGTCGAATTTCCCTCGAATATCAAGCTCACTCTAAGCTTTGTTTCCTGATTCGTGAAATCGTAAAATATTATGTATTTTAAAGGTTTGGGATTCTCATCATTCGACTCACTGGATATTTTTGTTTGTTCCTTAGAATAATTAAAAACTCGACTCTCCTCATACCTTTGAACCAAGGTGCAGCTATGAGCCGCCAAATAAAACACGAGACAAATAAAGCCGATTAAAAATTGAGTGCGGTGATCCATAAGGAATAAGAATTTCCTTTTCTGTTTTGCTGGTTGAGTGAGCATTTTATTCTTGATTCTCACATTGGTCGTTGTAAGGAAATATATGTCGGGGAAAAAAATATTTCAAGGACGGCTCGAGAAGGGCGGAATATTGTCCTGATGCCGTTCGAGGCGCGAAAAGCATCTCGAATCATCCAGACCACCCTTTTCAGGAAATCTTCACGACATTCGAGATATTTTTTTGTCGAATTTGATGTTTTTGGGAATTCGGATTCGAGCAGAGAAGCTTTCGTGGTCTTCGGTTCAGTAACAGCGGTTGCCTGAGAAAGCACCCCACAATTATTATTTCCAATCAAGTTAAGCACAATCCTATGGCTCTGAATAATCTTTATCCACAGCAGAGGAAAATAACTCCTTCAATATGAATGAAACATTAAGCAGTATAATTTTTCCTAAAAAATAAAACAAAAAATACTTGACAAAGCGGATTATTTGTTTTATTTTTTAGGTAAAATACAAATGAGAGGCTCAAAATGAAACTTTTATCCAGGCCCGAGGAGCTGTTCCTGCTTGCCATCTGGAGGCTTCAGGACAACGCTTATGCTGTGACTATACGCGACCAGGTGAACAAAATCACAGGAAAAACCTGGTCCTTTGGCGCCACCTTTGTGACACTGGAACGTCTTGTCCATAAGCGATATCTGATCTCTCACCTATCAGAATCCACACAAAAGAGAGGCGGCCGTAGCAAACGTATGTACAATCTCACCAGGGAGGGCATCAGAGCTCTGCTCGATATAAAAAAACTTCAAGAGAGTATGTGGGATGATATTCCCCGGCTCTCCCTGTCCGCAGTAAAAAAATGAGACAAAAGCCCCTACTCGGACCTCCACGCCTCACAGAGCGCCTTCTCAAACATATTTTCCCTGACGATGGAATCTTTACCACTCTCGGTGATTTGGAAGAAGTCTACCATAACATTGCTGAAGAAAAGGGCATTGACAGAGCCCGTCTTTGGTACAGGGTGCAAGCTTTCAAATCTGTCCTCTCCTACATCAAAAATCATTTTTTATGGAGTATCTTCATGTTTAAAAATTATCTGGTATTCACTAGCCGTTTAATAAAAAGAGATAAGTTTCATTATTTTTTGAATTTTCTCGGGCTTTCCATTGGAATCGCCTGCAGCATCATCATCATGATGTTCCTGAGGAACGAACTGACCTATGACCAACACCATGAGAATGCCGAAAATATCTACCGAATCAGCTCAAACTATCTAACCTCTGGCAAGCCTCTGCTGTATGCGACTACCTCTCCTGCTCTCGGTCCGAGACTCAAGGAGGAATACCCGGAGATTAAAGACTTCGTGCGTGTTCTTCCGTTGCCGGAATTGTTGTTCAGACATGGTGACAGACTGTTTTACCAGGAGAGGATTGTTTTTGCCGACTCGAGTATTCTCAAAATATTCACCTATCCTCTCCTGCAAGGAGACATGGAAAGATGTCTCAAGGATCCTAACTCCATTGTGCTAACCCAATCCCTTGCCCGGAGATATTTCGGCGACGAAAATCCGCTGGGAAAGGTCATCCAGGTCGAAAACCAGGACGACCTTATAGTTACAGGTGTGATAAAAAACCCGCCTCGAAATTCTCATATTCCTATAGAAGGAATCATCTCTTACTCGAGCTGGGGAATGGACGAGCTAGCCTTGAATGTGTCGATGTATGAGCCTTCTGGCTATACTTATATTCTGCTTCCTGAAAAATATAACCTGGCCACCTTTTATGAAAAATTTCCTGCCTTTTATGATAAATACTGTAAAGCAGACGAAGCATTATACGGACAGGTCTACAAACTCATATTCCTGAAACTGAAGGATATCCACTACAACACTGTCGGTTTCAGATTCGAAATGCCTTTGGGGAGCATATCTTATCTGTACGCGTTTTTCTTCATAGGGATATTCATCCTCATCCTGGCGAGCGTCAATTATGTGAACATGGCCACCGCCCGTTCTTCCACTCGAGTCCGGGAGATCGGGATGAAAAAAGTATTAGGATCGAGAAGAAAAGACCTGATCTTCCAACTTTTGGGTGAATCCCTACTGGTGTCTTTCGTTGCTATGATATTTGCCTATGGGACGGTCCTGCTGTCCTTGACGCCGTTTAATCAACGCCTGGATCTCAACCTGGAGACGGGAATGCTGTTCAATCCTGTCTTGATTGCAACCGTTTTTGGACTTTTTGTTCTCATCGGGATCTTATCCGGTATCTATCCCGCTTTTCATCTTTCTGCCATACGTCCGGTGACTGCCATATCGCGTGAATTCAGCTCCGGCAGGACAGGAGTGCGAATCCGACGAAGTCTGGTCGCATTTCAGTTCGTGATCTCCATAGGAGTTGTCATCATTACTCTGTTTATGAACCGCCAGATCGAATTCATGCGCAATCGGGATCTGGGTTTCAAGAAAGAGAATGTAGTGTCGATCAGGTTACGGGATAATGATGTCATCCAGAAAATATCGGCATTCAAACAGGAACTTATCCGGCACCCGGATATCATCTCGGCTGCTACGGGAATCGGGCAGCCCGGAAATCCCACCACAGGTCTGTATAAGTTTGAAGGCAGGGAAGGCATGGAGGATCACAATTTTTGGGTTCTCTGGGGCGGGTTCGACCTTATTCAGACACTTGGAGCAGAAATCGTGGAAGGACGCGACTTTAATCCCAGCTTTTCCACGGATCGTCAAAAAGGGATTATCGTCAATGAAACTCTCGTTGGGTTCATGGGTTGGGACAATCCGATCGGAAAACGTGTCGCCCAGGGCACACACACGGACGGCCAGGTGATCGGTGTCGTGAAGGATTTTCATTTTGCATCGCTTCACAACAAGATCGAGCCCATGCTCTTCCGGATGATCACCAGGCCCGAAGACAATTTACCAGGCAGCGTGCCAAGCCAATTAATGGTCAGATTGAAAGGCCAATCCTTGACCGAAACCATGGAATGGATGAAGGACAGATGGAACCAGTTTAATCCCAATCGACCCTTTGTCTTTTCTTTTCTGGATGAGTCGTTTGACCGGTTGTATGATGCTGACCGCAGGCAGAACCGCTTAGTCAAAATCTTCTCCTACATCTGCATAATCATCTCCCTCCTAGGCCTTCTTGGGCTTTCCTCTTTCACCTCGCTCAGGAGGACCAAGGAAGTGGCATTACGTAAGGTCCTGGGTGCATCGGCCACCCAGATTGTTTTGATAATGTTCCGGGAAACTTTTTTCCTGATTGTCGTGGCGATTGTGGTCGCCATCCCTGTGTCATTGCTGTTTATCGACATGTGGTTGGGGAAATTTGCTTACAAAACGGGAATAAACCCTGTTCTGTTCGGGGCTGCAGCGATCGGGGCTATCCTCGTTGCCCTTTTGACTGCCAGCTACCACAGCATCAAGGTGGCACACACCAATCCCGCAAACAACCTCCGGCATGAATAGTTGAAGTCATAGTAAAACTACAAAGGTCAAAGAAGTCCAAAAGCCTTCCCATTCATGTCTTGGTTTTTTGGTCCAATCTATATGATTTAGCCTGATGACATATGGCCTAGCTTTTGTGGCGGCGTAGAGGCTTGCCCTTCTTCATCTGTCTTAATTTGTAGCCCTTATTGTCAAATAGCCATGGGAAAAAGGCAGGCAAAAAGAGAGAAAAAATGGCTCAAAAGGGGGTATAAGCTGGATGTTCCCGAATGAATTATATTGTGAAATGCTATATTCAACGACACTTGTTCAGACAAAAGCAGACCTTGAAATTCTCAGCTCCTGAACAAATAATATTTATAAAGGCATTAAAAAATTGTGGCATAGAAAAGGAGAAAAAATGATCTGTCTACGGAAGTTTAACTTTTTTTTCTTGTTGGCCGTTTTTTTGCTCAATTTCGCTGCCGCACACACGATTATTGAAGGCACAATGAGAGGGGATTCGAATAAAATCTTCGATATCGAACTCAA
>JABAOC010009867.1_pt1 | contig 10007 bp, 7 predicted proteins | sample 7062161 | NCBI WGS metagenome assembly JABAOC01 (sample SAMN14538625, study PRJNA623070) | marine sediment metagenome | biome: marine biome [ENVO:00000428]; feature: marine pelagic biome [ENVO:01000023]; material: deep marine sediment [ENVO:00002113] | place: India: Gulf of Khambhat ...
GACAGCCGCCTATACTAGACCGGACTATACTACCAGGGCTACAGACCTTAGAGGCCTTCCGTAATTCTAGAAAAAGAGACGGATATAAGTCTTTTACCCCCGGAAACACGTTCCCACTCAGGACGGATCCCGCAAGATCCGCCTAGTCGGGCAGCTCCATCAAACACCAGCCCTGACCGCGAACAGGACAAACTCAAAGCTGCGTTAAAGCCAGAAAAGAACCAGCTCGAAAACGCCCGAACCCTCTATTTCAGTCCGATACGGGTCGTCTCGCGGGACCGCTTCAAACGCAAAACCACGAAGGAACCTCGAGACACAAACTGAAAAATCATAGGGGGTATCAAATTTACGTTGAGAATTCCGCCAAACTTGAACGACCAATCGATAGCCGATCGGTAGGTGAGCTCCCTTTGGCTCAGTCTCCTTTCCGTTCTCTCCGGGAAGAGCCGTTTAGACATAAAGACGAAGTTGGGGAAAGACAACCTTTATTAACATCAAATATCGTTTACACATTAGCTTTCGCAACCAGCGTAGGCAATCTTAAGGCCCCTTTCGGGCTGGACCAAGACCAGTCCGTTGGAGGAATAGACCTGAGAATTACGCGGTATAGTAAGTTGACTGATTCGAACCCTCAGGGGGATCTTCATCCGTTTGATTAATTTTGAAGATGCATTTTTGATACAGAAGGCTTTCTTTGAAGAGAAGGGGCTGGTGAGACAACATCTCGACTCATACAATGAATTCGTGGAACGTGGTCTTCAAGAAGTCATAGACGAGATCGGTGAGATCGAGATCGAAGTCCCAGAAGGCCCATACAAAGTCAAGTTCGGCAAGATCTTCATCGTACGTGAAGTCGAGAACGACGTCATCTACGGGCCATACGTAACGGAAGTAGACGGGACACGCCACGAGATCTACCCAATGGAGACGCGTCTAAGAGACCTAACCTACTCCATGCCTCTCTCCGTAGAAATGAGCCCCGTGATAGATGACAAAGAGCTAGACAAGGAACTAGTCTACATAGGCGACCTGCCTACAATGCTGAAATCGAAGTACTGCCTTCTCTCAGAGCTCCAAGAAGAAGAACTAACTAGGCAAGGCGAAGACCCCCTAGACCCGGGCGGATACTTCATTATCAACGGCTCTGAACGGGTCATCGTCGCCATAGAAGATCTAGCACCCAACCACATTCTCGTCGACATCGACACGAGAGGAGTAAACCCGGTCTACCAAGCCAAAGTCTTCTCCACAACCGTTGGCTTCAGAGCAAGAATAGAACTGAGGATGAAGGCGAACGGAAGACTTCTCATCTCCGTGCCCGGCGTACCATCGGAAATACCCTTCGTGGTTATGATGAGAGCCCTCGGCTTGGAGTCGGACAAGGAGATAGCTGAGGCTGTCTCGCTGGACAAAGCCGTCCAAACCGAACTTGAGGCTTCGTTTGAGACAGCTGAGGACATTGATACTGTTGAAGAGGCGATGCTGTACATAGGAAACCGGGTCGCCCACGGGCAAGTAAAGAGCTATCGCCTCCTGAAGACAACGTCGATTCTTGACAGAAACTTCCTACCTCATGTCGGCAGAACCAGCGAAGAAAGGAAAGAAAAAGCCTACTTCCTCGGGGAGATGGCGGCGCGAGCTATCGAGCTGAAACTGGGAAGACGCAAGCCTGACGACAAGGATCACTTCAAGAACAAGCGGCTCAAGCTAGCTGGACCCTTGCTCTCCGACCTCTTCAGAGTGGCCTTCAGAAACCTATGCCGAGACATCAAGTACCAGCTTGAAAGGATGGGTCTGAAGAAGCGGATGATAAGCGTCTCGATCGCGGTCAGACCCGGCATAGTCTCCGATAAACTCAAACATTCGTTGGCGACAGGCAATTGGGGAAGAGGACGCGTAGGCATTACACAGCTTCTAGACAGGACAAACATGATATCTGCACATAGCCACCTAAGGAGGCTTCAGTCACCGCTGAGCCGCAGCCAGCCTAACTTCGAAGCTAGAGACCTTCATGCAACGCACTGGGGAAGGCTGTGCCCAAATGAGACACCAGAAGGAGCTAACTGCGGGCTTGTCAAGAATCTAGCCCTGTCCGCGGCTATATCTGTTGGCTATGACCCTGAAAGGGTGAAGCAGATTCTGTACAGAAGAGGAGTCATCCCATCGACGGAAGCAAGCGAGACCGTACGGATCTCTGGGGCGAAAGTTTTCTTAGACGGTTGCCCGATCGGGTATCACGGCTCTCCCCAAGAGCTCGTTCATGAACTTAGGAGGGATCGAAGAAGAGGAGACATATCCTCAGAGATCAATGTCGCCTACTTCTCGAGTGTTCAAAGCTTGAACGAAGAGATCTACATCAACTGCGACCAAGGACGAGTACGCCGTGCACTCATGTTAGTTGGGGACGGCGCATCAAAACTGCAAGAAGAACACATTGAGAGAATCCGTTCTAAGGAATGGTCATGGGAAGACCTGGTCAAGCAAGGNNGAGCATACCCATCTTGAGATAACTCCTTACTCGATCCTTGGAACCTGCGCTTCCCTGATACCGTACGCTGAGCATAACCAGTCCCCACGCAACTCTTACGAGTCGGCTATGTCCAAGCAGGCATTGGGTGTCTATGCAGTGAACTTTCCTCTCAGAGCAGACTCACGTGCCCACATGCTTCATTATCCTCAGACCCCTCTCGTCCAGACGAAGCCGATGGAAGTGATAGGGTACAATGTCCGTCCATCCGGGCAAAACTGCGTCGTAGCCGTCCTCTCGTTTGAGGGATACAACATGGAGGATGCCTTGATCTTCAGCAAAGCCTCCATTGAAAGAGGTCTTTTCCGTTCCTCCTTCTATAGGATCTATGATGCAGAGTGCCGTCAGTATCTCGGAGGGCTGAGAGACCGCCTTGTCATACCTGAGGCTGGCATCCGAGGATACCGCGGTGAACAGTATTACCGGTTCCTCGAAGAAGACGGCATTGTCAACGTTGAAGCCGACGTCTCAGGTGGAGACGTTCTGATAGGCAGGATAAGTCCTCCCCGTTTCCTCGAAGAGTACAAGGAGTTTGAGATAAGAGGACCAACGATGAGGGATTCTTCTGTTGATACAAGACCCTCTGAGAACGGTGTCGTGGATGCAGCCTTCATTTCAGAGTCAAACGAGGGAAGCAAGCTTGTCAAGGTTAGAGTGCGTGATGAGCGCATTCCTGAACTAGGGGACAAGTTTGCCTCTAGGCATGGTCAGAAAGGCGTCATAGGAATGATCATGCCCCAGGAAGATATGCCCTTCAGCGTTGACGGAATCAACCCAGACATTATGATCAACCCGCACGCGTTTCCCTCAAGAATGACCATTGGACAATTCCTGGAATCAATAGCTGGAAAGGTGGCGGGAGCGAGAGGGAAACCCGTGGACGGAACGCCGTTCATAAACAAGAAGGGTGACGAGCTCAAACGAATGCTTATCGACCTCGGCCTCAACTACAGCGGTCGCGAAGTTCTGTACGATGGGGTCACAGGAGAGAAATATGCTGCGGATATCTTCACAGGAGTGATCTACTATCAGAAGCTACATCACATGGTCTCCGACAAGATCCACGCCAGAGCGAGAGGCCAAGTCCAAATGCTGACAAGGCAGCCCACGGAAGGACGGGCTAGGGGCGGAGGACTCCGTTTTGGCGAGATGGAGCGAGACTGCTTAATCGGACATGGCGCTGCCATGTTGCTCCGCGATAGGCTACTTGAGGAGTCTGACAAGTACGTTCTCTACGTTTGCGAGAACTGCGGCTACATTGCATACTATGATATGAGGCAACGCAAATATGTATGCCAGATCTGCGGCGACAAAGCGGCAGTCTCCCCTGTCCAAGTCTCTTACGCGTTCAAGCTTCTTCTACAGGAGCTAATGAGCCTCTGCGTATCGCCCCGGCTGGGATTGAAGGAGAGAGCATGAAATGTCGATGGAGGAAGCTCTGGAGAAGTCGATCGACGAAATCCGTTTCGGGATAGTCTCTCCACAGGAGATACGGAAGCTATCGGTCGTCGAAATACAGACCGCTGACACCTACGATGAGGATGGCGCCGTAATACCTTCAGGGCTCATGGACAACCGGCTGGGGGTTCTTGAACCGGGTCAGCGCTGTAGAACCTGCGGCAACACGGCAACGAGGTGTCCAGGTCATTTCGGACGCATCGAGCTAGCTGTTCCCATAGTTCACGTGGAGTTCACGAAGAAGATCTACAATCTCCTTCGCGCATTCTGTAGAAACTGCGGACGCATACTGCTATCCGAAAAGTCGATCGAGAAGTTTGGAAAACAGAACGAGCACACTAGGGGACTGATGGGGTCGGTCCCAGACCACTTCCACCAGAGAATACTGGACCGAGCTAAGAAGAACAAGGAATGTGCATACTGTGCAGCAAGACAGCACAAGATAGAGTTCGTCAAGCCCACGGTCTTCTACGAGCATCTAGAGGAAGGCACCCAACGCTTAACTGCAAGCATGATCCGCGAGAGGTTCGAAAGGATACTAGACGAAGATCTTGAACTGCTTGGTTTTGATTCGAAAAGCGCCCGGCCAGAATGGATGATTCTCCAAGTCCTCCCGGTTCCCCCAGTCTACGTGAGGCCTTCGATAACCCTAGAATCAGGGATCAGATCTGAAGACGATCTCACCCACAAGCTGGTGGACATCATCCGGATCAACGAGCGTCTCAAGGAGAACATTGAAGCCGGCGCTCCTACACTGATCATCCAAGACCTCTCGGAACTCTTGGAGTATCATGTTACCACTTACTTCAACAATGAATCCTCCGGAATTCCGCCGGCGAGGCATAGATCTGGCAGGGCTCTCAAAACCTTGTCACAGCGTCTCAAAGGAAAAGAAGGAAGATTCCGGAGTAATCTCTCAGGGAAGAGAGTTGACTTCTCAGCTCGCACAGTAATCAGTCCCGACCCCAACCTAGACATAAGCGAAGTCGGCGTCCCCCTAAGCGTGGCAATGAAGCTCTCAGTTCCAGAGAAAGTCACTCACTGGAACATTGAAGGAATGCAGAAGCTGGTGGAGAACGGACCAGAGGAATATCCCGGCGCCCTATACATAGTTAGGCCTGACGGCAAACGTGTCAGACTGGAGTTTGTGTTGGACAGAGAGAAGATCGCTGAAGGCTTAGAAGCAGGATTCATTGTTGAGCGCCACATTCGAGACGGCGACATCGTGATCTTCAACAGGCAACCATCTCTTCACAGAATGTCGATCATGGCACACTACGTCAAGGTTCTTCCGTACAAGACCTTCCGTCTGCACCTCTGCGTCTGCCCGCCGTACAACGCAGACTTCGACGGTGACGAGATGAACCTCCACGTCCCACAAAGCGAAGAGGCTCAGACCGAAGCCCGCATATTAATGCAGGTTCAGGATCACATCCTCTCGCCCAGGTTTGGAGGTCCAATAATCGGCGCCATTAGAGACTTCATAACAGCAGCTTACTTGCTTACTCGGAGATCAACGCTTCTTACAAGGAAAGAGGTCTGTGAACTGCTGATTGCTGCCGGATATGAGGGGCCTTTGCCGAAACCCGCCGCAGAGAAACCCGAGAAGACATGGCTGGGAAAGCAAGTATTCAGTCTCCTACTTCCAGAAGGTCTGAACTACTCTTTGAAGGCAAGCATCTGTCAGAACTGCAGCGTCTGCTCACGGGAGGATTGCCCACATGATGCTTTCGTGGTTATCAAGAATGGCACGCTAGTAAGCGGAGTAATAGACAAGAACTCCATAGGATCTGAGAAGTCTGAAAGCCTTCTTCACAGGATAATAAAGGACTATGGAACTGAAGCTGGCAGATCCTTCCTGAACAAGATAAGCCATCTTCTCTCGCGATTCATAACCATGCGGGGTTTCTCCTATTCCTATGACGAACTAGACCTCTCACCTGACGCTAAACGGAAGATCAAGAGGGCTGTAAGGTACGCGGAGAAGAGGGTAGACTCTTTCACTCAACAGCTCCGGGAGGGAACACTTGAGAGGCTCCCAGGCCAGAGCCTCACGGAGTCCTTTGAGATATTCGTGATGAATGAGCTGTCCAAGGCATTCGAGAAGTCCGGCAGAGTTGCTGACTCTGACCTTGAGATGGACAACGCCGGCATAATCATGACTAGAAGCGGCGCTAGAGGATCTACTATCAACATAGGTCAAATGACCGCATGCTTGGGTCAACAGTCTGTCCGTGGTAAACGCATCATGAGAGGGTACCTTGAGAGGGCTCTGCCTCACTTCAGGATGGGTGACACATCGCCAAAGGCAAAAGGGTTCGTCTATTCGTCGTTCCGAGACGGGCTTAACCCACTCGAGTTCTTCTTCCACACTATGGTCGGCCGAGACGCGCTCGTCGATACGGCTGTCCGAACGCAACAGAGCGGATACATGCAGAGGCGGCTGATAAACGCCATGGAGCACTTGCGCGTCGAATATGACGACACAGTTAGAAACTCAATGGGCGACATCGTCCAGTTCAAGTATGGCGAGGACGGTGTTGACCCCGCGAAGAGCGACCACGGCAAAGCCGTGAACGTCAGCAGACTCGTTCAGCAGATTGAGCTCATGAGGGAGAAGGGAGCAGCAGCATCCAAGAAATATATCACAAAACGTCTAGAAGAGGTTGAAGATCAACTCACCCCTGTCCTGGTCAACGAGCTCAAGAACAGTCTATCCAAGGCCAAGTTAAGTGAGAAAGATGTTGATCTAGCGATCAAACTAACACTGGAACAGTACAAGCAGGCACTTGTTGAGCCGGGTGAAGCCATCGGCATAGTTGCCGCCCAGTCGATAGGCGAACCAGGCACCCAGATGACCCTGAGAACATTCCACTACGCAGGTGTCAGAGAGCAGAACGTAACCTTAGGATTGCCTCGTCTAATCGAGATAGTTGACGCTAGAAGGGAGCCCTCAACCCCAATAATGACCATACACTTAGAAAAGGAATATAGCAAGAGCAGAGAGAAGGCAACTGAAGTCGCTCGCCGCATTCTTTATGCGGACGTTCAGGACGTCGCGGATGCCATGTACATGGATCCAGAGACAGGCAGCGTTGTCGTGGAGGCCGACCCGGCGAAGATGAAAGAACGAGGAATCACGATAGACGAACTGGGAAAATCGCTTGAAACACGGAAGTATTCACTGAAAATGCAGGACAACACCATTTTCGTCGAGTCGAAGAAACCGATTCAGCCCAGGAGACTCCTAGACCAAGTCTCATCTCACCATGTTGTCGGCGTACCCGGTGTCAAGAGGGTTCTCGTCACAGAAGAGGAGGGCAGATGGGTCATTAGGACGGACGGATCGAATCTTGCCAAGGTTCTCGAGGTCGAAGGCGTCGACCCAGCCAACACAACTACCAATAACGTACATGAGACATCGAAGACTCTGGGAATAGAGGCGGCGAGAAACGCTTTGATCAGGGAAGGAGCCGGTGTGCTTGAGGAGCAAGGGCTCGACGTGGATTTGAGGCACATAATGCTTGTGGCTGACATCATGTCCGCAACCGGTAGTGTTCGACAGATAGGTAGACACGGCGTAAGCGGAGGAAAAGCCAGCGTGCTCGCGAGGGCTGCATTCGAAATCACGGTACCCAACATCGTGGACGCGGCTGTGAAAGGAGAGAACGACCTCCTCAAGGGAGTAACCGAAAACGTAATAGTCGGTCAAGCTATACCTATCGGAACAGGACTCGTAGACATCTATATGTCTGCTGCTTCGGTTGAAGGCAAGGAGGAAGAGACAAGTGGCTGACCTGGACAAGGCGCTTGCGATCGCAGCCAAGACAGGTAAAGTTCTATTCGGCGCCAACTCTGCATCAGAGAATGCTATGAGCGGCAAGGTTCGACTTGTTGTAGCGGCGTCCAACTGTCCCAGCGAACTTCGAGAAAGCCTCGAATACTACTGCAGGCTTTCCAAAGTTCCTTTCATTGTATACCCCAGAACGAGTCTGGAACTCGGGAGAGTCTGCGGTAAACCATTCGTCGTCTCGGCTCTGGCAATAAGGGATCCGGGTGACTCGGACATACTTAAGGTTGCGGTGGAAGAGTAGTGTCTAAAGGGATAAAGTTCACCAACCGAGAGATGAGACACATCGCCCTTTTCGAGAGCGTAACAGGAGCCACGGTAAGGGACTGCATAATAGATGACGACTTTGACCGTATAGTATTCGTTGTAAAAGAAGGAGATGTTGGCACAGCCATAGGGAGAAGGGGAAAGAACATAAACCTGCTGGAGAAGATGACAGGTAAGAGACATGAAGTCATCGAGTTTTCCGAGGATCCAGCACAGTTCATAAAGAATGCTCTAAAGCCAGCTAGGCTCAGGGAGATACGCATAACAGAGAGGCCGGACGGTAGAACATTCGCTGTCGTCTCAGTCGAACCTAGAGACAAAGGGCTAGCCATCGGCAGAAACGGAAAGAACGCCGAGAAGATCAGGTTCTTGGCGAAACGCTACTTCCAGATAAACAACGTCTCAATAATGTAACACAGTCTCGTCACGACTTCCCTTCAGACATTCTTCTAGGCTCCAACCGATTGGACAGAAACCTTTAAGAACCAAGAACGTGTTGGCACTACTGGAAAATCTGCGTAGTAGGAAGACCACACCGGAGCGAGGACGAGAGAATGGGAAAGTCTCCCAAGGGCAAGTTCGCTGCTAGAAAGCTAGCCTCAAAGAGGAAGAAGAGGCGATGGAGTGACATCCACTACAAACGGCGTATGCTCAGATTGGATGTTAAGTCTGACCCTCTGGAAGGCGCCCCAATGGCGCGGGGGATCGTCCTTGAGAAGGTTGGGCGAGAAAGCAAACAACCTAACAGCGCCATCCGAAAATGTGTTCGAACCCAGCTCATTAAAAACGGGAAGGTTATCACAGCTTTCCTTCCAGGGGATGGAGCTCTGAATGTCGTGGACGAGCACGACGAGGTAATCATCGAAGGTATCGGGGGTTCAGAAGGGGGAGCTATGGGAGACATACCCGGAATCCGATGGAAAGTGGTGACAGTGAATGGAGTCTCCCTCAAAGAACTCGTGCTAGGCAGAAAGGAGAAACCTCTACGCTAGAGCTGTATGTGTAGGCCGAAGACTCTTTCTCCTGAAGACCGATGTAGTTCGCCATTTTTAGGTTCTAGCCTGACATCTGAGATTGGCAATTTACGAGGAAACTACATTGGAGCAAGTCAGTTCTGCAGTGTTCGCAACAGACTTGATTCTGTTGGAACTAGGGGACTTGCCAAGTCATAGATGAGATCTTCTCAATCATGTTAGCTTTCTGTCTGTTAGTTGAGTACTCCAAAGGGAAGTGTTTCCGAACCGGGACGATGATCAGATGCAGGATTCTGCTTTGCGGGTCGTCCCATATCTCGATCATGTCCTTCTTAATCTGGAGCTGCGACCGTTCTTTTATCACATCGTAGACTTTCTCGAATCTTGCACCGGTCTTTGAGAGTAGAATGCGGTCTTCAAGCCTCAGCGCATAGACATCCAGTCTTTCCCGATTTATGTAGTTACTTACTAGTTCGTAGATGCTGTTCATATCCGTCTCTATATCTGTGATTGCACCATAGTTACTTTCAGATTTCAGGAAACTCTTTATCAGAGTCTTGACTAGGTGGCTGACGTTCATACCGTCTTCTGGAAAATCCCTTTCAACCCTTTTCCTCAGACCCGAGTCGTCCTCCGACGTCATTCAAAGTTCACTTTGGAGAACTCTCTGACATGACATAGAAGATGTCTGTCTGTAGATAAAAGATTAATGGACGATCAGAACAGATTGGTGAAGAGCCCTCCCGATCGGTTCGGGTTGCCTTAGCTCTTCCGCTGACAAGCTTCCCATCGTTGCGGGCTCTCAGCTCGTCTATACTTCCGCTACGGAGATGCACATCTCTCATAAGCTGCGATAGAATTCTACTGGTCTCAATTCCTTGAACTCTTCGGTCTGTTCGGAGATGTGTCTCCTTATGTCGACACACATATG